>Ga0116230_10004114_pt1 | contig 14250 bp, 11 predicted proteins | sample S1TSphfallax_3_FD_88678 | JGI IMG/M metagenome (GOLD analysis project Ga0116230, IMG submission 88678) | Host-associated microbial communities from peat moss isolated from Minnesota, USA - S1T2_Fd - Sphagnum fallax MG | ecosystem: Host-associated > Plants > Peat moss > Unclassified | place... | reverse complement strand
GCTTTAGTTGCTGCTGCCTCAATGCACCTGCTCACAATCAGAAGTTCCTCTGCAAGAGGTAGAAGATTCTCACAGTTGTGGAGCACAGCAATTGAGTCTGCTAGATTTCGGAATACAACTTCTGAGAGAAAAGCTTCTGTTCTTGAGACCAAGTTGTTCTCTCCAAAGGACTCTGTCATTTCTAAGTACTCTGCCGCACACCTCAAGACTGCAACATTGGAGGGAGTAATTTCAAAGTTGATGCCATAGCAAAACTTGGCAGCCAAGTCAAATGCTTCCGCCCCACCTGGAACATCTGGGAGTTCCAGTTGGTTTGCTGCTGAGTCTTCTGAGTTTGCTATCAGCTTCCTGATTCGGCCACTTTTGGCTACCAACGGAAACTAGATCAAATCCAGAAGAGAGAAAAATAGATCAAGGTTAGTCTCCCATCTGCAGCCTGCAGCCAAGTTTGAGATCTGCCACATCTATTTTGTATCTCAGCTCAAGGCATCTCTGCAGCTCTTCAACTTTGGAATCAACTTCCCTATGTGGCCGAATTTGCATGAGAAGAAGCATATATGGCACAAAGCAATCTGATCCCAACAACAGCATTACAGACGCACCAATTGAACCCCTCCTGCTCCATAGAAGAGCCAGTTCATATGCATGAGCCGACTTCAGAATGCAAACTAACTGCTGACAGGAGTCATGATTTGACAGCAGTGCCCACACAAAAATGACCTCCACAGCAAGGGCATTATGGTCAGAGTGCCTCTAGCCATGAAGGAACTTACAGAAATCAGGGTAAGAGATGAAGAAAACATTGGAATGGGCTACCTTGTGCAAGGAAAAGCTAAGGCCACCCGCTTCAACCACAAGATCACTCAGCACATCAGTAGTCAGAACCCTGCACAATCCAGCATTCAGGACCCATCAATACCAACCAAAACAAATATCAGGTCACAATTCATGCACACATAATCCAACAGCACTCATGAATATGAGCACTGACCAGAACACTTTTCACAAGATAATCAAGAACTCGACCGTTTTCTATCATGTTTCTCCTAAACCCCTGAGAACAACAAACCTCTATGTCATCCTCTCCCTCAATTTTCTTGTCCTTCACAAACCCCAAAGCCACTGTACATTACAGCTATACACAATTCAATCTTTCTTGTTTCCCTCCAATACTAATGCATCTTCAACCTAATTGACAGGTCCCAAACTGGTAACACTCAGCATGTTTGATGGAACATTTGAGAGAAGTTACAAGACCATAAAGTTTGAAAAACCATGAACATTCTTTTCTAAACTGAACCTTTGAAAGTTCCACAATGTACTGGAGCTCATAGATGGAGAGAGACAAACCCCTGAAGGAATGTAAATTGTGAAGTGGTGTTTCTGGGTATATCAAATCACAATGTACACCGTCATATCAGGAGACACTTATTGTTACAGGCAGAAAGCCCTATGCCCATTTTTTGTTACATTGTCTTCAAATTTTGCATCAATTCATTCAACAGAGACATCAAGTACTGGCAGCATGATCTTTTAGCTTTGATATATTGAGTGTTGACAGCTAACAGAGATTTCCAGTGGAACAAAAAATGTACTTAGAGTCAGCTCTACCACTCTATGACAGTGCACAACTTGAAGGTGATTCTAGATTTTCTGCCTCAAGGGAAAATTTAGTCACTAGCAAGTCTAGAGGCAAAAGCTTGTGAAGAAGAAAGTGACAAATTGGCAGAAATGTAATTGAGACAAACAGAAAATGATGCAGTTGCAATTTGTCCAAATATCGTCACTGATTCCATGTCTATTTTCACTAAGGTCGTAGAAATAGTCTGCTGGAGCAACATGAAGAAAACTGAATCCTGAGACCAAGAACCAGTATTCTAAGGTCGAATTCTGCAACGGGGGTACGCTTTAAGACTCGGCCTTGACAGATAAACAATTTTGTTTACGGATTTTCTAGAGCGGCAGAGGTTCTTGCACTCTACTGACCATCAGGAGTGGCAAAGCAGATCACATGAAATGCAGGTCAAATGGTAGAATCTCAAATTCCTTGAGCCAATGGTGATCTCGGTTGGAAATTCTGTCCAGAAATCTGGAGCTCGGTGAAAGCGCCTGTTAGTTCGACACTGCATTCTTTCTTTCATTCTCCATGCCAAGCTACACAGCATGTTGCCGTACGTAAAGAATGAAAAACTTTCGCGATTTTCTGTTTGCGGTCATGGCAACAAAACGCAAAAACATTCCCCAGCAACAAATTTCTCCGCAACTGCCAGAAAAACCTCACAAAGCTACCCGGACAATCCAGATGTCATCGCCATTACTCTGAGAAAGAGAAAGGGAGAGATTCAGAGCTACCCGTTCCAACTATGCTAGAAATCTCACGAAGGTACACCCCCAAAACAAAAAAACAGAGACGTCACCAGGCATTCAACAGAGATTTGTAGCGTATCTACAATCGTTTTCGTTCCAGTCACGACTCACCAATCATTTGTCCGTTTCCTAGAGAAACTGGAACGCGAGGTTCTCCTGCCGGAAACGATGTCCAGCGAGTGTCGCCTGGCAGGAAGTTGAGGTTTGTCAGACGGTGGCGTCACCGCCATGTCTGACCTTCGCTCTAACCAATCCACTGTGGCAGCTATGGTGCCCCGCTTTTGTTTCTCCCCTCACCTTCGTCTTCTCCTCCTCCCCCTCCTCCTCCTCCTCCTCGCAGTGAAACGCCCCCTGCTGCTGCTCCGCTACTAACACTACCGCGGCGCTTGCCACCAGGACGATTCGCTTCAGTACACGAGTAGAAGCGCATGGAGAGAGAGTGCAAAACAAAGGTACACCCACAATACCAGTACACACACGCACAAAGCACGCGACTTTGGGCAAAACCCAACGCCAAAAGAAACGCACTTTACTTACTGCGTGCCTGTGTTCGTAGTGAAGAGGAAGAAAGGGGTGAACTCAAAAAGGATTCATTCATTTCAGCACAGGGAGAAAGCAAGCAGCAAGCATTTCAACTTCTTCCCTTCCTCTTCTTCTTTTTTCTTTAACTCTGCCTCCTCCTCCTCCTCCTCCTCCTCCTTCATTAGGACTTTCTTTCTTTTCTAATATGACTATAATTTAGTCAAAGCAGTATTTCAACTTCTTCCTTTCCTCCTCTGCCTTTCTTTAACTCTGCCTCCCTCTTCATCAGGACTTTCTTTCTTTACTAAATATCACTCTAATTTTGTGAAAGCAGTCTGTCAACTTCTTCCTTTCCTCTTCTTCCTTTCTTTAACTGTTCTTCTTCTTCAGGTGTCAGGACTTTCTTCTTTTCTTTCTAATGAGTATAATTTACTAAAGGCAGCATTTCAACTTCTTCGTTTCCCTCTTCGTGGTTTCTTTAGCTCTGTCTTCTTCTTTCATCAGGACTTTCTTTCTTTCTTTCTTTCTTTCTTTCTTATAAGTATACTTAATTTTGCTTACTATTCTGAAGCCAATTTTATTTTATTTTGCTGCTGATGAGAATGAAAAGAAAGAAAGCATTGGCGATGAATACATTGGCATTGAATAATCTCTGCAGTTGGCATCTTTCTGGGGTTTTGGGTGGGGAAGGATCAAGTCCAAACTCGAAACAACAAGCGGAAAAGAGTGGGGAAAGGGGGAGGGGGAAAAAAAAAAAAAAAACTCCCCTTTTCCGACACCCCTTTTCTTCCTCCATTTTTGGGCGGCGGGGGCCTATATTTCAATAGCTACTACTATAACTGCGAACTAGTTACCAACTTCCATTTCTGTCCCTGACAAGAAAGGAGCCCAAAAAACTATAACTCCGGAGCCATTAAATCAGCGATAGTGGGTAAAGCGGCACTAGGGCTTTTATGGTGGAACTGCTAAATCTAGCGGTATTGTTAGTTGACACTATCATTCAAGTCCTGTGATTTATTAATCTCCAAACGAGAGGAGTGGGGCTCCTAGCTGTGAGCTGCTGCTAAATACCGCATCCTTCAGGATCGCCGCTAGGGGCGAAGGAGATAAAGGGCTAAAGATGGAGGGATGGCAGCCATGGTGAAAAAGGAAACAAAGAATAAAGGCTAAAAAAGTAAGATAAGACCCAGTTGGCGACTTGAGCTAAATTTTAACTTCCTTGATTACTGGGAACTGCTGTGGAGGTTGCTGCAGCAGTGCACTGGAAACTGTGTGGCAGGAAAAAGCTCACATGGACCCCCTCTGTGTACGCCTTCTTTGTAGAAAAAACCCACTTCCCAAAGAGGAGGCCAACCGAAGAGGAGGCTGCTGTCTGTTGCCAAAGTCCTTTCTCATGCAAAGGTTTTTGTACTTCTTGTTACGTGCGCACCTCATGACCCTCTCCACCTGCACTAACCCCCTTCCTTGTAGAACTGACACTTGATTGAATTAGTGTACACACCTTCAAGACTTGATATATCTAACAAGTGACTAAGTTACTCAGACAATGAGCTCCTGACCATCTTTGTCTACAAGTATCAGCAATGTGCATCAGTCCCTTCACATTCTGTACTATATTGTTTATGGGTTTTTATGGATTCTGCATCATACAGTTTACCTTCATTTCTCTTGCTTGGGTGGGGTCGGAGATTCAGTATAGTACTGCTGTTGGCAGCTACTTGCAGCCACGACCTTGGATTGTACCACACCTCAAATACTCCAAACATGTCTTTACTGACCTGGGTTTCAGTTTTGCAAAAAGAAACATCACCCAGATGTAAATTATGTCAGAATCTTGTGAGAAAGCAAAAGATGCAAGACTACAGAAGTAGTACCTGACGTTCATAGGGCAATGTTTAACTAATTGGGTTTGAAGTTTGAACCATTTTGGCCATGGACACCCTTTGGCTGGCCATAACAGCTGGTTGTGGTTAGTAAGAACCAAACCAGAATCAGATCTGATTTTTGGAACCGGAACTTAGTCTTTGGAAAAGGAACTTAGTGTCTGGAAAAGAAACTTAGTGGCTAGAAATATAATCTCTTTCTCAAAGATTTATTTGTTACAGTTCTTATTATTTTGCCCTATACTGTACCTACTCCTGATGTGATAATTGACTTACGTGATTGTCTTTTCTTTTGTGGTAAGTAAGAAAAAGGCTTCAGATTTTTCATTGTGTTGTCTTGTGTATATTGCATTTAGGAGCATTCATACTCTCTCTCAATAAGTTTCTTACAGCCACCCAGAAAAAATTGTGTCATATCTGTCCTGGAACATTTATTGTAGCAATAAAAATATGGCATGTTGCATAAAGTGTTCCAGGTTTTTATAGCATACCCATTTTCTGAATTCTGGAGTGGACGCCTGCATCATGATGAAACAAACACTCATCATCCAGTAGTCTCTCACCATTTTAGTTTGTTGTTTCTTGTCGCACACAGATGAAAATAAGCAGCTGTGATGAACTTTGCCTAAACCCACAAAAGAATGTGATTTATGGCTAGATCAGCCAACCATTTGTAAAAGTTTGGGAAATCTAGTGCCCCCTTTTTTTTGTCCTTGATTCCTGTGACCTATATTCCCTTTTTTGGATGCTTGTATAACGACTAGGTAGCTCCAGTCCAGATCAACAATAGCCAGGTCTTGTCAATATTCCAGTAGTGCTCTGTTCTCCCCCCCCTTTCCAGGGCCGCCTAACCTACCTTCCCACACTTGCTTTTGCTTTTCTCCTTTCGGTTCTGAGAGCTCATGATCCATTCCAGCTTACACTACAGTGCACAGCACCCAATACCACAACTTTGTTGTAGAATTAGAGTTGTCTGCAAAGTACAACAAACTGGGGCCACTGTTTTGTTGAAACAGGGGATGAAACGAAAAGTGACAATGAAAATAGTACACAAGGGAAAATCAAAAGAAAGGCGACCAGTGGCCCCAGTTTTATTGGAACCGGGGAAGAAATGAGAAGTGACAATGAAAACAGTACACAAGGGGGAAAATCAAAATAAAAGTGACCAAACTAGTTTTGTCACCTAAATTGGTCCTCACAAGTCACAGGAGTTTCACCCCAGTTTTCAATTTGCCCATGGGTGCTGCTGATCATATGCTTCATCACATCAAGCCTTGTCAGAATATGAACCTGCAAATCTTCTGGACTAATACTCAGCTTCATGAATCCATAACCCTGTTTCTCTCATTTGTCCTGCTACAGTCACAATTGGGGATGAAACAGGGGACAGATGGCCCAACTAGGGCCCAAAGATAGGGTGAATTTAAGGATAAATTCATTATACACCAAAGTTGTGAACTCAGCAGGGTCATGAAAAAGCATCAACAAGACCAACGGTATGGAACCCAGTGTCAACTTGAACACTTCCTGTATCGCTCCTAAAACTACTGATCGTCTCTCCTAAAAATGATGGGGCTACAAATAGCTTTCACTATACTCAATGTGCACCACTCATTCTGGATTGGATGGGTATGATTGCCAGCTAACAAGCTAGGTTTTCATCCTTCATGGCCCAAATTCCACTTTCATCACATCCACACACTAGGTCAGATGACTTGGAATGAATGGATCTTTAGCACCCAATAATAAATTGTTAAACAAGCAGTGTAGCACGTGATGTTTAGTGCCTAGATAATGTAGGAAAATCAGCTCCATGGTATGTGGGGTAGGCTTCCAAAAGAGAACAAACTTGTAGGTATAACTAGTTACCCAATTAACCTCTGGGTCGGTGCCTTCTTATTGTCATCAAAACCTCCAATTACCAAATCATACAAACCGCACACTTCCACTCCTTCAATAGTAGTAGGCCTTGTTTCCCTGCAGTGACAAAAATGCATGGGAAGAGTACTCCTAGGCAACTATAGGTATAGTGCACTTATGTGATAAAACTGATGAAGATATATATCCTCCTAACAGATAGAACTGAGAAAATTTCTTTCTCTGGTGAAGAAACTGTTAAAAAATGAACCAGAAAGTTTCTCTCGAAGGTGCAGAAACTGTTAGCAAATGAACCGGAGGTACTAGGCTTAACTCATCCTTAAACCCTTAAATTGATGTAACAACCAAAATGTAACTACCTAAACCTTCTTATCAGAATCATGGATGTGAGGTCCACCATCACATATACTTCCATGGAAGTGTCACGTGGGACCACTTGCATTCCACTTAGGTCCCAAAACTTTAGAGGAAATTCTCATTATCATGTGGATCATCTGCCTAAGTGGCCAACTTTGAGTTCAATCCCGGGTGACTACCTAGTATAGGGGTTTAGGTTTTAGAGGGCAATGCCTGACATTAGGGCATTACCTATATAGCATAACAACTGAGGAGCTCCATGGGTTGGAATCCTTCGAGATCAATGGTCAGGGATGGCCACTACCAAATCACCACTTTCAAACTTCAAAAGAGGGGCGTGCCACATGTCTAGTACTATTCTTACATTCCGCTCATGCCAAGGACTGCTCACTGACACTAAGTTCTACAATACCTAATTGTCATGTGACAACCATCTTCATTCAATTAAAACAGGGGGACCCACATGGACAGACAACTGGAATTAGCGGCTAAACACCAGCATTAGCAATAGCTGTAGGGCAAACCAACAATAGGTGAGCTTTCATTGTGCCAGCCAACTAAAACATCCCAGAGGTAACCGCAAGCCTGACTCATCAATCTAGGGTTTGCAAAAACTATGTTTGTTTAGGGGGATGTATTAGCACATAGGACTTCCATTATGCCCTGCTCGGAAGAAGGGCTGAGCCTGAATTTTAGTGCATGGTATGGCCCCGGATGGGAGTGTTGCTGAAATAAAGGGCCCAGGATGATGTGGTAGCCAAGTCTTGCCTTGCATTTTGGGATGTACCCCACCCATGAGCCTGACCCATTGTAATGAGTATGATAACGGCCTAGGTTCATAGTAATTTGATCAAATATGAGGTCATTTTCAGTTTCATCTCACCCCAAATGATGTGAGGGTAATGGTTTGTGAATTATGAAATGATTAGTAATGAAGTCATATTTGTTTTTGTCCCACACCAAATGATGATTCTGCATATATTTAGTGTAAGTGTGAAAGGTTGGGTTTTTGTTATAAAGATACACATTTTTTTTATAAGTGTGAAAGGTTAGGTTCTTTGATAAAGACATACATCTTTGATTGTCATCACATACAAAATGAATTTCATATGTAGTTGACCAATAGTCCCAAAAAATTGATGAAAATCACATTGCTCAAACTTTATTGCTTATGAAGTTGTCATGCACTCAACTTTTGTTGATGACATATTAATATAGGTCTATTTCTTGCTACTCCAACTAATAGTTTCATTTCCTAATATTTAAAAAATAATTTGATGTGAATCATTAATCATCTATAATACCAACCTAATTTGCATCACAATATGCACATCTTTGTGTGTATTCATAAATAGTATCATTGGAACATTGGCTTTAATAGGCATTCCTAAAACCATCCAAACATAAAAATTAAACATCTTAGATTATTTCAAAATAATAATAAAATACTTTTAATTATTAAGAATTGGGACACATGGCAACACATAACTTGCTCGCATCTTAGTTGCAAGAAATAATACGTATATGATTAATCAAAGGATGAAAACATATTTTGTTAACTTTTTTTTTCATCCAAAATTCATTGTTGTTTGTGACTAATGTCAATGTGACTTGTCCAACATGAATATTAAGATTTTAGGTGCACATGTCACTTGCAATTAAAAATTAGTCACATCGACCAATTGCAAAATGGTCATTTTCTACTATTGTGTGCAATTACTATTGTAACTAATGTATAGCCTTGACACATACAATCATGCCATGTGTGTGCATTTTTCCATTGTCCATTAGATATGAAACTTTCCACTTATTTGTAGCTAGTTTCAAATATGATTCCCATTCATATGTACAATTAGTTGTGCCATTATGTTGCCACTATGTAAATATTATAGTCCTATTTTTCATGACTAGAGTTCAATTGTTGTATTACTGATATTCCATTACATTGCAACTCACAATATCAATTAGCATACATACATATCAAACCATAAAATTTCATGAAAGGTGAAAATCTACTTTTGAATTGAAACTAAAAACAATGTGTATATTCCTATGTATCTATGGTTATGTATTGACCTACCTAGGTAAATTTATTTAAATTTTTTTATTTCTAAAATTCAATACATATGCCACATGGCAACTTTTGATTATGCCATGTTTCATAATCTAAAACCATTTAAAATCAATAATCACAATGGACAGTGGATATCAATATTTCAAAATAAACTCACCCAAGAATCCTCATAGTGCCATGTGTTAGATTTTGATGAATGGATGAAAAGTGATGTTGGCATTACATTATGGTTATAGTCATAGGGGAGTTGCATAGTAATTGAAAAGGAGTTGTTGGGATTAAGTTGTAATGAATTGCATTAGTATATGATTGTATATACAATAAGTTGCATCTTTTACAACTCATGCAACTTGTTTGATAACAGTCATGGGTGTAAAAATACAAGGAAAGTTTCTGTCAACTTTCCTTTCTTTGCATTCATCTTGAAACACACCTCATCATAATTATTCCTTCCAAAACATTGGTTACTATAGACCTAGTTATTGTAAATCCCCTTTTGGAATGCACCTAGGCCTTAATTGTGGTCAACATCCCCATTGAAATCCACTTGGTCCATAATCACATGTAAAACTTGTCTTCCATGACGACATCCATAATTGAATCTGTAGTTGTATATGACATCTATGGCTACATGCACCTACATGATTTCTTAATCAAATAAAATGGCATCATATGTAAAACATCTAGTTGGATAATTAGAGACATGTATATGACTATCAATTTTGCAACTACATGAAAAATGTCAAGATAAAACAAGTGTGGGCATTGTATCAAATGGGTTAAGATATATGAGATAAGGTATATTGTCAACCCATTTTATGTGGACATGTAGCAATTGCAAATGTGTTCACAAGATGCCACATGTCTTGTGGCATAGGTGGCACCCAACCTAACCGAAGGATAGGTAGTTAGTTTAGCAAATTTAGATTATGCCTACAATTAGGTAGCTTAGGTTTCACCTAGGATAACTTAGGTCACCTAGGTTCAATGTAAAACTAAATAGTCCAAATGTAGACCCACCTAGACTAAGTAAAAAAAAACCTAGCTTAAGTTGCAAATATGAAGATTTAAATTCATCACCTTTATGACATGAAAAGTCAAGTGCTTAGCAAATGAACCACACTTTTGTAAGATGTGGTCTTTTGTTAATTGATGTCACAAATGATTTTTTTTTACTTCTTTGTAAATTCACTTACATATGTAAGTAAGTACATAAAGTTTATCATAAGTAAATGACTTACCATAGGTAAGTAGGTAGCCTAGGTAGATAGGAAGGTTGAAAATAGGTAGGTAACTAATTTACATTATGTAGCTTATGTAATTCATGTATGTATCCTATCTAAGCAGGTGGGTGGGTTCATTCATGGTTGGGGTTCAAAATAAAAGAATAAAAATAAGCTAAGAGTTTTTTAACGTTCGTTTTTACAAATATTATTTACGTGGAACAAATTGTAGTGAAAAAAATGGAATGATAAAAATAAGGTAATTCATATGGTGGCTGTGATTTTTCACATGCATACATACTTGTGCATTAATATTTTAGTTTATAAGGCAAAATGTAAAAAATGCCATAATGGGCTTCTATGGGCAATCAAACATGTGCATGTTACAAATGGAGCTAGAAATTTTAACTTAATGAATATAAACAATTAGCCAAATGATTTTTAAAAGGACTCATTTCCCTTGTAGTCTTTTGGTTCAAAATGTTAAACCTTTGAAATTTTGATATGATTTGTTATTTTCATCAAATTTATCCAATCAATATCTACTTGCATAAAGAAAAACATGTTACATTTCTTATACAAAAAATTTCAAATCAATTGCATGATTTTATACTTTTTTTTAGTATTATTTTTATTTTAATGAAATTAATTAGAAATTAATTGATACCTTTAGTCTAACAGACTCAAAAAGACATTTGCATAGTATGATGTATCCAAACTATTTTAAAATATTTTTATTAATTAGAAAATAAATCACTTTATCTAATGGCATACAATAATCCACTACAATTGTTATCATTTTAATAAATAAAACTCCAAAGTAAAACTTTGGAATTCTTCTTTAAAATTACATTCTTTTTTATAACCCCAATCGTGAATGAACCCAAGTAGCCTAACTTAACTACCTACCAAGCATACCTAGCTTTGGTATTTAAAAAAAACCTTTTACTTAAAGGCACTTTGGAGAAACATAATATAAAGGTGAAAACACAATTAAGGGGACTATTTGGATTGTCACAATTATAGTTTTTATGGATTGTAGATGAATTTAAAATGTAAAAAGCCATATTCCACATTAACATTGTCAAATTTTTTTGTTATCCATGTTATCCACTTTATTTGGAATCAAATTAGATATTATGAATGAATTCTTATGATAAGAATGGATTCATAGTGGACATAACACTTTCTTGTCCTCATAAAGTAAAAACTTCACATGTGGATTCAAAAAGTATGCCATAATAGGGTTAAAGGTTTTTTAAAAAATAAGACAACATCAAATGAAATGTTTAAAGTAAGATGCATTGAAAATTTCCTCATAATTTTATTATGATTTTGAGATTTTAATATTGCATTATCATGTTTTTTTAATCCAATTTTCATTCAAAATTTCATGTTTGTACATGGAATTTTAACCGATTACATGTTTAACAATGTACACACTTAGGGTATTTGCCCAAGTGCAAATACAATAAAGTGACCCATGACCAATTGCTTTGTCTTGTGCTTACCCTAAAATATTTATAAAATATTTTCTTAATTTTAAAAAATAATAATATTTGATACTATTATGTTAATGTTGACATTAAAAATTTCGCAAAAATAAGTCATTTTCAAATCTTTTTTAAAGTTATTTTATTATTCCAAAAAAATATTATATTGTTTGAGAAGAAATTTTGGGTATTTTATATCAATTATATTCATTTCAAAAAAACTTCACATGTTCCCATAATATATGAAAAAAAATTGTGTAAATACACCAAATATTTTCAATGTTTTTTTTTAAACCACTTAAAAACATGTAAAATTAACCACTAGTTGTTTTTAGAATGGGTCATTTTTAATATTGTGTTTACATCTACCCATATTTTTTAATGAAAATCTAGGGAAATGTACATTGGATGAATAAGTTGGTAGTTATCAAAATGTAAAAAATTTAAGTGGTGTCAAAAATGGAAGTTCTCAAAATGCCAAAAGTGAACCACCTAACCATGCTTTCATGTAATAACTTAAAGTAGCTAGGTTAGACTACCTCTAAGTATGTACAAAGAAATGTTCATAATAATATGGTGACAAAAATGATCATTTGATGAAAAAACTATACAATATTGACAAAGGATTTGGTCCTTCAATGTGGAAGTAAGGACCTTCAAATCCTCGTACTTGCAACCTAAATGTTTATGCTTATCTAGGCTACCTAATTTAAGTTAACTAAGTAGTTTATGCTAAACTATGTAGTCCAGGTTAAATATCCTTGGCTAGGTTTTTAGCCTAGTGTAAGTTGTTTAGAAAGTATAGCCTAAAGTAGCCTAGTAACATGGAGTGGCCTAGTAATAGTTTAGTAATAGCTTAGTAGCCTAAGTGAACACTATCCCAAAACATTGCTTTTGTGATTTTATCCATGAGTAGAAATGCAATTTTAAATGCCTAAGCAACTACATGACTATGTAATCAAATGAAACATGTCACTTTTATCATGTGGCATAGTTTGTCCATAGTCGTAAATGCCATTTCCACATCCAAAAATACAATTACAATCATGACCCATGGATATGGTGTCCTCTAATAAGTTAGCCTAGACCATTGGATCTAATAAAAAAAACTATGGATAATTAGTTTTCACTAATGAAGTCTACCCATGTGGTGGAGTCAAGTACCATTAAACACTTGCCACATGCCTAATTCATGTTTTGCCATGTGTTATGAAACATTGGATGAAATTTAAAGCTTTCCAAGTCCTTGCTTGGATTGCCACTTTTATTATGGTAATAGTGATTACAATTGCGAAGGACACAACCATGAATGTTGTTTGTGACTATTACCACAAAGGCTAGTAGTGGTAAAAATATCAAGTTTGAATTAACTATATAATGATGGAGTCAAATGTGTTTCAAATGATTACAAATGTAGTTGTTTTCATAGTTGTAAATCTCACTTTTTGGTGTAATGTGATACATGACAAAAATAAAAATGAATTCAAAAAATTTAAAACAAAAGCCTAAATAAACATTGGTTATGAACTATGATTTTATCCATTTAGTGTTAAGATATAAACTGATAACATCTCAATTTTACATTGGTATGGAAGCCCTACAAAACCCAAGTGATCAAGAGCTTATTGGCTTGAATTTGGGCAAGGTCACTTTCAAGGTTGGCATCCCCCACACACATCAAATAGACCACAACATGCCTCCTCTTTGAAAGCCATTGAAAAGCTTAAAGACAATAGTGTGTATCCATGAAAGGTGACAAATTCTTGTTCATAGATCACAAGAATATTGAAATCCCACAAGTTCATCAACTTTTAAAAGTGGAAGCCAATTTGTGCAAAAGAGTTTTGCAATCTTTTTATCCTTTTGGAAATCACAAAATTGGTCATGTAATTTTTATGGCCAAAGTGCCAACAAGCAAGCACATGACAAAGTTCATAACCCATGTTTATTTTTGTTTTCTTATTTTTGTCCTTTCACACATTGGATTTCAAGTCTTTATTTTTGTCATGATTTTAGTCACTTTTTTTTTAATTTAACAAATAACTACAAATGACATGCATTTGGTTTGAATCATTAGACCCATGTGTAAAGTCATGATGTGTTTTCTTTCAAGCTTAAGACATGCCTTAGCAAAAAGAAGGTGAGGGAAGGAAGAGGGAGCTTAGTAAGGTGGAGCTTGAGCTTCATAGAAATAAAACCTCAAGACTGGCAATGTTGTACACTAGGGATTTTAGAAGCTTCATAAATGACAATTTTGGTTGCCATGTGAAATCAACATCAAAAGGGGTTGAGAGGGGTATGGAGATCCCATGCTTGCAACAAACCCTAGTTGTTGGATGATCCAAGGTTCCTAAAAAAAATCTAGTTGGAAATCAACAATGGAGTTCATTGAAAAGCTTCATAATTTTTCATAGATATTTTTTGGGTTGCTTGACTGAGGAAAATAAAAAGGG
>Ga0116230_10004111_pt1 | contig 14251 bp, 12 predicted proteins | sample S1TSphfallax_3_FD_88678 | JGI IMG/M metagenome (GOLD analysis project Ga0116230, IMG submission 88678) | Host-associated microbial communities from peat moss isolated from Minnesota, USA - S1T2_Fd - Sphagnum fallax MG | ecosystem: Host-associated > Plants > Peat moss > Unclassified | place... | reverse complement strand
GGACGTTTCGTCTTCGGCGGCACGCTGATGTTCGCCTGCACGTCGGGAGTCATCGTTCCGCTGCACTGGCTGGGGATGAATGACGCCTGGGTTTGGCTGGGCCAGCTCGCTGTCGCCTTTGGCTCTGCGCCGTGGACGATCCCCGCGGCTTGTTTGCTGGCTCCCTGGGTGGACGAACGCTTTATCATCGGACTGCCCCTCGCTTTGCTGGTGCGGTCGGCCGAGCTGAATGACGCCACCACCGAACGATCCGATTTCGATGGGGGGCTATGGCTGCGCGCGTTCTGCTGGTTGCTGCCCTACGCCGGGCTTCGGCTGGCCTTTTCGTTCGATCCCGTCGTGCTGCACGCGACCCGGGATTTTCTTTGGTATCATGTCGTCAATCAGGCGGTCATCATTCTGCCGTGGGCTCCGCTGGGCTGGTGGATGGGCCTGCGCGCGGCCTGGGTGCCGGCGAGCGTGGCCGTTTTCCAACGGCGCTGGCCCTTGGGGGCGACCGCCGGCCTCACCGGGATCGTCTCGCTGCTGTTGGCGGCGGATGTGAGCCGGTCAATCGCCATTCTCGCGCCGCTCTCTCTCTTGGGCTTGATGATCCTGGCCCGCCGGCAACCCGCGCTGGCGCCGCGATTCGCGCTCTGGGTGGGGTTGGCCAATCTTTTCATCCCGGCCGCTCATATCGTGTACAACAAATTTGATTTGATCAGTCCGCTGCCGTTGGAGCTGATTCGCCTGTGGCGCGCCGCGTGACCGGCCAGCGGCGGCTTGAGCCTGACGGGCGACCTGCTATCGGAGGTCGGTGCTCTCCGACCGCCTGATTCTCGCCTCCGCCTCGCCCCGGCGCCGCGAGCTCCTGACCGCATTGGGTCGGCCCTTTGACATCGTCGTCGCCGAAGTCGTGGAGCACGAGGATCCGACGACCGATCCGAAGATCATGGTGGCGCACAACGCGGCCCTGAAGGCGGAATGGGTCTCGGTCCGCCACCCCGATGCGTTCGTGCTGGGGGCGGACACCACGGTCTTCCTCGACGGCCACGCGATCAACAAACCGGCCGATCTGGCGGAATCCCGCCGCATGCTCGCGCGGCTGTCCGGCCGCACGCATACGGTGTTCACCGGAGTAGCGCTGCGGCGCGCCGCCACGGGTCTGCGGATCGATCGAGGGGTGGCGAGCGAGGTGGATTTTCTGCCGTTCGGCGCGGACGTGATCGAATCTTACCTATTGCTGGTCAATACGTTGGATAAGGCAGGTGCCTATTCAATCCAGGAGCACGCCGACCGCATCATCGCTCGCCATCGCGGATCCCTGTCGAATATCATGGGCCTGCCCATGGATGAGACGAAACAAATTTTGACGAGCTGCGGTCTCCTCGGCTGAATCCGGCGTCTCTCTTTCAGCCTCAACGCATGCCCTCCACGCTCGCTCCGGCCACGGCTCCCGCCCCGCGGCGCACCCTGGCCCAACTCTGGGAGGAGCCGCAGTCGCGTTCGATCGCGATCGGGCTGCTGGGGGTCCTGCTGTTCCACCTGTTCCTCCTCGCCGTCGGTCCCCGGCTTTTCCGGACCGATCCGAGCCATGCCATCGTGCGCCGCCAGGCGATCCCCAAGCAGTTCAATATCGAGATCGCGCCCGACACCTTCGCGAAACCGCCGCCCAAGGCGCCTCCGGCGATGAAATTCGTCGAGACCAATCCGAACGCGCCCGAGAACATACCGGACAAGACGAATAATTTCGCCGCCCAGAACCAGCAGGCGGCCCAGGAAAAGCCTCAGGCGAACGCGCACAACGATCGGGCTCGGACCGAAGGCAAGAAGGATATCCAGTCGAACCAGATCGTGTCGGGGCAGCTCAGCAAGCCGCAGGAACCGGTCCCGATCGCACCCGCCGTGCAGCAACCCGTCAAAGCGAAGACCGCCCCCCGCCTGGAGCAGAATCCGCTGACCGGTTTCGACAAGGCCAAGGGCGACGATGCGCAGAGTTTTGGCAGCAATATCGCCCGGGTGCCGGACAACCCGAAGCCGATCCCGGAGCGGGTCGAGGGAGCGAAGGACGCCCCGCTGCTCGAAGGCGCGACGAACAGCCAGACCGCCATCGACCCGAAAAAGCCGCGCCCGCGGCCGTCGCTCGAACACATCCAGGTGCGCCCGGCCGTGTTTCAGGACAACCCGATCGGCACGTCCAACATGGGCATCAGCGGCATCGACGCCCGCTGGAGCAATTATGGCGCCTACCTGCAGAAGCTGATCAACGCCGTCCAGGAACAATGGGACCGCATCCTGATCGAGAGCCGGACCAATCCGCCTCCGGGCAGCCAGGTTTCGGTGCGGTTCCGCCTCGATTCCAAGGGTCTGGTCGCCGAGGTGCTCGACGTCCAGAGCACCTCCAGCGAGCAGGGCAAGGACGCGTGCGTGAGCGCCATCACCTCCCGGGCCCCCTACGGCGACTGGACCGACGATATGATCGCCCTGCTCGGCACCTCGCAGGAGCTGACCTTCACGTTCCTGTATCAGTGAGGCCGTGACGGACGAGGCTTTCTGGGCGACGGTGCCGCTGGGCCGCGGGGTGGAGATCGTCGCGCGGGACGACCGCGGGGTGGTCGCGCTGGCGAAGCCTGAGGGGTTGCTGTCGCATCCGAACACCTCCCGGGACGGGGCCCGATCGCTTTTGCGGGCCGAGTACGACCACGACGAGGAATGCTACCGCTGGCCGGGGTCGGGCGGCGCGTTCCACCGGTTGTGGCTGCTCAACCGCCTGGATTCGGCCACCTCCGGCGTGATTCTGGCGGCCGGCGCCGGGGAGCTGGCCCGCGCCATCCGCGAGCAATTCCGCCGCCAGCAGGTGGCCAAGATCTATGTCGCCCTGGTTTTCGGCGTGCCGCGGACGACCGCCGAAGTCTGGCGGGACGTCGTCGCCGTCGAGCGGCGCGGGGGCCAGCTGCGGACCGCCGCCGGCCGGGGACGTCTGCCGGCCGAAAGCCGGATGACGCTGCTCCGGGCGGGGACCGGCGCGACCCGTTGCGCGCTGATCCGACTCGAGCCGCGGACCGGACGCAGCCATCAGCTGCGCGTGCAATGCGCCCGGCGCGGCCTGCCGATCGCCGGCGACCAGACGTACGGCGACTTCCGGGCCAATCGCGAGTTCGCGCGGCAAACCGGCGTCAAGCGCCTGTGTCTGCATTCGCTCGAAACGTCTTTTTCCTATCAGCACGGCGGCCAAACGCACGCGTTTGCGGCCCGGGCGCCCCTGCCGCCGGAATTCGAGCGCGCGGCGGGAGTTTAGCCCCGAGCCCCAAGGCTTTCGGCCCGGCCGCGGGGCGAAAGCCGGTCGCGTTTACGGGAAGGGGCGATTCGAGCCCGGCGGCGGACCAGGCATCGGCCGGCGTTGCAGGTGCGGGAACTGCGCCGGGGCTCGCGTTACTATTTTGCCCAAACCCCTCATTTCATCATGAAATCAACAGCACTCTTATCCCGGCGGCAGGCGGCGGGCATGGGCGCGAGTCTGGCGGCGGCAGCGGTGTTGCCCGCCTTCGCGCAAACGGGCGGAGCCGGGTCCGCGCCGAGCGGACCGACCGCGGCCCCGCTGGAGGATCCGACCAAGAAATATCCCCGTCCGCCCTTTCACGGCCAGTCGCAGCCCTGGCCCGGACTGGCGGGGAAGATGAATCCGAAGCCGGACCACGGGGAAACGAGCTACAAGGGTTCGGGTCGTCTGACCGGTCGGAAGGCGTTGATCACGGGAGGGGACTCCGGGATGGGGCGGGCGGCGGCGATCGCCTACGCCCGCGAGGGCGCGGATGTGGCGATCAATTATTTTCCCACGGAGGAGCCGGACGCCCGCGAGGTGATCGCCCTCATCCAGGCCGAAGGTCGGATCGCGCTCGCGCTGCCGGGCGATCTGCGCGACGAGGCCTTTTGCACGCAGCTCGTGGCCGACGCCGTGCAGGGGCTCGGCGGCCTGGACATCGTGGTGAGCAACGCCGGGCGCCAGCAGAGCCACGAATCGATCCTCGACATCTCCACCGAGCAGTTCGATTGGACGATGAAGACGAACATCTACGCCCCGTTCTGGATCATCAAGGCGGCGCTGCCGCACTTGCGGCCGGGTTCGGTCATCATCGGCACCACGTCCGAGCAGGCCTACGACCCCTCGCCCGAACTCTACGATTATGCCCAGACCAAGGCGGCGACCATGAGCTACGTGAAGTCGCTCGCCAAGCAGCTCGCGCCGAAGGGGATTCGAGTGAACGGGGTCGCGCCGGGCCCGATCTGGACGCCGCTTCAGGTGAGCGGCGGCGCCTCCCAGGAGAAACTCAAGCATTTCGGCGGGATGACCTCGCTCGGCCGGCCCGGTCAGCCCGCCGAGCTCGGTTCGATCTACGTCCAGTTGGCGGCGAGCGACGCGAGTTACGCCACCGGCCAGGTGTACGGTGCGGCGGGCGGCACCGGCCAGCCGTAGGCGCGGCGGGGTTTCGTGAACTATCCCCGGCGGCAGTCCGCGCCGCCCAAAACCGCGGGTTTTGGATCGGCTCAGAGCAGATCCAATTGCCCGGGATCCTCCGCTGCGAGGGCGAGTTTGCGCTTCGGCGGCGGACGCGGGCTGGCCGGCGCGCCGGGCTGCGCCTCGCCGCGCTCCAGCTGCGCGAGCAGCACCTTGGCCCGCTCGATCACGGAGAGCGGCAGGCCCGCGAGCCGGGCGACCTGGATACCGTAGCTGCGATCGGCGCAGCCCGGCACGACCCGGTGCAGGAAGACGATCGCCTCATTCCATTCCTTCACGGCCACGCAGAAATTGCGCAGACGCGGCAGGTGCCGTTCGAGCTGCGTCAGCTCCTGGTAATGGGTGGCGAAGAGCGTTCGCGGCCCGCGTTCGGGGCCGCGGTGCAGGTGCTCCACGACCGCCCACGCGATGCTCAAGCCGTCGTAGGTGGAGGTGCCGCGCCCGATTTCGTCGAGAATGATCAAGGAGCGGTCGGTCGCGTGATGGAGAATGTTCGCCGTCTCGTTCATCTCCACCATGAAGGTCGACTGGCCCTGGGCCAGGTCGTCGCTCGCCCCGACGCGGGAAAAGATCCGATCGATCAGGCCGCAGCGGCAGGACCGGGCCGGCACCCAGCAGCCGATCTGCGCCATCAGGGCGATCAGGGCCACCTGGCGGATGTAGGTCGATTTGCCCGCCATGTTGGGTCCGGTGATCAGGGCGATCTGGAGTTCGTCCGTAGCCAGGTCGGTGTCATTGGGCACGAAGGTCGTCAGACGCTGCTCGACGACGGGGTGGCGTCCGTCCGCGATCTCCAGCGTGCCGCTCTCGTCGAGGACCGGCCGGCAGTAACCCCGCTCCCGCGCGAGGGCCGCCCACCCGGCCAGGACGTCCAGCGCCGCGAGGGTGTCGGCCGTCTCCGCCAGCGCCAGCGACTCGTCGAGCACCGCGGCGACCAGGGCGGCGAAGAGTTCGTGCTCGCGGGTGAGGGCGGTCTCTTCGGCGTGGAAGATTTCCCGCTCCTTCTGTTTCAGCGCTTCGGTGACATAGCGCTCGCCGCCGACCGTGGTCTGGCGGCGGACATAGTCCGGCGGCACCAAATGCAGATTGGCCTTCGTGACCTCGAGGTAATAGCCAAAATTGCCGGTGTAGCGGACTTTCAGGCTGCGGATCCCGGTGCGCTCCTGCTCGGCCCGTTCGAGTTCCGCCAGCCAGGTCTGGTTGCCGCGGGTGAGCGCCCGCCAGCGGTCGAGTTCGGCATCGTAGCCGCTCCGGATGAAGGCTCCGTCCGCCAGGTCCGCGGGCAGTTCGTCGGCGAGGGCGCGGTCCAGCAGCTCCTGGAGCGCGGGGAGGGGCTGCAGCCGCGCGGCGAGGGCGGCGGCGGCTCGTCCGACGGTGGCGAGATCGGCGCGGAGCGCGGGGAGTTGGGCCAGCGTATCGCGGATCCCGCCCAACTCCCGCGGATTGCGGAGACGGTTTTGCAGACGACCGAGAATCCGGGACAGGTCCCGCACCTGGCCGAGCCGTTCGCGCAGGGCCGCGAGCGGACCGGGCTGGGCCGACAGTTCCCCCACGATTTCCTGCCGGCCCACGATGACGCTCAGATCGAGGGTCGGGGCCGCCAGCCATTGCTCGAGCAGGCGCGCGCCCCCCGACGTCGCAGTCCGGTTGATTGCGCTGAAGAGGGACCCGTCCCGTCCGCCGCGGCTCGCGTGGAAGATTTCGAGGTTGCGCAGGGTGGCGGGGTCGAGCAGGAGCGAGCGCTGGCTGCGGTACTCCTGCAGGCCGCGGAGATTCTCGGGCTTCGCCCGCAGGTTTTCAGTCGCGTACCGCACCAGCGAGCCCGCGGCGCCCAGGCCGGGGTGGTCGGCCGCCAGGCCGAAACCCTCCAAATTGAGGACGCCCAGGGCGTCGGTCAGGGCACGCCAGCCGGCGGCGGACTCGAACTGGTAGGCGGGCAGTTCCGTGCGGGCCCGCGCCGCGGCGAAGGCGTGGAGGGCGTGAACGGCGGTCTGGTCGTGCGGGGCGCCCGACCAACGTTCGAGCTCGCCCTCCGCCAGCAGGAGTTCGGCGGGATCGACGGCCGTCAGCACCGGCAGCAGATCGGCAATGCGCGGGGCCGTCGCCACCCGGAACTCGCCCGTCGAGAGCTCCAGCCAGGCGGCGTGGAAGCCCCGGCCGTCGAGCGCGACCGCGCCCAGATAGCGGTTGCGCACGGCATCCAATTGGTTGGCGGCGAGGGCGGTGCCGGGGCTCAAAATCCGCTGGAGGCTGCGTTTGACGAGCTTCCCGGGCCGGGCGGCCTCGTCCTGGTCGCAAATGGCGACTTTCTGTCCGGCGGCCAGCAATCGGCCGACATACGTATCGAGTGCGGCGGCCGGAAGTCCCGCCATGGGATGCTCCTGGCGGCGGGTCAGCGTGAGACCGAGCAGGCGCGACGCGACGACCGCATCGTCAAAGAACAGCTCGAAGAAGTCCCCCAGCCGGAACAGCAGGAGGGTGTCCCGCGGCAAGCCGCGTTTCACCTCGAAGTACTGCTGGAGCATCGGGGTGATTTTCTCGGGGTCGGGCATGAGCGGGGACTGGCGGTCCATCAAGCGGCAGCCGCGGGCGAAGTTAAGCCGATAATCTCCCGCCTTGTCGCGGTCGGCCCGGTTGCTTGGATTCAGGGGTGGCGGTCGCCCTCTATCATCGCGAACTCGGCTCGTCTTCGTCGGCGGAAGCGATGCCGATCGTGATCCTGCACGGTCTGCTCGGTTCGTCCCGGAACTGGCAGACGGCGGGCGCCGATCTGGGTCAAAACCGGCGGGTGGCCGCGCTCGACCTGCGCAATCACGGCCGGTCGCCCCATGCGCCGGAGATGTCCTATGCGGCCATGGCCGAGGACGTGCTCGCCTGGCTGGACGCCCAGGCGCTCCCGCAGGCCATCGTGATCGGACACAGCTTGGGCGGGAAGGTGGCCATGCGTCTGGCCTGCCGCGAACCCGCGCGCGTCGCCCGGCTGATCGTGGTCGACATCGCGCCGAAGGACTATCATTCCGCCGCCCATCGCGCGGAGTTCGCCGCGATGACCGAACTCGACCTCACGCACCTGGCGAGCCGCGCCGAGGCCGAAGTGAGGTTCGAGGCGCGGGTGCCCGATTGGGCGATGCGCAAATTTCTCACGACCAACCTCGAACGGTCGGACGGGGGCTGGCGGTGGGTGGTGAACCTGCCCGTCCTCGCGGCGGCGCTGCCGGCGATCGAGCGCACGTCGCTCGAACCGGAGGACCGCTATGCCGGTCCGACCCGTTTCGTGATCGGGGGAAAGTCCCGGTACGTCCAGCCGGACGACACGCCGGCGATCCGCCGGCATTTTCCGGCGGCGGAGTTCGCCGTGCTGCCCGGCTGCGGACACAATCCGCAGGTGGAAGACCGCGCGGCGTTTGTCGCCGCGACGGCCTTGATTCCTCCGCCCGCCGGAGCGAGTTAGGCCCGAGGGTTAAACGTCGGCCGGGACGCGTTCCCGGCTCAGATTGCGCCAGCGCTCCAGCACGCGGGCGAGAATGTCGTCCGGTGCGAGACCGTAGGCGGCCCGCAGCGTTTCCACGCTGGAACCGTGCTCCAGGAACTTGTCCGGCCAGCCGATCCGCTCCACGGCCACCGCGGAGCCGGCCTCCTGCAGGGCCTCGATCACGGCGCTGCCGAATCCGCCGGTCAGGACGTGATCTTCCATCGTCACGATGAGCGGCACCAGCGCGGCGTGATTGAGCAGGAGCGCGCGGTCCAGCGGCTTGACGAAACGGGCGTTGACCACGCCGACGGAGAGTTGCTCCTCGTGGGCGAGGCGATCCGCCAGCTGCAGGGCGTCCTGCACCATCGGCCCCAGCGCCCAGATCACCAGATCGGAGCCTTCGCGCATGACCTCGGCGCGGCCGAACGGCACCAGCGCGGGTTCATCCTTGATGCGCACGCCGAGGCCGGCGCCCCGGGGATAGCGGATGAAGGCCGGACCGCCCGATTCCAGGCCCGTGTGCAGCATATCCACGAGTTCATCCTCGTGGCGCGGCTGCATGATGACCGCGTTGGGTACGCAGCGGAGATAAGCGAGGTCGAAAACCCCGTGGTGCGTCGGACCGTCGGCGGGCGACAATCCGCCCCGGTCCATGCAGAAGGTCACGGGAAGATTCTGCAGGGCGACATCGTGAATGACCTGGTCGTAGGCCCGCTGCAGAAAGGTCGAGTAGATGGCGCAGACGGGCCGGAAGCCCTTCGTCGCCAACCCGGCCGCAAAGAGGACGGCGTGCTCCTCGGCGATCCCGACGTCGAAGAACTGCCGGGGCAATTCCGCGGCGAGTTTGGAGAGGCCGGTGCCGCTCGGCATGGCGCCGGTGATGCCGATGATGCGGCTGTCCTTCCGGGCAAATCGCACCATCGCCTGCCCGAAGACCTCGGTATAGGCCGGCGGCGTGCCGGGGGGCGCCTTCAGACTGTCGCCGGTGACCGGATCGAACGCGCCCAGACCGTGGAATTTCTCCGGAGCGGTGAGCGCCGCGTCGAGCCCCTTGCCCTTCTTCGTGAGCACGTGCAGCAAGATCGGTCCGTCGCACTGCTTCGCGAACTCGAGATGCTTGTTCAGCTCCTCCAGGTTGTGGCCGTCGATCGGTCCGATGTAGCGCAGCCCGAATTTCTCGAAGAGACTCGAGTTGACGAAGAAGTCCTTCGTCTCGCGCTTCCACTTCGCCCACATCTGGTTCATCTCGTCGCCGTGGGGGAGTCCGCCGAAGAACTTTTCGATATCCTGCTGAATGCGGTTGTAGGTCGAGCTCGTGCTGAGGCGGTTCAGGTACTTGGCCATCGCACCCACATTGCGGGCGATCGACCACTCGTTGTCGTTCAGGATGACGATCAGCCGCTTGGTCGACGAAACGACGTTGTTCAAGGCCTCCAGCGTGATCCCACAGGTGAAGGCCGCATCGCCGCAGATGGCCACGACGTGCTCGTGGGTGCCGCGGAGGTCGCGGGCGGTCGCCATGCCGAGGGCGGCGCTCAGGGCCGTGCCCGCATGGCCGGCGCCGAACGCGTCGTGCGCGCTCTCCGACCGGTAAAGGAAGCCGCTCGCGCCGCCCGTCTGCCGAATCCGGCGGAAGAACTCGCCGTTCCGGCCAGTCAGCAGCTTGTGCACGTAGCCTTGGTGCGCGACGTCGAAGACCAGAGAATCCTCCGGGGTCTGAAATGCGCGGTGCAGGGCGATCGTCAGTTCGACCACGCCCAGATTGGGACCGACGTGGCCCCCGTTCTTGGCGGTGACCGCAATGATTTCCGCGCGAATTTCCGCGGCGAGGCGGGGGAGATCTGCGGCCGGGAGGGACTTCAGATCGGCGGGTTCGTGGATGCCGTCCAGGAGGCGGGTGGTGGTAGGGGTGCTCATCCGCTCGCTCGCTCGGTTTCGAAGACGGCCAGGACTTCGCCGTCGCGTTCCTGCTTGAGTTGTTCGATCTTCAGTTCCGCCGCCTTGAGCCGGCCCTCGCATACCTTCAGCAACTGGTTGCCTTCCTGAAATTTAGCGAGCAGGTCGGCGAGTGCAATTTCGCCCGACTCCATCGATTCGACGATTGCTTCGAGCCGTTCCAGCGCCGCCTCGAATGAGAGTTTCGTTTCCTTGGTTTCCACAGGTGAGGCAGGCTGCCAATTCGCCCACCGATTTTCAAACAATCTTTCCAAGGCCGGGACCGCGCCAACCGGTGAGTACCGGTGTCCAAGTCCCGCCCCGGAGCCGAACCGACTCGGGCTACTTGCCCATCGCCGACGGAGCGGGCGCGGCCGATGGCGCCGAGCCTGCACCCACCGTCAGCGGAATCGAGAGCTCACCATTGCCATAACCCTTGAGGAAGAGGCTCCCCGAACCGGGTTTGCCGCCTTGGACCGTCACCGTCACGCCGGACTGTCCGGCGGGAACCACCACCTCGGGCATGATGATGCTTTCCGGCACGTCGGTCGTGACGTCGAGCAACAGGCCGCCGGCGGGCGCGGGATTGGGCAGCGTGAAGGTCAGCGCCTGGCTCTGACCCGGCGCGAGCGACAGCGACGAGGGTTCGACGGTGACGCTGCTCGAATCGATCCGGAAGGTTCCGATGGGGGAATTGCCCGCGGGGCTCGACAGGGTGACCGCGTAGTTGCGGCCCGGAGTCAGAGCGGGCACGAAAAACCCGATCGATGTGCTCGACTCGTAGACGGTGCGGACCGGCGCGCCGTCGAACGCGACCACATCCTGGGGCGTGAAGCCGCGGCCGAGCACGCCGACCCGGGCGCCGACCGGTCCCCGGTTGACCTCGAGGGCCAGGACGTAGCGCCGGACGATTTCGGCGCGATTGATCCCGGTGTAGGCCTGCACGGATTGGATGATGTCGTTCCCTTGGATCTTGTAGTCCACCAGGTAGTAATAGGCGACCGCGGTCCGCGCCGGCGGCAGCTGATAATCGAAGTCGTAGATCATCGGCGCGATCGGACTCGGCTTCATCTCGTGCGTCTGGCCGTCGACGATGATGTGCGGCGCGATGCTCTCCCTGACCACCGTTTCGCTCTTCGGCGTCACCCGCAGCGTGAAGGTGTAGATCTCAGAGGGATTTTCGGGGAGCGACGACGGGGTCAGGTTCGTCAGGCTCATCGTCGAGCATCCGCAAAGGACCGCGAGCGCCAGGCCGGCGGCTGGCCAGGTGAGGATTGTGCTCGCGGACAAAATTGATTTGAGGTGCATTCCGGCGCTAGTAATGAGGGGTGTCCGTACAGAGCAAGCCAAAGGTGAGGGGCCGCGACCGCTGGGCCTCTACGTCCACGTGCCTTTCTGCGCTTCCACCTGTGACTTCTGTGCTTTCTATCAGGTGACTCCGACCGCCGCGACGGTCGAAGGTTTCATTGAGGGCGCGGGTCGGGAGGCGGAACTGGTGACCTGGGACCGGCCGGTCACGACGATTTTCTGGGGCGGCGGCACGCCCGGTCTGCTCGCTCCGGGACAGTTGGCGGCCCTCGCGGCGCGCTTGGGCGTCCCGGAGCGAACGCCCGATTGCGAGTGGACGGTGGAATTGGCGCCCGCTTCCGTTACGGAGGATCGGCTTCGGGTGCTCCGCGACCTGGGGGTCACGCGGATTTCGCTGGGCGTGCAGAGTTTTCGCGAGGATTTGCTGGACGCCTTGGGACGGCAACACACCCCGGCGCAGGTTTACCGAGCCTACGAACGGATCCGCCGCTGCGAATTCGCCAGCGTGAACCTCGATCTCATGTTCGCGCTGCCCGGCCAGGACGAGGCCACGTGGGCGGCCGACGTCGCGTCGGCGGTGGCGCTGCAGCCCGACCACCTTTCGACGTACTGCCTGACGTTCGAGGAAGATACTGCGCTGTGGGTCCGTTTATCCCAGGGACGCGTCAAACTCGACGCGGAGCGCGAGGCGCGGATGTACGAGTCGACGTGGGAGCGCCTCGGCGCCGCCGGCTATGCCCAATACGAGGTCTCGAACTTTGCCCGACCGGGACATGCCTGCCGGCACAACCTCAATACCTGGCGGATGCACGAATGGGTCGGGCTGGGTCCCTCGGCAGCCTCGCAGCAGGCCGGTTGGCGGGGTGCCAACGAGGCCGATCTCGCGGGCTGGCTGGCTGCGGTCGGTCGCGGCGAGCGGATGCCGGCGGATCGGGTGGCACTCTCCCCGGCTCTGTTGGCCGAGGACGCGGTGGTATTCGGCCTCCGCCTGAATGCCGGGGTCGATCTGGCCCCCTGGCGGGCGCACGCCCCCGACGTTCCGTGGACGGCCATCGGCGAGCAGCTCGATCGGCTCGCAGCGGCCGGATTCGCCGTCCAGCAAGATTCGACCGTCCGTCTGACCGACCGCGGCCGGCTGTTGGCGGATGCGATCGGGGTTGAGCTGATGTCCGCGTTCGAAAGTTAACCGCGCGGTCAGGCCGCGGCGCCTTTGGTGTGGCAGGCGAGATGGGCGAAGAAGGAATCGCGGCGGTTGCGCGCGGTCTGCAGGTCCTTGGTCCCGAGGGAACGGCGGATGCGCTCCTTGGTGAACGGCGTGGGATAGGCCGTGTAATGGAGAAACCACGTTCCGTGGTTGTTCCAGAGGTGGTGGTTCGGATTGTCCGGTTGGGTACGGAGCGCGGACAGTTCGGCGAGCGGGTTCATGAGCGTGGTTTTTGGATGGATCGCGCATCCGGAACCTAAAACAAAAAGCCGATCTGAGGCATCAGATCGGCGTTCGTTTTCGGGAGCGCAGTGGTTCGAGACCCCGTGGTCTCGCACATCCGGGCTTTCGCCCGATCCACCGTGGCCGCTCCCGGCCCGGTTGGCAGAACCCGCTTTTGACGGCGGATTCGTTCCTGATGCGAGGGAGACCTTAGCGGTCCCTCATCGGGCGTCCAGCCCGATTTGTGTCATAAATCCCGACCGCGCTCCCCGCGTTCAGGACAGCGTCACGCCCTGGGCGGCGGCGGCGCGCAGCAGCGCATCGGCCATGTCGCTCGGAGTGACCGCGACTTCAATCCCGCATTCCTTGAAGACCGCGATCTTGGCGGCGGCCGTGTCCTCGGCGCCTCCGACGATCGCCCCGGCGTGACCCATGCGCCGTCCCGCGGGCGCGGTCGAACCGGCGATGAACCCGGCTACCGGCTTTTTGCAATTCGCCTTGATCCAGCGCGCGGCCTCGACCTCCGCATTGCCGCCGATTTCGCCGATCATGATGATCCCGTGGGTGTCCGGGTCGTCGTTGAACATGCGCACCACGTCCAGATGGGACGTGCCGTTGACGGGATCGCCGCCGATGCCGACGCACGTGCTCTGGCCCAGATTGCGGCTGGTCAGCTGGTAGACGGCCTCATAGGTCAGCGTGCCGGAGCGCGACACCACGCCGACGTGGCCGCGCCGGTGAATGTAGCCGGGCGCGATGCCGATCCGGCATCCGCCGCTCGACTTCTCGCCCGTGCCGGGCGTGACCACCCCCGGACAGTTCGGTCCGATCAGCCGGGTCTTGCCGCCGGCCATCGCCCGTTTCACCCGAATCATGTCCTTCACCGGGATGCCCTCGGTGATCGCGACGACCAGTTCCAGGCCCGCATCCACGCCCTCGAGGATCGCATCGGCCGCAAACGGCGGCGGCACGAAGATGACCGAAACGGTGGCCCCGGTGGCCCGCGCGGCCTCCGCCACCGAATTGAAGATCGGGACCCGTTTCGCTCCGTGCTCGAAGGTGAGGCCGCCCTTGCCCGGGGTCACGCCGGCGACCACCTGGGTGCCGTAGTCGAGGGAAAGCTTGGCGTGCCGGCCGCCGAAGTCGCCGGTGATGCCTTGGACGAGGATTTTGGTGTCTGCGTTGACGAGGATGGCCATGGCGGAAGCGGGAAAGAGAGGTGGGGTGCGGGGGTAATTAGGCGACGAGATGGACGATCTTCTGCGCCGCGTCGGCCATGGTGTCGCCCGAAACGATGGTGAGGCCGCTGCCGCCGAGGGTGCTCTTGCCGGCGGCGACATTATTGCCTTCGAGCCGGACGACCAGCGGCAGCTTGAGTCCGACTTCCTTCACCGCCTCGACGATGCCGGTCGCGATCACGTTGCAGTCCATGATGCCGCCGAAGATATTGACGAAGATCCCCTTCACGTTCGGATCGCCGAGGATGATCTTGAACGCGGCGATCACCTGGTCCTTCGAGGCGCCGCCGCCGACATCGAGGAAATTGGCCGGATTTCCGCCAAAGTGCTTGATGATGTCCATCGTGCTCATCGCGAGCCCGGCCCCGTTGACCAGG
>Ga0116230_10004110_pt1 | contig 14253 bp, 13 predicted proteins | sample S1TSphfallax_3_FD_88678 | JGI IMG/M metagenome (GOLD analysis project Ga0116230, IMG submission 88678) | Host-associated microbial communities from peat moss isolated from Minnesota, USA - S1T2_Fd - Sphagnum fallax MG | ecosystem: Host-associated > Plants > Peat moss > Unclassified | place... | reverse complement strand
GATAGTCGGGAATGAGGCTGAGGGCGCGGCGCGGTTCTTCGCCTGCATGGCGGAGAATAATTGTTCCGGTTTCGGCAATGGCGAGAGCGCAGGTTGTGATGACACCCTCGAAGCTGTTGATCTGCTGATAGTCGAATCCATTGTCCTGATAGAAATCGAACCCGGCCGGAATCCAGCCGCTGGGAAAGTCGCGGCCGGTGATCAGCTTGCGCAGTTTTCGTTCGGCCAGGGCCGCGCCAACGGCACCGGAAATATAAGGTTCGTTGCATTCGTAGACGGATGAGCCGTAATCCTGCAGGCGGCTGATGAACAGTTCGAGGAGGTCGTGATCGTTCAGGACGCTGACGGTGTTGTATTGGCGCGGAATGTAAGCGTAGTCGGATTCGCGCTCCAGTTTTCGGTCGAGCACGGCGCGGCGAACGCGGTTTAGAATTTCCTCTTTTGCGGTGACTATTCGAGGGTGTTCAGATGCTTCTTCCACCATGCGCGGAATGACTCCTTGGGAATCGAGTTAAGGTCTCTGACGTCAGTCCAGCCGCTTAGAATGCCGGGCAAATGCGTGATGACGCCGTTTTCGGCGAACGGAATCTGACCGATGCGGCCGAGTGTTTGCGCCATTTCGAGGCGCGATGAATCGGCCATGGCGGATGCTGCCGCGCGCATGGCGAAGCGTTCGGTGAGCGGGTCGTCGTGACGTTCGACAATCTTATTGCGCAGGTGGATCAGAATTTCCGGGATGTTGATTTTGACGGGGCAGACTTCGTAACACGCGCCGCAAAGCGAAGACGCGTAAGGCAGCGTCTGGGAATGATGGAGGGATTGCAGTTGCGGCGTGAGAATTGCGCCGATGGGGCCGCCGTAAACCGAACCGTAAGCGTGGCCGCCGGTTTGGCGATAAACGGGGCAGGCGTTTAAGCAAGCGCCGCAGCGAATGCAATCCAGAGTTTCGCGGGACTCTTCGTCCTTTAGAACTTCGGTTCGGCCATTGTCGAGCAGGATGACATGAAATTCGCGCGGACCGTCGCCATGAGTGACGCCAGTCCAGAAAGAGTTATAGGGATTCATGCGTTCGCCGGTGGCGGAGCGCGGCAGAAGCTGCAAGAAAACTTCGAGATCGGCGAAACGCGGGACGAGTTTTTCGATGCCGACCAGGCTGATTAGCACTTCCGGCAGCGTGACGCACATGCGGCCGTTGCCTTCCGATTCGACAACGCAAACGGTGCCGGTTTCGGCGACGGCAAAGTTGGCTCCGCTGATGGCGGCGGGAACGCGCAGGAATTTTTCGCGCAGATAAGTTCGCGCGGCGGCGGTTAAATCTTCCGGCTGGTCGCCTAATTCTTCCAGCCCCATTTTCTTCATGAAGAGGCGGCGAATTTCCATTTTGTTGCGGTGCAGCGCGGGGACGACAATGTGTGAGGGCTTGTCTTCGCCTAACTGGACAATTAAATCCGCGAGGTCAGTTTCAATGGGCGTAATGCCGGCTTCCTCCAGCGCATCGTTCAGGCGCACTTCGTCGGAAGTCATGGTTTTCACTTTGATGACTTCTTCGGCGCGGTGCGATTTCAGAAGGCCGACGACGATGCCGTTGGCTTCGTCGGCGTCGCGCGCCCAATGCACCTGGGCACCGGCAGCTTTGCAAGCGGATTCGAACTGCTGCAAATAAAAATCCAGATGGCGGAGGGTGTGCTGCTTAATTTCGTGGGCGGACTGGCGAAGCTGTTCCCAATCAGAAACCTCCGCGACCACCTTGGCGCGTTTATTGCGGATCACGTCGGTTGCGTGACGGACGTTGTGGCGCAACTGGGTGTTGCCCATCAGCTTTTTTGCAGCCGCTGGGAATTTCGGTGCCTGCGCCGCTTCGCCAACGCGGACGCTCAAGCGGATTCTCCGTGTTCGGTGGAGGCGAGAATTTCCGCGATATGCAAGCAGCGAACGCCGGTGCGCTGGCGGGTGAGAGCGCCGGAAATGTGCATGAGACAGGAGTTATCGAGGGCGGTGCAAATTTCGGCGCGGGTGTCGAGCACGCAGGTGACTTTGTCGGAGAGCATGGCGGCGGAGACGTCGGGATTCTTGATGGCGAATGTTCCGCCGAAACCGCAGCACTGGTCGGATTCTTTGAGTTCGATGAGTTTGAGGCCGCGCACCTGGCTCAGTAACTGGACTGGTTTGTCGCCGACGCGGAGCGAGCGCAGGGAATGACAGGAAGGATGGAGCGTCACGGTGTGCGGGAAAAAAGCGCCGACGTCGGTTAGGCCGAGTTTGTCAACCAGCAGTTCGCTGAATTCAAATACGCGCGGGAGAAGGTCGTCAATAGCTCGGATCAGGACGGGATCTTTCGATTGCGCGGCCATCTTCGGATAATGCTCGCGGATCATGGCCACGCAGGAAGAAGAGGGAATGCAGATGACTTCAGCGTCGTCGAAAGTTTTTAGAAAGCCCTGCATCATGGCGAGGGCTTCTTTTTTGTAGCCGGTGTTGTAATGCATCTGGCCGCAGCAGGTTTGCGCGGACGGGAAGTCCACGTCGTGCCCCAGTTTTTCGAGCAAAGAAACAACGGCCTTGCCGGTTTCTGGAAAAAGAGTGTCGTTATAGCAGGCGATGAAAAGGGAAATCAGCAAGAGGCTATCTACATCAGTCTACTGCTACGCGATGAAGAGCGGTTTGATGTGGCGTTCAAAAAGATTTTCCGTGACGTTCCTGGCAATGCTGGGTTCGAATTCCTCTAGCAGGTGAAGATACTTCGGACCCATTTTGGCGGCGACTTTGAAGCCGACATGGAGCAACTGGCGCAGGTTGGGGTTGTATTCGGGGTTGCTTTGATCGTGACGGAGAGCGGAAACATATTGTTCGGAAGTCCAATGGTTCACGGCCTCGGGCGAGGGAAGTTTTTCATTGTTAATGTCGATGACGGTTGCGTAGGGCTGGCAGAGCGCCTCCTTCTGTTCGTAAGCGTGGGTGTAGATGTATTTGGCGGCTTCGAGGCCAGCGCCTCCGGCTTCGGCGAGGCCGATTACTTCTTCCAGCCAGTTTGTTCCGGCGGTTTTGACATGAACGCCAGCGTTGAATTTCTTCAGAGACTCGCGAATGGGCGAGTAGATGGAAAACTTGTCACTGCCCGAATGCACGCTGAGTTTCAGACTGGACGGAAGCGGATAGTGTTTCACGGCGTAGGCGATGGTTGCCAGGTCGTCGCTGAATTCCTGGGTAAATTTTTCGACGTCGCCGACGTAGTCCACGCCTTTGTTGAAACGGCCGGTGAACTTGGGCGCGATGGTTTGAATGGGGATGCCTTCGTCGGCGATGGCGACCAGGATGATGAGGAGTTCGGCCGGTGTTTGCGGGCTGTCGGTTTCATCCATTGAGACTTCGGGAATGAAATTGCCTTCGCCTTTGACAGCCAGAATCTTGCGATAGATGCGGCCCGCTTCTTTGACGGCGGTGAGATATTTGGCGGCAGTGGTGGCTACGTAGTCTTTGGTGAGATCGCCGATCAGTTCAGGATGTCTGTCGATAAAGGCATCAGCGAAGGAAGGTTTGCCGATCCAGTCGGCTACGTCGATGGTGTAGAAGTCGCTGGGTGCCAGGAAGCGGTCGACGGTGTCGAAATTGATGTGATCGGCGTCGACGTGATACGGCCTGGTCCAATGAAGAGTTTTTACGGCGTTGTCGGCAGCGGCGCGGACGCTGGAGGGTTCGGAACCGATGATGTTGTGTTCGCGGTTGGATTTATTCCAGACGGGAATGACTTCGACGTTACGTTCGGATGCGAGGACGCAGGCGGCAAGCTGGGCTTTGGCCTGGTGAGCAAACCGGTCGCCGACGCCGAGGGTGTTTTTGCTGAGGATCAGTTTGGTTGACATTTGCGTGCATCCACTTTGATAGCACTTGAAGGCTTGAGTGTTTTGCGGGTGAGCTGGAGGATGCGGCCGGTGGCGGCGTCTTGCACGAAAGCGACGAGATTCAAGCTGGCGGGCCAGGATGGGTCGATCTCGATTCGGGCCTGATTGCCTCTGACATTTATTAGCGAGCGGACGACGCCGACGTGAGTGAGAGTGCGGCCGGCGTTTTCTCCATGAGCCACGCGGGAAACCGCTTTGTCTTGTGTAATGGCGATCCAGAGGTCGCCGTTTTCGCGGCTGGCGGCTTCAAGCAGGAGAGCGCCAGGCTCGTGGGTGACGGAGAGATTCAGGGGTGGTTTAGGTTTGGCTCCGGATGCGGCAAGAGCTTTGAGCACGTTGGAGCGGTCGCTGCCGACGGTGGAGAAGCGGCCATCAATGACGGCTTGCGGCGTGTAGATGTCGCGATTGCCTTCGATGCGGGCGTACGTCTCCTGGCGCTGAGTGAAGGATTTCGAGGAAAAAGGATCTTTCCAGCCGAGGTTGTCCCAATAATCGACGTGTTCGCTCAGGACGATGAAGTCGAGGTTGGGTTCGGCTTTGTGGCCTTGAAGTTCGGCCAACAAAATGTCCGCGGGCGGACAACTGGAGCAGCCTTCGGACGTGAAGAGTTCCACGAGGACGGGGACGCGGTCTTGAGCTTGCAGAGAGGAGGCCAATAACAAAGAAGCGGCAATTAGCAGACGCATGACGAATGGTTCGGAAGAAGACTCAGCAAAGTTACTGTCGATGCTACCTAAGCATATTTGGGTAGGGTGTTGTTTGTAACCATTCCTGGCAACAAGCACGTCCACTAGATTGAAAGAAGGGTGCGGGCGAAGACTGCGATTTATCGCTTTTCGCGGCTCACCACACCCATATCGATTTTAAAAAATTACTTTCATCTCTGGGAGGAGAACTGTGTCTAAATTTTTACGTACCGGCTTACCGCTGGTATTTGCAGCGTGTCTGGCGTCGAGCGGCGCCTACGCGCAGAACATTGATGTTTTCTTTGGCGCGGGCACGGCCAGCGCGCCCACCAGCAACACGTTAATTGATCCTTTTGATACCGGCAACCCCTACACGACGCCGCGCATGGGCGGCACGTTCGGAAAAGCGGGCGTTGACTTCTTCTTTAAGCCGCAATTCGGCATTAACGCGGAGACGGATTTTCGCTTTTCGCAGGGCGCCTACGCGGGACTTACCTACCGGCCCACCTTCTACGATTTCAACGGCGTGTGGAGACCGCTTGCCGGGAAGCACAGCCGCATTCAGCCGATCATTCAGGCCGGCATCGGCGGCATGAACTTGAAGTTCTATGAGAACTCAACCGCGTGCGATGTGCTGGCGGGATGCTCCAGCAGCAATGACTATATCGAGAGTTCTAACCACTTCCAGTTTCATATGGCCGCGGGTATTCGCATGTATGCCACCAATCACTTGTTCATTCAGCCGCAGGTGGATGCGCATTACGTGAATAACCTCTTCCAGTTCGGCAGCAACTGGGTGCCGGAATATGGAGCGTCGGTAGGCTGGTCTTTCGGCGAACGATAACCCGCACTGCCTTTAAACAGGAACGAGTTATGCTGGCCCCAGGGTTTCATCACCCTGGGGCCTTTTTTGTTTTATGCAGCTTCGCATTGTGATTCCGGGCGGCACCGGCGTTCTGGGGACGCTGCTGGCGCGGCATTTTCACGCACAGGGGCACGTGCTCTCTACAATCACACGCTTTCCAAAGCCGGGGCCGGGCGAGTCCGTTCACTGGGATGCGAAAACGATTGGGCACTGGGCGTCTTCGCTTGAGGATGCGGATTTGGTGATCAACCTGGCGGCGAGCCTGGTTCCAGCCGCGCGCCTTGTGACTACTCAGCTTGTGGGCGATGCAATCGGCCAGTGCAGACGCGCGCCGCGGGTTTGGATGAACGCGAGTTTCAGTGAGCCAGATGAAGCGTGGGAGGGTTGCGTCTACTCGGCGGACACTCCCGCCACCCGTAAAGTTTTGCTTCGGATGGCTCCGGTCATGAGTCCCGAGTTTGGACCTTTTCCGCACTATTTACGACTGGTCCGCTGGGGACTGGGAGGCGAGATTGGGAGCGGTGAGCAATATGTGGACTGGATTCACGATTTTGACTTTTTGCGAGCGGTGGAGTTTCTGGCGGGGCAGGAGGAGATAGAGGGTGCGGTTCATTTGACTTCGCCGTGTCCATTGCCGAATCACCGGTTCATGGCGCTTTTGCGGGATGCGTGGTGCACCAGTTATTTTGGACTGCCAATTCCGGGCTGGCTGGCGCCCGCCAAGGTGTTGAGAAGCAGGCGTGTGGTGCCTGAGAGGCTGGCGGCGGCTGGATTTGAGTTTCATTTTCCGGGGTGGCGAGGGGCTTCGGAGGATTTAGTGCGCCGGTGGCGCCAGGTTCATGAGCGGTAATTTTTTTCGAGCAGAGCCGATTCCGCTTCGGGGCTTGAGCCGATGCGCCAAATAAGTCTGTCCGCGAGCAGGATGTCTTAGCGTCCGGGCTTTAGAAGGTGCTGCCATAGCCGCTGCATCCTCCAGTCAGTTACACTTTTGATTTCCGCAGGCCGCGGCGTCTTGCGCCGGGAGACGAGTTTAGAGTGAGAGACAGGAGTAACCAACTTTTTATCGCGCGCCAGACTGCGTTTCCACGGGCGGCCATTCTTGTGCTGTACCTTGCGCCACTTTTTCAATCGGTGGCGCTGGCTCAATGCGCAGGCAACGTTTCGACTCCGTCCGGCGCCGCCGATTGCGCGGCCAAAGCCATGCCTTCCCAGCAAACTGCCGCACTTGATGTCGCGCATGCTTACACGCTGGCCGAATTGATTGATATCGCCGAACACAATAATCCGCAAACCCGGATAGCGTGGGAAATAGCCAAGCAGCGCGCCGACCGGCTGGGTGTCGCCCGAAGCGCCTATTATCCGGTGCTGGCCGGACTGGCGACCTTTGCGGACGAGCACATTATCAATCCGTTTCCGAAGCCGCTGGCACCGCTTGGATACACGCTGGTAAACATTCCCCTGGTGCAGCCGGAAATTGATCTCCATTATTTGCTGTTCGACTTTGGCCGGCGAGGCGCAAAGGTGGATGCAGCGGTAGCGCAGCAATTGGCGGCTGGCGCAAATTTCGTGCAAACCAACCAGAACGTGGCGTTTCAGGTTGCGAGCCGCTATTACATGCTGGTGACCGCGCAGGAACGGCTGCAGGCAGCGGAAGAAACGCTGAAGACCGCGCGGACGACACAAGACGCGGCGGAGAATCAGCTTGCAAACGGACGCGCCACGCTGCCTGACGTTCTGAATGCACGGGCCGAGACGTCGCAGGCGGTTTTTGACCGTGAATCGGCGGACGGTGATGAGAAAGTGGCGCGGGTCTCGCTTACTGAAGCGATCGGCGTCGAGCCCACGCCGGATATCAAGATTGACAGGCAGAGCAACGCACCGATTCCGCAGGCGCTGACCATGACGATTGACGCGCTGATAGACCGCGCAGTTGCCGACCGGCCCGACCTGATGGCGCAGGCAGCCGAGATTCGCGCCGCCGCGGATGAGATACGCGCGGCGAAAGCGGAATATCGTCCCACTGTTTCGGTTGCCGCGAGCGCAGCCCAGACCTCTATTTGGCCGACGAGCAGTTATGGGGAACTCGGTTCAGCCAGCAAGCCGACCTGGTCGGCTGCCGCGGTGCTGGAATGGCGGCTGTTCGACGGCGGCGCTCGAAAGAACGAGTTAGCGGCGGCTGAGTCGAAGCACCGTCAGGCGCAGGATGAACTGACGGAAAAGCGCGACCAGGCGCATCGTGAAGTTTGGACGAGTTACATCGGTTTTCGGAGCGCGCTGAAGAAGCAACAGGCGGCGGTAGCGTTGGTGGATTCGGCAAATGAGTCGTATTCGGCCTCTTTGGATGCTTATCGATATGGCGTCAAGAATCTGGTGGATGTTCTTACAGCCGAGAGACAGCTTGCGCAGGCCAGGCTTTCGGGCGTGTCGGCACGTTCCCAGCTTTTTCTTCAGGCGGTGAATCTCGAGTTTGTGACAGGAAATCTATTGCGCAGCCAGAAGCCTGCGACTACGACGGAGAGGTCTGATGGTCCAGGCAAGAAGTAAATTCTTAGTTCTTATTATGACGGCGTCATTGCTGACAGGCTGCAGCCGCGCGCCGTCGGTGGATGTTGTCGGTTCGTTCTTTCCAGTGTGGATGGTGTGCCTTGTTGTTGCCATCATTCTTTCGGCCTGTTTGCGGTGGGTGCTGCTGCGGCTGCGGCTGGAAGCTGAGGTGGGACCGCTTGCCTTGTTTTATCCCAGCGCGCTGGTGCTGTTTGCGTGCGCGCTTTGGCTCATTTTTTATCGTTAAGGAGCGATGATATGGAACCCTCGGCCGATAGCGCGAGACGAAAACGGATTGGGCGTCTTCTGGGAATTGTCGTCTCTATTTCAGCTATCGTGTTGCTGATTCTTGTAGTAGCGGAGACGAACCGCAATCCGCGCACCGATGATGCCAGCGTGCGGGCGAATTTTATCGAGATTGCGCCGGAAGTGAACGGTCGGCTGATTCACTTGCCGGTAAAAGACAATGCGCATGTGGCTAAGGGAGATCTGCTTTTTGAAATCGACCCGCGGCCTTATCAGTACGCGCTGGAGCAGGCGCTTTCCGACCAGGCTGCTCTGGAGCAACAAATCATAGATGAAAGGCGAAAGATCGCTGCCGAGCAAAGCGCCGTTGAAGCGGCGCAGGCAAGTTTGCGCCAGTCCGTCACCGGAATCAAGACGGCGGGCACTAACGTGGAGGCAGCGGCGGCGACAATTCTGCGTTCCAAGGCTGCCGTGGCGGCGGCTGAAGCGCAGCTAAAGCTGGCCACTAATAATCTTCAGCGAATTGAGCCGCTTCTGAAGAAGCAGTACGTAACGGTGGAACAGGTGGACCAAACAAGAACGGCCGTTTTCGTTGCGCAGGGCAATCTGGATGAAGCGAAGGCCGCACTGGTCCAGGCGGAGGCACAAGAGGCTCAATCGTTGTCGCGGCGTCAGGAAGCGGACGCGGCTACCAAAGAATCGCAAGCCAAACTTGGCCAGGCCGTTCATACCATCGACCGGCTGGACACGATTCTTTCCCTGCGCCCGGGCAAGGCAGCAAGAGTGGAATCGGCGCGGCTGGACCTGGAACGCACGCGCGTGCTGGCGCCGTTTGACGCGTACGTCACGAACATGAATATTTCAGAGGGAGCTTATGCCAGCGCGGGCAGGCCAATGTTCACGCTGATTGATGCGCGGAATTGGTACGTCATCGCCAACTACCGCGAATCAAAGGTTCGAAATATCAAGCTGGGCGCGCCTGTGGACGTGTATGTGATGGGTCATCCGGACCGCAGATTCGACGGGGTGGTGGAAAGCATTGGCTACGGCGTGTTCCCGGAAGACGGCAGCGTGGTGCAAGGGCTGCCGAATATTGAACGCACGCTGAACTGGGTGCATCTATCCACGCGCTTTCCAGTCCGCATTCATATCAGCAGTCCCGATCCGGATATTTTCCGCATGGGCGCGACCGCCGTTACGGTGGTGCGATAACTCGGTGATATCTCCCCTATCGATGTGGACGGAACGGGTTTGGCAGGACCTGCAGCCAACACCGGGGCGTCTGAACAGCAGCCTTCGGATTGTGCTGGCATCGGCGCTTACGCTCATCTGTCTTCTGGTCTGGCAGATGCCCTTTGCTTCGATTGTTCTTTATTTCGTATTGCTGGTGGGCCGCGACAGCCCGGCTGTTTCCCTGCGTTCGGGCCTTTTTTCGATTGCCACGATCTGCTTTGCGGTGGCCACGGAGCTAGCGGTCGTCATCTTGTTTGATAACGATCCAGCAGCCCGCGTGTTATCAGTGGCCATCGTCGCCTTTGTTGCAGGAATGCTCACTCTATCCACCACGCTGGGTCCCCTGCCCTCAACGTGGGGATTCATTTTTTGCACTGTCATTGCGCTTTGGGAGAATAACGCCCGTTCCAATGCGCTGGTGGAAACGTCGCTTTGGCTCATCGCCGGTGTGGCTTTGGCGGTGGGATGGTCGGTTGCAGTGGAGTATATATTCGCCACCCGAGACCCAGCCAGTGTGCTTCAGGAGCAGCGAATGGTTCGCTACCGGTCGCTGCTTGCGATGTTCAGCCTGATAGCCAGCGGAGGTGAGGGAGGAGTTTTGCGGGACGCTGTTATGGCCGTGGCACGGCTGGCCATCGAGGGGCAGGATGGCATGCAGCGCCTGTACAATGCGCTGATAGAGCGTAACCTGGAGCGGGGCAACCTGCCCTTGGCAACGCGCGTGCGCATTACCATGCTGGCTCAGTTGATGGACGTGGCGGCCGCGTTTGGCACGAACAGCCTGCTGAGGATTGAAGAAGAGGAAAAGAGCCGATGCGCGGCTATCGCAGTCGCTTGTTCTGAATTGAGCCGCGGTGTCATTCCCCGGAAGCCTATGGAATTGCCGCCAGCGGATGCCATGGCAAACCCAACACTGCTGGACCGAGTGGAATGGATACTGCACAACATCTCTTCCATGCCCGATGAGGAAGCGGTGAACCGGCGCAAAGAGCTGGTGGCGCAGCAGTCGAGCGAAGTGCCGATTTTGATTCCGGGCGCATTTCGGAATAAGGCTACGGCGGCATTCGCGCTGAAACTGAGTCTCTGCGCGACGCTTTGTTACATCTTCTATCACGCGGTGGGCTGGCCCGGCATCAGCACGTCCGTGATCACCGTATTTGTCGCCGGACTGACCACGACCGGGGCGATTAAGCAGAGGCTGGTTTTCCGTTTGCTGGGGTCGGCGATTGGCGGCCTCATCTTCGGCCTGGGCGCGGAGATATTCTTGTTTCCCCACATGGATTCTGTTACGTCACTGGTCATTCTGGTGAGCGCAATTGCGCTGCTGGCGGCCTGGTGCGCGGCAGGCCGCAGGTTTAATTACATCGGGCTTCAGATTGCGTTTGCGTTTTATTTGGTTGCTTTTGAAGGGCCAAGCGCACCCACGAATCTGGCGCCGCCGCGCGATCGCCTGATTGGCATTATCGTTGCACTAATCGTGATGGCCATTGTCTTTGACCTCATTTGGCCGGTGCGCACGGTGACCGCGATGAGGCGCAACCTGGCTGCTGTGCTGGACGCGGCGGCTCAGTTACTGCGGCTGATGGATGGGTCGGGCGACCAAAGAACCGTTTTCCACAAAGCGGACGCTCTGCGAGACCGGATTGGGAAAACGATCGCCGCGCTGCGCACGCAAGACGATGTGCTTGATTACGATTTCGGCCGTGAGCGGCAAAAAGATGTTCTGGCGGGGCAAGCGATGGTGCGCGCCGCCTTTACGACCGCGAGCATATTCTGGAATCAATTTTCGATTCTTCACCATGAACAGGACGCGGTTTTTCTGACCGATACGAATTTGATTGCCATGCGCCGCGAACTCGCGCAGCGGCTGGAAGCCATGGCTGAATCGATTGTCCAGGGCGACGGCTTTCCGCGCGCCGATTTGGACTCGATTGCCGCCAGTGATGGCGGGAAGCCGCGCTTTGCGGAATATTCTCACAACACGGTCAGGCACTATCAAGAACTGGAGAGAATTGTCGGCACATTGCCGGCCATATGAAAAGATCCGTTGTGACCAAAGAAAGTGGCTACCTGCAACCGACGAGCGAGCTTTCCAAGGCGAGAGCCAGTGCGCCGTAAAGGATGGTATCCGCCCCAAGCTTTGCCGGGACGACATCGACATGGCCTTTGAACCAGGGGGTAATCTGGCGGCCCATTTCCTGGCGCAATGGATGAAACAGGCGGTCACCCGCCTGACTTATGCCGCCCCCTATAACGATGCGAACGGGATTGAACATCATAATGCAAGTTTTCAGGCCGCGGGCCAGCGGCTTGACGTAGCTGGCTACGAAGGCGGGATCTTGGAACAGTTCACTGGCTGGTCTGCCGAAATCGCGCTCCAGCCATAGTCCGGAGCAAAGCCGTTCCATACAGCCACGCGCTCCGCAGAAGCATTCCGGACCATCGGGAACAACGGTGTGGTGGCCTATTTCGCCGGCGAAAGAGTCAGCGCCATGATAGAGTCCGTGCTCCGTCAGCAGGCCTCCTCCGATGCCGGTGGAGATAGTCATGTAGAAGATGGGCCGAATGCCGATGCCAGCGCCGTAGTTTCCTTCGCCCAGCGCACCGACCAGAGTGTCGCGGTCCATGACGGCACTGACTCCCAGGCGGCTTCTGAGTTCGGCGATCAGGTCAAAGTCGTTCCACCCGGGGACCTGGGTGGAACAGATGACTCGCTGGGACAGAACGTCGACGGGGCCGCCGAAGCCAATTCCGCAGGATTGGATGGAATACTTCTTCACCCAGTTACCAGCGATCGCTTCGATCTGATTCAGCATCCAGGCTGGACCGCCTTCGCGGTCAGTCTTGGAGACTTGCCGCTCAATTAACTTTGCGCCGTGGAAGACCCCCACCGCCAGCTTGGTTCCCCCGATGTCGATTGCCAGTACGTGTTGCATGACTAGCGCCTGGCTAACTGGAGCGCATCCACCCAGGTGGTGCCGCCGATTTTGTTGTCGAATTTTTCGGAGCTCATGCGGGCGAGTTCGACTTGCAAGAGTTTGACTCCGGGGGGGACTTCGAAGGTTTTGGAGAGTTTTGTCCAGTCTTGCGTGCCGGTGAGGGTGTCCAGCCAGACGTTGACTTTGGACTGGGAGGGCGGGTCGAAGATGTGCAGGCGGACGCCCTCGTCCGTGGTGACTTGCTCGGTTTTCATCATCAGGCTGACTTCGTATTTGCCAGTGGGCAGCACCATGGATTGGTAGGTTTGATGATAGGCGGTGTTGGTTTCGCCGTTGAAGCGGATACGGAAGCAAGAAGCGCCGTCATAATGAACATCCTGCACAATTTCGGCTTCGACGTCCTGGCGGCCTTCGATGGTCCAATCGAAAGGTGATTGCAGGGGTTCCGAGTCGAAGCCGGGGTTGTAGATCCAGTTGGTGTTTCGGTAGGCAGGCTCGCGCTTTTGGGCGAAAGCTTGCCAGAGCTGCTGGGCTTCTTCGGACCGGCCCGCGTGGAGCAGATAACGAAAGAATGCGCCCATGCTGGGGCCGTCGGCCAGGCCGCGAACGCTGGCCCATTTCCAGGTTTCGACGGCTTCGTCGCCTTTGTTGATTTTAGTCCAAAAAGTGAGCAGGCCGGAGACGACGGATTCGCGCGGGGGCACGCCGATTTGCAAGATTTGATCGACGGGCAGACCCAGGCGGCTGTAGGTGAGAAAGGCGGTGTCGTAGTAGTCACTGAGGCCGGGGTCGCTGAGCAGCTTCTTTAGCTGCTCAGTGACCAGGTCGGTTTCGCTGATTTCGAAATAAAGATTGGCGGAGCGCATGAGGATGACGGGGCTGCGCGGGCCGGCGATGAGGGCTTGGGAGATGGCGTACTCGGATTGCTTGAGGTCGCGGACGTTGAACTCGGCTTCGGCGAGGTCGGCCCAGCGATAGGCGGATGCGGGGCTGAGCTGGAGGGCGCGCTTGAAGTCGTTGAGTTCGCCGCGCGGGTCGCCGAGGGTGGCTTTCTGGGCTATTTCAAAGACGCGCTCGACCGAGAATTGATCAGCGCAGAAGCCCAGGCGGCAGAAACGCTGGGCTTGGGGAGTTTCAAAATCGGCACGGGAGAGGGAGAGCAGCGATGCTCCGGCCGCGACCAAGGCAACGCCGGCCGACAATCCCAGAATGCGTCGCGCGGTTTCGGGCTTGGGCATTTCAAGGCTTGGGAGGGCCGGATGGGTTTTGCTCACAGCCTTCGGTGACGCGAGAATCACTGATGCTAGCGATTTTCCAGCCGCTTTCGGTCTTCAGCATTTGGAAGGCATCAATTCCGCAATGGCTGAATTTGCCGTCGAGATAGAAATCGTAATCGGCCCAGACGGTGGCGATGACGCCGTGCTGCTGAACCTTGGGGTTCCACATGCGTTCCAGCCAGTTTTTGTTGCTTGAACTGATGCGTTCAACGAATTTTTCGAAGGGCGTGATGGAGGTTTTGCCCGTGGCATCGACGGAGGCGAGCATGGCTCCGGGGAGGAATAGCAACGCGGCGGCGAGGCCATTGTGGGCGTGCATGGCGTCGAAGAGTTTTTGGGCGACTGAGACGACTTCGCTGTTATCGGCGCTTTGGGCCACAGAAGCCAGCAGGAAGAGGGCGCATGCGAGTTTCACGTATAGATTCTAATAGAGCATAAACGCCCAGAGAGAATCGCCGGTGGCGCAGAGGACGTATTGATGGCCGTCGAGCATGTAAGTCTGGGGCGGGTTGGAGACGCGGCCGATGCGGGTGTGCCACAGAACGTTTCCGGTGGCGGCGTCAT
>Ga0116230_10004109_pt1 | contig 14254 bp, 14 predicted proteins | sample S1TSphfallax_3_FD_88678 | JGI IMG/M metagenome (GOLD analysis project Ga0116230, IMG submission 88678) | Host-associated microbial communities from peat moss isolated from Minnesota, USA - S1T2_Fd - Sphagnum fallax MG | ecosystem: Host-associated > Plants > Peat moss > Unclassified | place... | reverse complement strand
GCGGCTGGGCCATCGCCGACACACCCCATCCGGTAGCTGTTCCCGTCGGATTGCCGTCAGAACTGCTGGAACGAAGACCGGACATTCGTCGCGCCGAGGAACTGCTCGTACAGGCCAATGCCAATATCGGCGCAGCGAAAGCTCAGTTGTTCCCGCAATTCTCACTCTCTGGAGAAGGCGGCACATCCAGCAGTCAGCTCAAGGCTCTCTTGGATTCGAAGAACTTTTACTATGAAGCCTACGGTAGCGTCAGCCAGTCGATCTTCGACGGCGGCAAGCTCCGCAACAATCTCCGCTACTACAGAGCGCAAGATCAGGAGTACATCGACACATATCAGCAGACCATCGCGGGAGCGCTTCGCGATGTCGCCAATGCCTTGATCGCCTATACCAAGACGAGGGAATATCGGGAAAAGCAGGAAGCCCAAGTCGCATCCGCGGTCGCGGCGGTTCGGCTTGCAGACACACTTTACAAGGGTGGATCGACAAGCTACCTACAGGTCCTCACTAGCGAAGCCACACTCTACAGCGCGCAACTCTCCTTAGCTACAGCTCAGCAACAAGAAGCTCTCTCGTTGGTAACGCTTTACAACGTCCTCGGGGGAGGATGGTGAGGCGTCCACTGATATTCGAGTAGTGCAATTTGGCTACAGATTGAAAGGCCAGAGAAATATGAAGAGCGGTAGAGCATTTCCGTTGGGTGCTACAGTGACGCCTCAAGGCACAAACTTCAGCGTCTTTTCCGCACACGCGACAGAAGTACAACTGCTCCTCTTCGATGGCACTTTGGATGCTCCGGCAAGTCGCATCATTGACCTTGATATCTCAGTAAATCGTACAGCCCACTACTGGCACATCTGCGTAGAAGATATAAAGCCGGGGCAGCGCTATGGCTATCGTATGAACGGACCATTTCAGCCTGAAAACGGTCATCGCTTCAACTCCCAGAAGCTGCTGCTTGACCCATACGGGAGAGCCGTCGAAACATGGGGCTATCGCAGGGAAGCCGCAATCGAGCCTGGAGACAACCAAACAGAATCGATGAAAAGCGTTGTAACTCAGGTTGACAGCTATGATTGGGAAGACGACCAGCCTCCCCGGCGCCCTTTCAGCGAGACGGTTATTTATGAACTGCACGTTGCCGGTTTTACAAAACATCTCAACTCAGGTGTTGCGCCTGAGAGGCGTGGAACATTCGCAGGTCTCATCGAGAAAGTTCCATATTTAAAAGATCTCGGGATCACTGCGGTCGAACTGATGCCCGTTTTTCAATTTGATGCGGGCGACGCCCCGGTTGGGCTTACGAACTACTGGGGATACAGTTCGGTATCTTTCTTTTCACCTCATCTCGCCTACAGTTCAAAGGCCAATCCCTTGAGCGCCCTAGATGAGTTCCGCGACCTGGTCAAAGCACTTCACCGCGCGGGTATCGAAGCCATACTTGATGTCGTGTATAACCATTCCCCAGAGGGCAATGAGAACGGGCCAACACTTTCTTACCGGGGCTTGGATAATCATTCCTACTACATCCTACAGACCGACCAATCCCACTATGCAAACTTTACGGGCACAGGGAATACGCTTAGCGGCAATTCATCCATCGTGCGCCGGATGATTCTTGACAGCCTGCGCTACTGGGCCCTTGAGATGCGGGTAGACGGGTTCCGATTTGACTTGGCGTCGGTCCTTTCTCGGGACGAGTTGGGGAATGTATTGTCGAGTTCCGCAATTCTCATGGATATCGACTCAGACCCGCAGCTAGTCGAAATGAAGCTGATGGCGGAGGTCTGGGACGCAGCCGGACTATATCAAGTCGGCTCATTCGCAGGAGACAGATGGAAAGAGTGGAATGGAAGGTTCCGAGACGATCTACAAGGCTTCCTCAGAGGAGATCCCGGCAAGATAATCGGACTTCAACAACGTCTACTCGGGAGCCAGGACCTCTATGCCAGCGGAGAATATCCACCGGAGCAGAGCGTCAACTTTGCAGCCTGTCACGATGGCTTCACGCTCAACGATCTTGTTTCTTACGCGCAAGAGCACAATGAAGGCAATTTGGAGATAAACGGGGCCGGAAACTCCAACAAGTTGTCTTCGAACTCAGGAACGGAGGGGGACACGGAAGACGAGGCGATAGACCTGCTGCGTAGTCGCCAAATCCGAAGCGCTTTAGCCCTGGCTATCCTCTCGACGGGGACGCCTTTGCTTCTTATGGGCGACGAAGTCAGACGGACACAAAAGGGAAACAACAATGCATATTGCCAAGACAACGAGATCAGTTGGTTCGACTGGACTCTCTGTAACAAGCATGCCGACTTGTTTCGATTCACAAAGCTACTCATCCAATACCATCAGCACCTTCGGCCGGACTCGGAAGGCCGCATGCTCACGATGAACCAACTCATGCAGTCGATTAAATTCGAGTGGCACGGGGTGGAGCTATTCAAGCCCGATACTTCGGAGTCTTCTCGCTCTATTGCCGTATCTGGTTATCGATCGGACGGTAGAGCCTTTCATCTGATCGTGAGCGAGTATTGGGAGCCACTACAATTTGCACTGCCCCCTCCAGCCGTTAACGCCGGCCACTGGTGCAGGATGATTGATACGTCCCGCCCGTCACCGGAAGACATCGACGATGTCCCGGTTGACATTCGCGAGGCGGTGAGCTATCTGGTGAATCCACACTCGCTCGTGATGTTAGTGACGATGCGTGACGCTATGTGAGCCAGAGCTTGACCATGGTTTCCGAATCTTTGAGACATTGACCACCATTTCGGAAGCTTAGCTCCAGAGTATCGTGGCAGTTTGCTGACAAACGGGGTGCAATCGCCAGCCACATGTCCCGATCTTCCTGAGAGTCATAGTTTCAAGCTCTCACGTCTTGCTGAGCTAAATTGACCAGACCCGTCGGCTCCTGAGATGGGAGTCTTAAGCTGCCGCTCTATCACATGAGCGCGACAGGGCAGATGCTGACCGCAAAATGGAGAATGAGACAACTCGTTGTCGCGCCCTCCGATCAGCGGAGTCTCGCGAGCTGGTTTAACGACGTCTCCACGGCCCTGATTGATTACACCAATGCGGTCGGGTGTTGGATCAAGCAAGATGCTCGGGTGCAATCCGCCGCTGAAACGGTACGTCTCGCCTTCACAATTCACAATGACGGCTCGATCGGCTATCTACAGGTTGTAACCAACGACGCGGTGCTTCAGCGCGAGCAACTTGCGCTGGTTTCAGCACGTCAAAAAGGCACTCGCCCTGACAACGCTCTAAAGCAGGCTGCGTGGAGGATCATGATCAATCTGCATATACAGGGCCGGTGGAGGCTGTCCGGAGAAAGGTGCTCATGTCGAAACTGCTAGGGCATTTCGAGTTCGTCGGCGACATGAGCATCTTCGGTATCCGGGCATTGTGGCGCGCCTTCATCCCTCCGCTCGAGTTAGCGTATCTGACGGAGCAAATCGAAGAGATTGGCGCGCGCTCGTTGCCTCTTATCGCGGCCGCCGGTATCGCGCTCGGCATTGTGATGACACTTCACACAAGAAGCACACTGGTCAGCTTTGGAGCTGAGGCGTGGGCTCCGACTCTTCAGGCAGTGTCTTTTTTCAATGAAATCGGGCCGCTCGTCGCTGCTCTGCTCATCTCCGGCAGAGTTGGCGCTGGTATAGGTGCCGAATTGGCAAACATGCGCGCCACCGAACAGATCGATGCAGTCGAGGTCATGTCAATCGATTCATCGAAGATGCTGGTTTCAACCCGAATTGTGGCTTGCATCATCAGCTTGCCTTTCTTGACGATCTTCATGGATTTCGCCGGTCTCCTCGGCGGCTTCATCTCCGAGCATTTCGCAACGCACATCTCGCTACAGCTATATGTCAACCGCGCGTTCGCGGACCTGAGTTGGGCGAGCTTCATTGCTCCCACTTTGAAGACCTGTGTCTTCGGCTTCATTATCGGCACAGTCTCCTGCTACTACGGATTCACAATCGACGAGGGATCGGCAGGCGTTCGACGTGCGGCAACCAGCAGCGTCGTTCTGTCCTCCCTGCTGGTGATCCTGTCAGACGTTTGCCTGGTCAAGATCATCTACTTCTTCTTCCCCTTGAGCGCACTATGAGCACCGAGAAGGCGGTTGTCGAGTTCAACAATGTCTCCAAGAGCTTTGGACAAAGCCAAGTCCTCAACGATGTATCTTTCGAGGTTCTTAAGGGTGAGACGCTGTGCATCCTCGGTCGCAGCGGGACCGGCAAGAGCGTAACGCTCAAGTTAATGATTGGTCTACTGAAGCCCGATACAGGCAACGTCCTCATCGGGTCCGAAGACATCTGCGGCATGAATGAAAGAGAGCTATCGCGTATTCGCCGCCAGATCGGCTTTCTATTCCAGGGGGCAGCACTCTTCGATTCCTTTACGGTCGGCCAGAATTTATCGCTTCCCATCCACCGCTTCGAACCTGAGAAGTCCGCTGCCGACATCAAGAAAGAAGTGGAAGACATGCTGCGGCAAGTGGGCTTGGAACAAGATATCGGCAAGCTTCCTGGCGAACTGTCTGGGGGCATGAAAAAGCGGGCCGGGCTCGCAAGAGCGCTTGTCCTGAATCCGAAGCTCCTCCTGGTTGATGAGCCGAGCAGCGGTTTAGACCGCATCACGGCGTCCGAGATCGACGAACTGCTTCTCAAGGTGAAGAGTGAACGGCACACCACGATGGTCATCGTCACCCATGACATACACGGTGCAAGGAAGATGGCAGATAAAGTTGCGGTGTTGGATCAGGGATGTCTGGTTGGATTCGGAACGTTCGACGAACTGCAGTTGAGTCAGAACGATTTGGTTCGGGCGCTCATCACGGAGTATTGACATGAACAAACGTTTAGCCATTGTCGGCGCATTCATTGTTTCAGGAGTATTACTGTTCACGATCGGCATATTCTTCATCGGCGACCAGTATCAGGTATTCAGCCGCCACGAGGAGCTATACATTGAAATGGCTAACGTTGATGGTCTGTCGCCAGGAACGAACGTTAGGGTGGAAGGTCTGAATGCGGGACAAGTCAAGAATATAGGGCTGCCTGACCATCCTTCCGGGAAGTTCAGGCTAAAACTGCAGATTGCTGACAAGGTGCGCTCGCTCATTCGAGAGGACTCCGTTGCGACGGTAGAGACGGATGGTCTTGTCGGCGATAAGTACCTGTTCATTCGTAATGGATCGGACCAGTCGCCCGAGGCCAGAAACGGATCGACCATACCGAGCAAGGAGCCGATCGAACTTTCGGCGGTCATCGCGAAGGTATCCGGTGTAGTTGATCAGGCAAATACGACTATAGGCGATATGCATATCCGGCTCGACGGAGTGCTCGACGACTTCAAAACCACGGTCGATAACACAAATGGTTTAATCTCAGACGCTCGCTCCAGCAAGGGAACTATCGGAACTCTCCTGAATGACCCGAGTACCGCCGCTCATGTGAGGCAGACGGTAGCGAACGCCGAAATAGCCAGTGCCAATCTTGAGCAAGCATCGGAGCAAGCACGCCAGGTGGTCGCCGACTTCCAATCGAGAAATCTGCCGGCTAAGGTGGACGAAAGCGTGACCAATGTCCGACGAGCCTCCCAACAGATCGATCAAGCCTCGCAGCGGGTGAACTCAACGCTGGCGGAGGCGTTAGGACCTGATAACACCGGCGTAAGCGCGGCTCAGAACGTTCGCGAAACCTTATCCAACGCGAATGTTGCCACTGGAAACCTTGCCGAAGATACAGAGGCAATCAAGCACGAGTTCTTCTTTCGCGGCTTCTTCAAGAAGAGGGGCTATTACAGTCTGAGCGACCTAAAGCCTGAAGAATATCGTGGCAATCCCTTCTTCCAAGATCGCCGAGACAAGCGCTTCTGGCTGGGTGCCGATTCGTTCACTAAGGACGCGAGCGGGACGGAGATCCTATCGGGACAGGGTCAAATCCAGATCGATCAGATTGTCGGCACCGCAGGAGACGCGATCATGGAACTTCCGATCATGATTGAGGGCTACTCAACAGACCCGGTGCCCTACAACCAGCTCCTTCTTTCCAGCGCGCACTCTGCCGCCGTCGCGCACTACCTGGAGAAGCGCTTCAAGCTACATTCCGCGAATCTGGGAACGATTTCTCTCGACGCGAAGCCGCCACAAGCGTCGGGAAAGGATTTGTGGAATGGTGCATGCATCGTGTTTCTCAGTAGCCGTAAATAGGCTCCAGGAGCGAGCGTTAGACGCGCCGGGGCTTGTGCGGTGCGCGCTAGGAAGTTCTATCTTGATCGAGTCCCCGAGTCTGGATACTCCAGCGCTCAAAGCGGAGCTGAGAACCGGCTCTTGGAGCATAAACGCATTGAATCTTGAGATGAGTGGTCGATGAACACCGCCGTACTGCACCTTACCTACCTAGCGATTGGCTTGGCTGTCTTCGGCCAGCAGTTGTGTCTGCCGCTTCCATCAATGCTCCTCTTGATGACGGCGGGTGCTTTGGCTGGTCGTGGTGAGGGGCATCTCGCCATTCCACTCGTGCTGATCACGAGTGTTGCCGCCTGCGTAGCTGCGGATAGCTTGTGGTTTGCGCTAGGAAGGCGCTGGGGAAGCAATGTAATTCGTCTGATTTGTGGCCTGACTTCCAATCCCCACGGCAGTCGTGAACGTTCCCGGCGTATGTTCGATCGCTGCGGATTACGATTGTTGCTTGTGGCAAAGTTCGTTCCTCTGCTGGATGGGGTTTCACCGCCGCTGGCTGGCGCCCAAGGCGCAACAATCCTGGGCTTCATTGTTTATGACACAGTTGGATCGCTCCTATGGAGCGCGGCTTACGTCTTGGCTGGCTTTTTATTCTCCGGTGAACTGAATCGCATCATTCGCCTGCTTGACCGATTCGGATTCGGGGCGCTCCTCTTGGTCGGTGTCCCAATCCTGCTATGGAGCGTATGGAGACTCGTGAGAATTGTTACGATGATCCGTCACTTGCGACTCCGCCGGATCAGCCCAGCAATGCTGCAGCGCAAACTCGACGACGGCGAGAAACTTGGTGTCGTTGACCTGCTGCGATACGAGTCCATGGACCAAGAGATTGCAGGCATTCCGGGGGCGGTTCGAGCTGACCCTAAGCAATTGAGCGAGGGTCAGCGCGCGACTGTTCCACAGGGGGTAAGCATGGTGCTTTATTGCTCATCGAAGAACGAGTTCACAAGTGCGCGCGTTGCGGAGGCCTTGAACAGGGTTGGAGTGACCGACGTTTGGATTCTGGAAGGCGGACTTGATGCATGGGTCGCGGAGGGACGACCGACAACGGCCGAATTCAGTACAAGAGAAGAACTAGCGGAGCGGCTTGGGATCGTCATACCACCTCCCCACCCACGTCGTGGTTATAGAGGCCTTTGGTAAATAATCCGCTCTTCAATCCCGCTATCGTGCGCGCCGGCGATACAGATGATTCGCACTCTTGCAATCGTCGGAAGCCCCTACAATCCGGCCGTCTGCACCATCAACTTTCTCTTCTGGCGATGCTTGTGACTTCGCATTCATGACCCTTGAGACCAACCTCGGCAACTACTTGATCGTGTAGCGTGCCCCGCGCCCCTGCCCGACCTGACGCAAATACTGTTGCTCCGCCAGCTTCTTGACATGCACCTTGATGGTGTTACGGTTTGCTCCGGTAGAGTCCTCGATTTCCTTGACGGTGACTTCGCCGCGCGTCTTCGCCAGCTCCAGTATTTGGCGGGAAAGCGCGGGCAGGGATGAGCGAAGCGCCTGCTCCTCCTTCACCTTCGCGGCGAGATTGTTTTTCTGCTTCGCCATCGTCTTCAGGAAAAAGACCAACCACGCTTCCCAGTTCTGCTCTTCTTTGCGGATCGTTTGTTGAGTCCTGCGGAGGGCCAGGTAATAGCTGTCCTTGTTCTGCTCAACCACGCCTTCCATAGAGCTGTAGGGGACGTAGCTGTACCCGGCCCGCAGCAGCAGGAGGGTGGTGAGCACACGCGATAGTCTGCCATTGCCGTCCTTGAACGGATGAATGGCGAGGAACACCACAATGAAGATCCCAATCAGGATCAGGGGGTGGTGGCTCTCCTCTTCCACGGCACGGTTGAACCAATCGACAAGGTCCTCCATCCATCGCGGCGTTTCAAACGGGGTCGCCGTCTCAAAGACAACGCCCAGACTCTTACCGTCAGGTCCGAACGCCTCGACATGGTTCGTGACCGTCTTGTACTGGCCGCGATGATCCTGATCCTTGGAACTGTATTTGAGGAGGACGCCGTGGATCTGCTTGATGTGATTCTCGGTCGAAGCGATAGCCTCATACCCCTCGAAAATCATGTCCATCGCATCGACGTAGCCCGCTACTTCCTCCTCGTCGCGGCTTGCAAATGATTTGGTATGCAGCCCGGAGAGCAGCTTCTCCACTTCCGCATCGCTGAGCTTTGACCCCTCAATACGGGTGGACGAGCCCACGCTCTCGATTGTGGCAATACGTCGAAGCTTGGTGAGTTTTTCAGGGGCGAGGGTTTCAATAACCGTCCAGCGCCCCTTGAACTCGTCGATCTCGGCGATGAGCTTAAGAATTTCCGGGGTGATCGTGATGTTGGTGATGCGGTGCATGGCTGATACCCATTGTCACCCATTTATAGCCATTTTGCACCCAATGATGCCAGACACCCGTTTATACCCATTGTTACCCATTCCGGTCTTGGCGGCGTAGGTTGTTGCCTCGTCGGCTTGCTGCCCCCTACGAGCTCCCTATGGCCCTTCCGCCGTCGCCTTTCCATGTGTCTTTGGACACATGAGAAGAAGACATTCTTCTCATATCAGCGCCTCACCCGGAGCGGAAGCGTCGGTCAAGGCCGCGCGAATCGTGCGCGCCGCGTAGCGGGCGAAGCGCCTTGAGGGACGCTGGAGCCGAGGGTACTTCGCCACGGGTGCCGAGGGCACTGCCTCCTCCTCCGTACTCCGGTCTCACTCAAGCAAGCCGAAATGCTGAATCGGGGTGGCGGTGTTGCGAAGCCAAGCGGTACAACCGCGTGATGAGGTGATTGAATGGTGAGGTTGGATGTTCGAGATACGGAACACCGCCAAGAGGGGATGCTAAGCTACCTCGTTCATGGGAATGTGCTGAGTGCCAGACAGCCCTTCTGGCCAGCGGAGGCTACACGCCTTCAGAGTCTCGTGTCATGGCTATCAAATCACGTGATGATGCAATGGGCTGCAATCCGGACAAGGTGTACCAAACGGTGTACCAACTCCTGCCGGTCGAAAACAATATCGGCGTTTCATCGAATAAGTCTTTTATTTTGTTGAAGTAATGGTGGCCCGGGCAGGAGTCCAACCTGCGACCTTCGCGTTAGGAGTGCGCTGCTCTATGCAACTGAGCTACCGGGCCACGTTGCACGCGGGGATATCCTAGTGTACCGCGAGCCTCGCAGCTTCACACGGGCCGCTCGCAGAGCTTCTCTCAGATGCCCATATACTCCGGCGTGTAGCCCTGGAATAGCCCCTTGCCTGGAAACATGACGCGGACCGGCATCTCTTCATCGTGTTTGCTGTTCTTGACCCAGTGCCAGGCATGATGGATCTCGGAGGAATGAAAGTAGAGCGTCTGCGCCTGCAGCGCGGCGGTTGCCACAAGGATCATCTCGGCGATCTCCTGCCAGTCGTCGTTGCTGATGACCGCCATTCGCGCGATCCGCTCGGTATGGCGCTGGAGGAAGCGCATCTCGTCCCAACGCGCGCTCCAGCTCGCGCCCTCCATGCTGCTCAGGTCAGCCAGCAGGCCGAGGTGACCCTTGTGCTCTGAGAGAACGCGATCGATTTGATCGGAGACATCCGATACATCTTCGGCGGTCAGTCGCCCAATCACCTTGAATCCAAACGCCAGTCCATGGCTCTCATTCATTCGCTCGATCAATTGCCTGCCTCACCCTCTCGACGCACCTGCGTCTCCGGTTAGGATGCAATCCTGCAACGCAAGGGTCGTCGCTCGACCGCCGATGATAAACTTGCAGTTGGAGCATCTATGCCAGCCATCACGCGCAGACCCACCCCCACCGTCAACATTGGCGGTATTCTGACCGGCTCATCGCATCCTGTCGTCGTGCAGTCGATGACCAACACGGACACCGCCGACGTCGAATCTTCCGTGCAGCAGATCGCCGCCCTGGCGCGCGCCGGATCGGAGCTTGTCCGGGTGACGGTGAACAACGACGATGCGGCGAAGGCCGTCCCTTATATCGTCGAGGGCATCCGCGCCAAAGGCTGGAACACGCCGATCATCGGCGACTTCCACTACAACGGCCACCAGCTTCTTGCGAAGTATCCCGCGTGCGCCGAGGCGCTGGCGAAGTACCGCATCAACCCCGGCAACTGCTCGATCGGGCGGAAGGATGACGACAACTTCCGGACGATGGTCGAGGTGGCGGTGAAGCACCAGAAGCCTGTCCGGATCGGGGTGAACTGGGGATCGCTCGATCAGGCGCTGCTGACCAGCATGATGGACGCGAACTCGAAGCTCGCCGACCCGCTGCCGGCGCGCGACGTGATGATGGAGGCGATGGTGGTCTCCGCGCTCGACAACGCAGCCGCAGCGGAGCGCTACGGCCTGCGCCGCGACCAGATTGTGCTCTCCGCGAAGGTCTCCGGTGTGCGGGATCTGATCGACGTCTATACGGAGTTGGCCCGCCGCACCGACCTCACGCTGCACCTTGGCCTTACGGAGGCCGGCATGGGGATGAAGGGAGTCGTCGCCAGCACGGCTGGACTCGCGCCGCTGCTGCTGGCCGGCATCGGCGACACGATCCGCGTGAGTCTGACGCCGACTCCCGGCGGAGACCGGAGCGAGGAGGTCCGCTGCGCCCAGCAGATCCTGCAGTCGCTGGGAATCCGCAGCTTCATGCCGCAGGTCACAAGCTGCCCGGGATGCGGCCGCACGACGTCCACGTATTTTCAGGAGCTGGCGGAGCGCATCCAGTCGTACCTGGTCGCCTCCATGCCGGAGTGGAAGCAGCAGTACCCCGGCGTCGAAGAGCTGAAGCTGGCTGTCATGGGATGCATCGTCAACGGTCCTGGCGAGAGCAAGCACGCCAACATCGGCATCTCGCTGCCCGGCACCTTCGAGGAACCGAAGGCCCCGGTTTATATCGACGGGAAGCTGTTTACGACGCTGAAGGGCGACCGCATCGTCGAAGAGTTCCAGGTGATTCTGGATGAGTATGTCGAGAAGCGCTACGGCCACGCACTTGCTGAGAGTCTCGTCGAAGCCTGATTGGCGTTGCCCGCCGGTCGGTTCCGGTACGCTTCGGTTCGGGCGTCAGCGAGAGATGATCCTGTACGACTGGGTCGTAATCGTGATGCTGTTCGTCGGCATGAACGGGATGCTCAGCCGCTGGCTCCAGGTCACCTGCACACAGACGACGTTGCCGACCACGTCCAAGGTGGTATTGGCGCCGCCGACTGGCGGAGTGCAGAGATTGGACGAACTCGACGAAAGATTGCCCGCGTTGAAGTAATTCACATTGATCGTAGGTGAGATGGAGGAACTCATGAAGAGTCCCAACTTCGCGACCGCCGCGACCTGCGTCGGACTGGCCGGGGAGAGGCTGGATGTGCTGTTCAGGCTCGCGTACCGCGCCGCATTGCGGCAGGCAAAGGTGGCGTTGCAATAGGTTTGCAGGAGCAGCGACGACTGGACCATCCCGAAGACGATGGCGAGGCACAGCGGCATCACGAAGGCCATCTCAATCGACGCCTGCCCCGATTCCATACCCAGGCCCAGGAACCGGAACCGGCGCGCGATCGAACCGCTTGTGGCAGGCGATGGGGCCGGTGATGCCGTCTGCAGCGGATTTCTCCTTGCGTTCATGGCGTCACTTCCACCCGGTAGGTTGCCGCCCCATGAAGCGTCAGACTCGATGGCACCCAGTGAAAGCCCATGAGGGCGCTGGGGCTCGCGCTGGTCGTGACCTGCACGTAATGGTAGGGAGCTCCCGTCGGACATGTGGTGGTCGCAGAGACCTGGGAACCGCCGGGGGTGCAAGTCCAGAAGTTCGTCGGTGCATTGACCGTGAACCAGGCCGCCCCGCTCGTCGAACCTGTGGCGATATAGTTCGCGAGACTGGTCATGTTGGCCGTTTCGGAGGCCTTTCCAGGCATCGCGCCGTAGGCCGCTGCCGCGGAGGCGGCGTCCTGCACCAGCATCCCCTTTTGTATCCAGAGCGCGTAGTCCACCATGCAGGCAAAGATCAGGACGAGAGGGGTCAGGACGAGAGAGAACTCAATCAGAATCGACCCGTCTTCAGAGCGGTGGAATGGCATAGTCTACCCGTCTGAGCGTAGCGGCAGACCATGCGCGCGTAACTTCCCCTTCCGTTGCGCGCGCGACCCCTAAAGTGTTATTGAGCCTTCCGTTAACTCACGGGAGACTCAATAGAGTGCCGCTGTCCAATATCCATCACGGGGCGAGATCCAGAGCAACGTCCAAGACTAACGCAGTTCCGGCACTGGAGACGTCTGCGCCATGATCCAGTTCTTCGCCGTGGTTCTGCCGGCACTGATTCTCTTCTGCGGCCTTTGCATTGACGTTGGCATGCTCGAGCTGCGCAAGCTGCAGATGCAGTCTGCGGCCGACGCCGCCGCGCTTGGCGCGGCGCTTGAGGCCGAGCGAGGCACCAACAACTGGAAGAACATCGGCATCGCCGAGGCTGGCGTCAACGGTTTCACCAACGGCTCCAATAACACGACCGTCACTATTATTGAGGGCGCCAACTACGGCGCCTACAACGGCCGGTACGACGTGGTGCAGGCCACCATCACGCAGTCCGTCCACACGACCTTCATGGGCGCGCTGAACGGCGGCTCCTTTCCGATCACGGCGCAGAGCTCGGCCCAGTTGACTCCCTGCCTGTACACGCTGGGCACTGGCGCCCTCCAGAACCAAAGCATCGAGGTCTACACCGGCTCGCTGCTCGGGGACAGCTGCCCCGTCTACGCAACAAGCGTGGATATCGAGTCCTCGGGCCAGGTAGCGGTCGAAGCCGTCGACGTCTCGGGCACAGCCGGCAGTTCGAACACCGCCGGGTTCATCTACCCGTCGCCGACCTGGAGCGTCCCTACCCTTACCGACCCGCTCGCCTGGGAGACATCGCCCGCGTTCAGCAGTTGCGATCACACCAGCACCAATATCACCTCCAACAAGACCCTCAACCCCGGCACCTATTGCAAGGGTCTGAACATATCGAACGGAGCCAAAGTCACCCTCAACCCGGGCCTCTATACCATCACTGGAGGAGGGACCTGGGACAACGCGACCGTCTCCGGCTCCGGAGTCACCCTGTTCTTCACGACGGGCGGAGGCGGAGGCTACGGACAGTTCACGATCCAGGACAACTCCACCGTCACCATCTCCGCGGCCAATGATTCCTCTACGGGCACGATTCCCGCGCTCGCCGGCATCCTCGTCTTCGCCGATCGCAACTGGACCAAGACTGGCGGCCAGGACTTCCAGGTGATCACCTCTTCCTTTACGGGCGACGGGATCTGGTATCTCCCGAAGGCGGGACTCGAGGTCTGGTCCTGCACCTCCTTCACCGGGAACAACTACCTTGGCATCGTGGCCGACAACATCTTCACCGCCGGCACGCAGGTGAAGTTGCTCAACAACTACTCCTACCTCGTGAGCGGAAACCCCTTCCGGAAACTCGGCAGCCTTGTGCAGTGACGCGCAGTGAGGCCCGGTGAGGTCGAAGTCAGGACTTTGATCCTGCTCCTCCGACCGGGCCATACGGCGGGGACCGAAGTTGTATAAGGCTCTCTCACTCGCCGCCGATGAACCTGCTAAGGACTCCTTTGCAGCCTTTCATCGAAGCCCATCCCCGGATATGCCGGCGGGGGCCGGGGCGGTTGAGAGCAGCCCTGGCCGCGCCGCGAGCAATTGATGCGTCGGCGCGCCTGTGAGGTACGAACGTGAGATTTGCAAACGATGAAAATGGGCAGAGCGTGGTGGTCGCATCGGTCTTCATGGCTCTGATTGGAATGGGATTTCTCGCCTTTGCGCTTGATGTCGGCTCTCTCTTCCGGCAAAAGCGCATGGCACAGGCGGCTGCGGATGCGGCGGCCGTCGCCGCGGCGAGAGAGGTGACCAGCGGGAACAGCACCTCCAACGAGCAGACGATGGCCAACACCATCGCCAAACTGAACGGCTTCGACACATCCCTGAGCACCAATCCGGCCACGGTGTCGCTGACCACCCCATCG
>Ga0116230_10004108_pt1 | contig 14255 bp, 13 predicted proteins | sample S1TSphfallax_3_FD_88678 | JGI IMG/M metagenome (GOLD analysis project Ga0116230, IMG submission 88678) | Host-associated microbial communities from peat moss isolated from Minnesota, USA - S1T2_Fd - Sphagnum fallax MG | ecosystem: Host-associated > Plants > Peat moss > Unclassified | place... | reverse complement strand
TATAAATTTTAATTTATTTATCTTACAATCATGGATGAATTTCATCCAATGATTTATTTATTTAATCCAACTCATAGATGAAATCCATCCGTGCAAAAATAACATTCATCTATGAACACATTCATCCATGTAGGTGGATTAAAATCACATTAAGCTTTAAACTACAAACTCCAAGCTCAAGTTTTACGTTCATGCACAAGCCATCTTCAAGCAAACACATGAACCTTATGAGCATGGGCCTATGAGCATGAACAATTTTATTTGGAATATTTTGTTGATCGATATATAATACTTTCAAAATATCCCCATGCCATGTAGGAATGATGCGGGGAAATATTTTGTTACATGTACATGGATGAAATTTTATAAATGGATTAAATGTTTCGATGGAATTTCCAGCTAGTTGAAATGTATGGATGAAACTAATTCCAAAACAATTATGATGGATGGAAATTACTAGATTCACAAAATTTTAATGTCAAAGTTCATCCCTATTCAAAAATGGTGTCAAAGGTAAGATTCTAAGAAAAAAATACTAGATATAGATTAGGTTACCTATAAGAGTCTCATACCATTCACTAAACTATTGGCCAAAATTTCAATGAAAAAACGCTTGTTTGTTATAAAAAAATCTTGCATTCAAGTTCATAGTGGACATTACTATTTTTTGCATTGAGCTTACCATTGCTAGTGCTCTAAATCTACAATACCCTACACTACCAACCTCAAAAATGAATCTAATAGTTTTTTGCAATGAACTTACTAATGGTAGCACTCAAAATGTGCAATACCCTAAACTACCAATTTCAAGAGCCATTGTAGCATAGGGTAAAAATAGGTGTTTGTGTGAGGGATAGCAAATCAAACCTTGGGAGTTTTAATTAACCGAGGGGGTTGACCACCTCCTTACCCACAAGAGCATGAAAGCCTTTGCTATTTGAAAAGCTTGATTTTTGCTCCCCATTAGCTATAAACTTTGATTGTTTGGAGGGTTGAACATGACCTATAGTCACCACTTGATGACAATACCTCCTTCAGGTTTTCAGGTTGTTGCTTACATTGCAAGTTCTGCCATGGGTTTTTGTGGAACTTTAATTTGAATCATTGTTCTACCATTTAAGGGGTCGTCTTGGGGGCTAAGGTTGTAACCTCCTTGTACAATAAAAGCTAAGGAAGTAAAAAATAACAAGGTCACATTTCAAATGTAATCCCCTCATGAAAAACACAACTCAAAGTAAAAAAAGAAAGAAGATAAGCACTCTTCAAAAGCAACCCAAAAAAAAAGGTATAAAAAACAAATGTGAACAACAAACAAAATAAAAAGATGTTATAAGGTCACTTTGTAAAATTGAATAGGTCCAATGAATCCAAAACCTTGTTGTTGCAAGCTATCATGGCAGTTCTCACACATTTGTAGTCTCACGCAAATGACAACTTTATTTCGTTTAACGCCATGACATTTTAGTTTGAAACTTGGAACATTGCTTGCTTTGTGGTCACATTCTACGGTCTATTATCAAATTTATTCAACCTACCCACTTCATACTTGGGAGCCAATACCAAATTTTGCTAGGTGGATGTTACTTTAGATGAATGTGTGCATGAAAATTCCACATGATGTCAGGCATTCATTAGTTGCCATCTTCATTTGTGAATGAATACAAGCCAAATTTATGTTGTACTAAATACTTGTTTGGAAAGCATACCAGATTAGATGAATGTATCATATATAACATATTGGTTGAATTTGAATCACATGTACATTTTGGATGAATGTGAGACTAATAAATCCCAATTGGATGAATGTGATCTCAAGAACCAACTATTGGATGATTGGGTGCATTGGATGTAATATTATACATGGGCATAAAGTAACCAATTAGGTTTAACCAACTTAAATTGTTTTTGGCTATGTTGGGGTAGTTGCCATAATTCATAAGACCAATGAACCATAAATTAGTTTTTATACAATATAAATGAAGGAACAAATATTTAAGTGTCTTGCACATTTATCTTACATGCAACAACCCAATATACAAAACTAGTTATACTTCAAATACATATCGAACTTGTTGAAAATATGGCCATTACATAACTAAACATCATAATGACTCTAATATTTGGTCACATCCTAGCAATTTAGTGATTGTGTATGATATTGAAAGATTAATAATAATAGTTTTAAAATGATTCTTTATATATATATATATAAGGCAATGTGTGTGATGAGTACATCTTTAAGTCAATGTATAGAAATGGCCTTCATATATATATCATATGTTCAAATAACAAATGTACATAACATTTTCAAAAGGTCCAACAAATGTCCAAGTCACAAGACATAAAAACCTATTGAATATGAATGAACTTGATGGAAGTTCATTATTATGCTTGATTCAAATGTAAGCATTGACACTTGTTCCCATGTTTAGTGATAGGGTGGTATGTTCAAGGATGTAATTTGATTTTCCACTTTGATGTAATTTGAATCTAAATTGAGCTCTTGAAGTTTACATCTGCATTGAAATATTCACTTTATGCCTTCGCAACCTTTATCCCCACCATTAAAAAAAAGAAATAAAGTAACCATCCCCAAAATAGTGAAATTAAATCTTGTTACACATTATTGCCATGTTGCCTTTTCTTTCCATGTCTGAAAAATGATGTGAAAAAGTTTTTTCTAGATATATATAACAAATAATAAGATATCACAAATATTGCAAAATGTTTCCTTCCTTACCACCATAGTGATTTTCTTTGCAAGCCTTTGTGTGCCACTAATCCCTAGTGAGTTTCCAAAACACCTTGCAAACACCACATGAGTGTGATGTAATGCAATAGCAGTTGAAATGCCTAACAACCTAGCATGCATGTAATCACACTACATGAGGAAACATAAAATAATGCCATTGCAAAATGTACTTTCATTGGCTTAATGTGAAAACTAGCTTATGCACATTATGTAACAACTAAAACCATGTAGCACGCATGTATTCATATTACACAAGAATACCTTTGTGGATGTCTTTGTAAATTGTCACCAAATTGACTTGCTCCACTACCCATAGTTTTTGTATGCACAAAATTGCTACATATGGGGTCATGGTTGCACACATCATGGCTAATGGTAACAACCAAGTGCCATTAGACATGATTCATGCAACCATGGTCCCATTTGTCTCAATTACATGAGACAGGTGTATTCTTGGAATGTACAATGCCATGATGAGTTATTCACTATTACAAAATGTGGGTGTAGTTCATTAGTCCCCGATCATTAGACTAGTGAATTCACTATTTCCCCACTAGGTCTCGTTCACTATAACCATTGAATTCACTATTTCCCCACTAGGTCTCGTTCACTATAATCAATGAATTCACTCATAATACAATGAAGATCGCTTGGCATGAATGGACACCTTTTGTTGTAGTGCAAGGCCTTGTAGTCCAACTTGAGTAGTTCCAAACACCAAATGTAAGGAGCAAGCTCAAGCCTAACTACATAAACTTGTTCATCATAGGACATCTACTATTGGACTATTTTTTATTGAAAAGGTTCACATACCATATCAGTTGCAAGATATTCTACATACTTATAAGCAACATTTCCACCGCAATAATGAAGAGATTGCAAGAGGCTTGAGTCACAACATTATTATTTTTATGGCTAAAGGATACATTAAGATGACTCATGTGAACCAAATGCTGCAAGAATTGAGTTGCATTCACACAAGATTTCACCTTTAAATTTTCAATGAAAAGTGGTTTTGGAACTACCAACAAAAAAGAATGATTATACAAAGTAAGTTTTGGAACAAACTTTTTAGAATAATATCCCAAACATGGTGCACGATTGTGTTTGGAATGTATAAGAAAATATCAAACACTATACCATAGTTATTTACAACTTGTAACTATTTTGAAATCCCCATGCTAAGCATATAAACACATCATCAAAGCCAATGCACAAAATTGAGGCAAGGTTGAAGGATCCATATATACCCTCTTGTATTGCCATGTAGATGTTTAACACAACAACACATTATGGGTTTTTTGACCAATCAAAGAAATGATTACTATCTTTTCAACTACAATTATAACTGCTTAGTCACAAAAATCACCATGTAGTTACAAAGGCCATTGAGATGTCATGTGATGTCATGGTTTTGTGACTATAGTTAGTATGATGACTAGTGGGTTTTCTTGGATAGAAATATAATTATTTTTGAAATTGTAATAATATGCTTTAAATTATTTAAAATTATTTAACTAAAAATGCACTAGCTTTTGTAACTAGAATAAGAACTTATAGTCTCACAACATGATGATGTGGCATTTGAAGTGTCAAAACATGTTTTTTACAACTTGTCCTATTCGATTACAATGGGAGAAACAACTAGAAAATGGCATAGGTGACTTTTTAAATGACTATAATCAAATAAGACTAGTTGTAAAAGACATGTTTTGGCATTGTGAAGGTAATAAAATATTTGACTTTTCATCAACATGATGATTCATACACTACTTTGGATAAAATGAAGCATTTATTGGTTGGTCATTATGTTAGAAATGATGTCCAATCCTTTAATGTAGCTCTTTACATCAAGATGCAAGTCGAAATTAAACTTAGCCCTCACTATAACAAATCTTGTCCTTTGAACTAAACGCAAAAATGATTTTTTTTTTCAACTACATTTATAATTACTTAGTCATAACAATCATTAAATAATGGAAAAAGACATCAACGTGCCACATGGCATCATGGTTTTGCAATTGTAGTCAATATGATAACTTGGTTTTTTGGTAAATTATCATATTATTTTTCAATTTTTGTTCATCAGTTAGTTATAAGAACCATCCACCTTAATTTGCGACTAATAACAATTCAATCTCCCATAATGATGACATGGCATGCTATATGCCAACAAGATGATGTGGTCCTATTTATCAACATCATGATTCATTCATTGATTTGATGAATTAATCTCATTTATTAACTAGTTGAAAATATTGTCCTTTGTAATTAATAATGATTCGGTCTTCCATGTGATGATGACATGGCATGCCATTTGGCAACAAGGCATCACAAATTTTCATGGTAATCCATGATTATTTTGTGACACCATAAGTTTTTGTGTGTTTTGAATTTATGGCACCAATATTTGTCATGGCACACCATAATTTGTTGTGCGCCATGAGGGTTTTGAAGTTAGGAATTCACATGCATGTGTATGTGTGCTAAATAATCTATTATGAAGTTGTTATTATGACTACAATATTAATAGTTATTTTGAAAAAGGTGACACATAATTCCTTGAATTTACACACTAACTTAGGTTAACATACCTATTAAGTTAACCTATGTATGTAGGCTACTTAGTAAAAACCTATTTCATAATATAGGCTACCTTGTAAGTTACTTAATTAAACATAAGAAATATATTACATCTAGTATGTTTTAATTTACCTATAATAGGTTGCCCTACTAATAGGTTAACCAAGTAGGCTTGCATAGGTTCCTAGCTTTAGGTTTTTCACCAAATCAACTAAGGTACCTTCATTACAAAATATTTTATAAATTTACAAACGCCTCAAGTTTGTGCAACTAAATATCATTATGATGCCACTAGATGCGACATAATTATCTTAGGTTAAATTTTTTTAGCCTAAAAACGCGTAGGTTAACCTAGGTTACATTAGTAAGTAGTATAGGTTGACAAACTAGTTCATCTTAAGACAACCTAGGGAAGTTTATGTCTAGGTTAGGTCGGTAAATAGTAGGTAGGTTGATATAGGTCAGCCTAAGGTGGCCAAAGTTAATTCATGGCTAAATTTTTTGAACTTTATCACTTTGTGTTAAATATAATTAGTATAAATAAATGTGCTAGTGCAATGGATGAGGACTTGAACTCCAAAGTGACAGTGAAAGGTTCAAATCTTCACTCTTACAACTTATGATACTTAGGCCACTTGGCTTAGGTTAGGTAGCCTAGTACAAGTTTTTTGGGTTAAAAGTGGATGACATTTGCTTTTAATCTAGGCCACCTAGCCTAGTTTATGTAACCTAGGTTGCCTAACATAAATAACTAGCCTAACTATGTTAAGTTAGGTTGACTTTTGGTTATGCTAGTTACATGGGTTAAACAAGGTTGACTTTTGGTCATGTGTAATGACTCATAACATGTTTGTAGATTTTTAACACATGTCATCCATCCATCAATGTGTTTTTTGTAACACTTAGTTGAATAAAACAATTAAGTTGAAATGACATCGACTTTACACATCATATTAAAACATGGAATTTTATTATTATAAGAATTTTAAAAAATCCTAATCATTAAAACGATTGGGTTTTGCAATTGAATGTCCCTTGTGACCAAATGGGTGAATTAACAACTCATTACTCATTAATCGCGTTCGTCCTTCCTAACTAATATGTAGTTGTAAAGGCCAATCACAAAACCCAAAATATGTTGTTGTGCACAACCACGTACTAATGCCTCCAATGCAAGTGACTCAATTTTGCAAACTGGGCAAAATACTTTATTTCCAAGAGGTGGACCACAAAGTCCAAGGGTACATCTTTTGGATTGTTGGAAATCCCATTTTGTGAGTATTGGCATGCACAAAATACATGTGATTAGGGTCTGGATAGAATCCCAATGGTGTAATCCCTAAGGTTGCATGGAATTTTCTAGTGCACAAATGCTTAAGCCAAAAAAGTCCTTTCCATTTGCTTGGGTGTGTGCAAATTTGCACAAGAATTGTTTTACAGTGGTCTAAAATGTGATAATTAGGATGCATTGGTCTACCCTCTAGACCCACCTTAATGGCACTTAGGATCTTCATCCAACAAGGACTAACTACACCAATTTGACCTTCTCCCAATGCAACTTGGGGCCAACTAACCATATCATCCAAAAGATTGGATTACATGCAAGGAGATTTTATTGTAGGTGAACAAGGGGAGGGGCCACACAAATGCCTAGTTTGAATAGTTGTAGTTGATCACCAAAAAAAGTTGGAACACTTTGACCCATAAATCATGTCAAGAAATTGTTTTCATGGTTTTATTCTCCAAGACAGAAGAATATATATATATATATATCCATGTGATCTGTAACAAGATAGTAGCAAGACACATCCATATATTCATATTTCCATTTTTGCATGCTAGATTTGGCCATCCATTTCATTGCAACTAACAACCTTTTACATCAATATTTTGGAAAGAACTTATCAACGGGGAGGCAATATAAATTGGACACGAAAACAACATCCTTTAACAAAAGCATGGGTCCTTGGGGCCACATTGATGGTTTTGATTTAAGTCTTATATCTACCCCTAGTTAATTTCAGTGCAAAATTTGAGGTTATGGCCTTATCATAAGCCATTAATAAACTCCCAAGTGTACATTTGAATATTGATTTTGTAATCTTCCAAAATGTAGTTCAACATTTTGAACTACATTTTCCAACCTTTAACATAAGCATCATGTAAGGCTCTAATATGTTCACATGTCACCTGCACATGAAATGTTAAACTATTAGTTAATAATTGGGAGTGTAGTCAATGTTACCTACTTAATGATCCTTGGTTGGATACCATGCATATTGGAGTTTAAAGTTCATGGATTTTTTTTAATTCAATAAAATTAACCTAAAAAATCAACCAAATAATAATAAATGTTACCTTTGGATTCAATGTCGACAATGGATTTTAGCTCGTCCTCATCACCTTTAAATGCAATTGCCATCTCTTCAACTATAACTTGGGTTGGGGCAATTAACTTTCCAACCATTTTATCTACATTTGGAGGGGGCCAACCATTTGCTCAATCAAGATTATTAGTCTTAAACCTACGTGATTTGAGTTGTTGCCTTAATCAAATAAGGAAATTTATGGATTAGCTTCTCTATTTAATTTCCACATGAGCTTTTTTGGTTCTTAGCACATCACAACCTTCCAATTCCCACCTAATTTTACATCTTTTATAAATAACACTTTATTAACATGCATTGGAAATGCAAATGATTGAATTGAAAGAGGGATCAAGTGATCAAAGTTCACCAAAGTGAATGCATATTCATCATGTTTAACTATTGTTGTAGAACCTCCATAATTTGCAACCACATAATTTGCAAAAAATCACCATAATTTGAAATCACCCATAATCTAGTTCCAAAATCTCTTCAATCCATCCAACATATTCATGGGATGTGACACATGGGATTTGTCATTGGAACTAGAAACACATTTTTGTTCAAATATTGCTTCTACCCCTGAGTCAAAAGTTGACAAGTGTTGTTATGCACTTGCCACTTGTAAGTGGTATTTGAAAGTTACATAAATTTATACGCAATGGCCATGTCTAATAGAGGTATATTAATTGAAATAATTTCTTCACCTTTTCACTCGTTGCTTTAGCCTGTGCAACAAAGGGCAAGCCATAATTCAAATGGTGGCAACTTAACCAAGTGATCTGGGTAAGTTATTGTTTGAAACTTGCCTCTTCTAACTCCATGTGCAAACTTTTTTCGTGAGCAATTTTCCTCAACTTTCAAGTTGCTTGGTACTTCTTACAAAAACCCAACAAACCTTAAACCAAAACTATGTTATAATATTTAGACCTTTCATTTAAATTCAAAGAACTCCTAAAAATGCGACATTTTAGGGATGGTCGTGAATTCTTATATCTATGAAACAAAACCTCACAAAATATATTTGCATTTATTCATCCAAAAGGATGAGGTTGTATTCCAGTAATAGAACATTGGTTGGGTTGTTTGTTACTCCCATTTTTTTGGGACAACCTAGGCATTAACAAACACATAGACAAAATGGACATGTGGCTAAAAAAAGGTGTTAATGGGTAGAAATATTTAGAGTAAATAGTTCCATAGGCCTCCTAATGACTACTAATTACTAGTGGTAGACTTATTGTCCTTTACCCAAGGGGTGAAGCTAGTGGGATTAGGTAGTTAGGGTTAGTGAGTGGTTGGGGATAATTCACCTAATTATCTAAGAGATTTCTAGGAAGGGATTAGGACAAGGCCCCTATCTTCTAGGAGTCAATGTGGGCCTTGTGTGTGATAAGTGGGGAAGGGGGATAGAGGAAGGAGGAGGTGAGGAAATTGAATTAGAGACTTTTGGGGGATGGAGAAGACTTACTTGGAGTGTTGAGGAGAGGAATAGAGAAAGAAATATGTACTTTGTGTGTGATTTTAATGGAAGATGATTAAAGGACTTGAGTTTCATATAGTGGTTTGATGTTTTATTAAATGTGGAAGGTATAGTTGTTTTAATGATAAAAGTAGGATGCTTCTTTTAGTTAGTATTTCTACATTTCTTCTAGGACATAGAGCAAGAGGGTTGACTCCTATGTAGCCCCTCGGACCTTAAGTTATTGGTTGCCATAGGAAGGTAGTAACTAGTCCATGGTGGTGGAGATCGGGGGGTGTGACAATGGGTTGCAGATGAAAGGGGCACAAAAGAGAGATGTTGAGGTTGCAGGTGGTAGGCATAACCAATAAAAAATCTGCAAGCATGGAAAAGGGAGGGACAAAAGTGTTAGAAAGGTCTATAAACCCCTAGGCAACATATGAAGGATGTTGAAGGTACTACAAAGACCCACTAAGAGTAGTTATTCTAATGTTCTCTTTCCTTCTCATCTTGCCCTCTCTTTGTTCTACCTTGTCTTCCCTGAATTCGAAAACTAATATAAAGGTAGGTCTAGTTTTAACAATAGACCTTTACCTTCCCCATTTCCACATGTATGACCTCTTATTTACTATTTGAGTAGGTGTAATAAAGTAAAAAAAGGAGGGTAGTTCTTTACGTAAAGTAATAAGGTGTCAACCTTGTCACTTGGTCTTATCCCTTGGAGGGGGGGTAATGATTGGGGGCCACAATTTCACCCATTAACATTTAGCGACCATCCCTTGGATTGGATTTGGAACTTTTATATGATGAGACTAGTGTTGAATTTGCGAGAATGATTTTCAAGTTCTTGAAGGTAGATAGGGGAGAACATAATATTGGGAGATAGAATAGTAATGTCTCAAGGAGGGGACAATCGATAAGATAAAATAAAAAGGTTATCTAAAAAGAGGGTATCTAAGAATAAATGGAATTGGAGTAAGGAGTGGAAGATACTACTACCCTAGAGAGGTAGAAAAAGGAACTAGGACTTAATACCCAATCATAAATTGGGAGATAAACACTAACTCCGCATCCTTTAGTTTTGTTATAGGGGGTTCATTAACAAGGAGGGTAACTAATGTTAGTCAACCAATAGGAGAAATAATTATGTTATACTTTCACAAAGAATGTAAAATGTTTTTCAAGACTTTATGGATTATGCAGTAACCAGATAATATATTAAAAATGGAACAAATCTTGGAAGAGGAATTGGAAGCATTAAATGCAAGCTATTAGGAGAGGATGACAAAAGAAATGTTGCCATCCCAAATGGTGTGTGGGTGCTTCCATACCTGCCATAAAAATGGAAATACCTCTTGAGGACTAGGAAATAAATGTTGCCTATTGGTATCACTCGTGATGGAGGGATGTAGGGTCAAGGGTGGAAAGTTCCAAAGAAGAAACAAATGGAAATAAACACTTTCCAATTGGAAAATAAAAAAAAAAAAAAGACTTGGGAAGGATAAGAGGGGTTCCACCTTCAGGAAGATCTATTACATGGCCACTTTCAAGGGCATGTGGCATAGACATAGCAAAGCAAAAATAGACCAAAATTCTAAGATTTCAAGATGAAGAACGGAGGAGGAGACGATATATGCACCAAAGGATAGTTGTGGAGGGTTACAAGAAGGGTACCAAAAGTTAGCCCAAAACTTACATTTCATGAAACCCCACATTACAACAACTATAATGGGAATCCCATCCATAGTTGTCTTTGAGGTGGAGGTGGTAGAACCAAATTTAGAATATGAAAGAAGGCAAACCTTGTGGAAGCTTAAGAAATTTAGATGATTGTTTGGGGGTGGGAGTTCAAAAGTGGCAAAACTACCTTCCCTAGGACTGTCAGATGAGGGAATAACCATTGCTTATCCTCATAGAAACAAATCCAATAGTTTACACATGTCCCAACCTTCTCAATTCATAAATATACATGGAACAAAAGGGGGGACAAATATTACCACCAAAAAAAAAAAAGGAGTATATGGATAGAGGCCCACCATCATGGTGCAAGCTATGTGGGGAGGTAGGGCACAAGCAATAGGATGTCACTACCATCCTTCAATTCTAGATGACAAAGGGATACCCAACCTAAAAAACCACACCAATGATTTTAGAAAGGACATGGACATGAGTTATGTTAGATTGACGAAGGATAAAGAACAGAGGACAATATAAGCGCCCATTTTGAAATATGAAATGAAGCAACCTAGACCAAAGAAGGAATTGCAAGAGTTAACCCCTCCAACTTTTCAAGTACTATGGGCTAATCTACCTTCTACCATTAGGGGTCCAAGATGGGGGCCCCAATTGTATGGAATTAATCTAGCCATGTACCTTACAATGGCGAGACTTCAACTACCTTTACCTCAAGCAATTGTCCTACCTTCAAAACCTAAGAAAGAGGCATCATCAATGGATAAGGCAAATTTCAGCATAGTTGGACTGGGCAGTCGACAAAAGGGGGATTCGCAATGGTCCACTTCTTATGGGACTAGTAAAGAAGTCCCTTCAAAAAAGGTAGTCTAGCAAATGTTTTTCTATAAGGGGTAAGGGGGGAGATCCACCCAAAGATTCTTCTAGTTCTTCATAAGATTCAAACAAGGGGGAGGATGGTAGGAAGGGTCAATCTACCCTCCCACTAGTACCACCAGATGGGGAGAAATTCCACCAAATTATAATCCTTATTTTCCATGGTATCCTACCATGCCATCCATGACGGTGGTTAACAATTATGATGGGGGGAGGAAACTCTTGAATTATCCAAAATATATTAAAAACTCAAACCGAAATGCACATGTACGTGTGTTCAAACAAGTGATAAAAGTCAATGGTGTTACCCAAGAAGGTACAAAAATTGTGTATTTCCAATGACGTTGCGGGACATGGCTTCAGCTTCGGGTGACAACTTTGTGAACAACCACCCTAACTATACCTTTAGTGAGTTTGCCCAAGTGTTTTATAAAAGGTATGCAAGGTTTAGATGAATGAACAAGTCTACATGACCTTGAGAACCATCAAACAAAATTTGAATGAAAGGATAGAAAAATATTTTCAACTTGGAAATTTTTTTTACAACACTCGATGGACAACCGTCTACTAAATGCATTTTTTAAAGCATGACTACTACCCTACCTTCGGGTGGCTATTGTCAACACGAAAAGGGGAACTTTGATTCAACACTTATAAGTAGTAATCATTTGTGAGGAGAGCTCTACAAATGCTTATAGTAATAGGGTCATATTGGACATATACCCAATGATGAAGGGAAAAAAAAAAAAACTACTAACCAACAACATCAGTAAATTAGGGGAGAAAGAGTGCCAATATTGCAATAAATCTAATATTGAAAAAATGAAGTGTTTTTGGAACCTTAATAACCTAGAGAATAAATTGAAGGAAAAATAGTAGGTAGCAATTAATGAAGTGGTGGCCTAGTAGCTTAAACATAATAAGTGGAAGAAAGGAAAGACACATGGACATACTACCATTAGTAGCACCTTTACTTGTTACACTTAGGGGCAACCAGGGCATGTTTCCATTGATTGCCCATGGAAGGAGGAGATCTAGGAAATGGTAAGGAAGAAAGCATAATATCACAAACAACAGGGGGACTTAATGAAAAGAAAAATGAAGAAGCAAATGTCAATATGGTGATGGTTGTCACAACTAGGAGTAAGGCACTTAAGGAGGTAGTCTTCTAGGAGAAAAAACCTCTCAAAGGGAAGGAACCCTAAGATTGGCAAGAAGAGGAAAAGTTAAAGCAATAAATGGTAGAGACTATTTAGGAATTACAAAAGGATGAACAAATACAAAAAGTACAACAAGAGGTAACTACTATCCCATTGGTCCACTGAATGGGCGGGGTTACCATCTACCATGGAGCATATCTAGAGGTATTACCAACGCCAGTTGTTGTAAAAGTCAAAGAGGAAATTGGATAACATATACTAGACAATAAGATTGCCATCACTAGTGGCTAGTTGTTAAAGCTATCAAATCTTAATATGTACCTAACAACAACTAACAAGTAATCAGCTCCTAGTGAGGATACTACCTCCAAGGCCACAACTATTGTTGTTGCAACAGTTGTAAACCATCAAATGGTGGTAATAGTAATGCATGTCAAAAAAATCATGTTGGATGATGTGCTTTTGGATGGAGGGTCAGGGATGAATGCTATAATAGATGGATTAAGGTGCAAATTCGGGTTACCACCACCCCAACCAATTCCATTCAACTTAAGGATGGCTGATTTTTCATTTAACAAACCCTTGGGAATTATTCCAAATATTAGGATCAAAATACATGGCATATTGTACATGATGACAAACAATAAGGCAGTGGACCCCACTATTCCATGTTATTGGGACACCCATGGTTGTGGGATGCCAAGGTGATTCATGATTGGGGGACCATTATGGTCACCATAAAGGGTAATGGGATTGTCAAGATAATTTTTGTTTCCAAGTATTTTAGTGGAAATATCAAAAGACCACATATGGTAATCAACTACAATTTCATAGAGGGAGTAATAGATGATGAGGAAGAAAAGATTATGCTTTCTTATGAGCATGACCTATTATCCATTGGGATGATTACCTTCCCTAACTAGGCATATCTAAGCCATAGATTTAGTTTCACCATGACCCATGGATATAGTGGCGGATGAAAACCTTGCCATGGAGAAGGTAAAGAATATCAAAATTGCAAAATGGACTATGTTCCATAACATTCAGGTTTGAAAAATCAATGTGGGGATAATAGAAGACCCAAAATACCTCAAGTTGAACATTGACCCGAAGGGGACGATAATTACAACAACAAACGGTCCGTTGCAAGAATTTAAAGATGTGTTCGCATGGAATTATAAGGAACTTACAGGGATCCCACCTCACATTGCATAACACAAAATTGAACTCAATGCTACCATTCCCCCTCCACACCAAGCACACTATTGCATGAATCCCTATTATGTAACGGTTGTCAAACAAGACCTTGATAAGTTATTAATAGCCAACTTCATTGAGTTGATAGAGCAAATGAATTGGTTATC
>Ga0116230_10004107_pt1 | contig 14258 bp, 10 predicted proteins | sample S1TSphfallax_3_FD_88678 | JGI IMG/M metagenome (GOLD analysis project Ga0116230, IMG submission 88678) | Host-associated microbial communities from peat moss isolated from Minnesota, USA - S1T2_Fd - Sphagnum fallax MG | ecosystem: Host-associated > Plants > Peat moss > Unclassified | place... | reverse complement strand
TTGAGCAAGAGTTCACGGCTCGCGATGGGCTCCGCATAGCGGGATTTCTCGAATTCGAGATTCGGGTCCTCGCCGCGCCAATCCTTGGACGGAGTGCTCGGGCCATTGGAACGTCTGCGGGTCATGAACGACGACCGGATGAGGGAAACATATTGAATTGCTTGGGGAACATCGATTGACAAGCCTTGGTTGGTTGCGTAGATTTCGCCGCCTCGCTGATAGCGGACCCATCTTGCCCAGGTGGCGGAACTGGTAGACGCGCTGGTTTCAGGTACCAGTGGAGAAATTCGTGGAGGTTCGAGTCCTCTCCTGGGCACCATCAAATCAGATACATACGAGGAACTCGTAGTGTAATCCAGTTGCTGACCGGACGCCTAATTTACCCCGGACTGCAGCGCCAGCAGTGGCTGTATGTGGGTCGCATAGCGGCGCCAGCGGCCGATCGATGCCGCGGTGATCGGTTGACGCACCTGCCACTTGCTGTGGGTCATGATCGTCCGCGCCGTCTTATGGAAATCTAGACAGCCGGGGTCCCAGGGTAGATCGATGAACTCGACCAGGCGGCGACTCCACGCCTCCTGCTCCGCGATCAGCCCTTCGTAGGGTAGCTCGAGCAAGCTGCCGGCTGGCAAGACGCTGCGCCAATGGGCCATGAGTCGTAAATACTCACGATACTGATGGACGAGGTCGTCCAAGTCCGACGCGTAAGGGTGACCGTTGGCGAAATTGTGGCCGTAGATCGACAGGCAGGTATCGAGCGGATCGCGCTGCATGTGAATGATCCGGGCATTCGGCAAGAGCGCATGGATCAAGCCGAGAGACACCGTGTTGCCGGGCATTTTGTCGACGACGCGCGAGGCATCTCCTGCGCGTTGTGCAAGCAGTTGCAGATAGTCGGCCGTGATTTTGGCGTGCTGTTCGGGCGTCACGGACTGTTGCTGCGAGGTGGCGGCGTAGGCCGCCTCGGCGCCAACCCAAAAGGGGAGTTCGCCGGCGCCGAACGCGGCCGGATGCGAAGCGAGGATCTGCTCCGCGAGAGTCGTGCCGCTGCGCGGCATGCCGACGATGAATACCGGGCGGCGCGAATCATTGCCAGCCTCCCGATTCGCGGCAAACCAGGCTTCGTCGTAGGTCGAGATGATGCGATCGACCTGGCGGGAGGCGGCCTCCCGGTCGTAGCGCAGACCGAATTGCTTGGACAACTCGTTGGCCTCGCGATAGTGGGCGAACGCTGCGTCGTACTGCCCCGCCGCATCGCACTGCTCGCCCAGCGCATAGTGCAAGTCGATGCGGATCCGCAACGGCTGGCGCAGCTGCAGTAGGCGCTGCGCGGTGTCCGCCCAGCCCTGCGCGTCGTCGCGCTGCAAGCGACGCAGACCGAGCCAAGCCTCGGGCAGATCCGGGCGCAACGCGAGCGCCTGACGGTAAGACGCCTCCGCCTGCGCGAGATCACCTTGGTCGACCGCGAGATCCCCGGCAAAGGCATGAGCGGTTGCGAGATCCGGGCGCAACTCCAAGGCGCGGCGGCAGACATTCTCGGCATCCGCCGGGCGCCCGAGCAGCCGCAGCGTGACCGCGAACGAGGCCTGTGCCTCTGCATCGCGCGGATTCAGTGCAAGACCGCGGCGAAAGCTCTCCACCGCATCCTGGGAACGGCCAAGATCGGTGAGCACGAGACCCAGCTTCGCATAGGCATCGGCGTACTTGGGGTTAGCCTGCAGCGCCTGCCAGTGGCTGTTTGCGGCTTCCTCGAGCCGTCCCAGGTCGCGCAGCACCACACCGAGGTTATTGAGCACGCCCGCGTGTCGCGGTGCGAGCCGCAGGGCCTCGCGATAGCTCGCCACCGCCTCCTCGAGTTGACCGAGATCACGCAGCGTATTGCCGAGATTGCCGTGGGCATCGACCAGCCGTGGATCGAGCGTCAGAGCCTGCCGGCAACTCTGCAAGGACTCGGGCAGCTGGCCCAGGCTCCGTTGCGCGTTGCCGAGATTGCAGAACGCCGGCGCATACGACGGCCGCAGCCGGATCGCGCGCAAATAACAATCCACGGCCTCGGCAGGCCGCCCGAAATTCATCAAGGCATTACCGAGATTATTGAGTGCCTCGACCGAATTCGGATCAATCACGAGCGCCCGACGGCAGCTCGCGATCGCTTCCTCGAGACGGCCGGCATTATGTAAGGCATTGCCGAGATTCGAGAAAACGTCGGCATCGTTCGGCAGCAGCGCCGCCGCACCCTGCAGCGAGTCGACCGCATTCTTGCCGAGCACGAGTTGCGCTATCCCCAAGACCTTCCATGCGAAACCGAGTGCCGGAAAGCGATCGATCAGCGCACGCGCGGCGGTTTCCGCCTCCGCGTAACGGCCGCTGCTCAGCAAGCCGACGAGCTGGCTCGTTTCGACCGCCGAAGGCTGCGCGATCGGGCGCGGGCCGGAGCCGGCGCGAGCGGTCGACGGCATGGAGCCGCAGCAGCGTTTGTATTTCTTGCCGCTGCCGCAAGGGCAGGGTCCGTTTCGTTCCGGCTTCAGCACGTGACAACCTCCGGCGCGCAGTCTACCCCGATGCCTTGCAATGAGCATCGATATAAGCGCGGTGGCTGGGCAACGAGGCCGCGGCGGCGGCCATTGCGGCGCGCAGCTTGGCGAGCCAGCCGGTGCCGTCGATGCTGCGGAAGCCGAGCAAAGGATCCATGCGTTCGGGCAAATTTCGCTGGCCGATGTGCACGGCGAGCCAGCTCGGCGGTCCGAACAGATCCATCTCGCGTGCGATCAGCCGCCCATAGCGGCGGAAGTGATCGATCTTGTTTTGCAGGGAATCCGGCACCCTCATATGGGCACAGTAGCGCCACAGCTCGCTGTCGTCGCGGCTCGTCAAATGATAATGCAGGATCAGAAAATCGCGGATCCGCTCCGTCTCGTTGGCGGCGACGCGGTTGAACTCATCACGGACCAGGGGATCGAAATCGCGATCCGGAAAGAAGGCCAGCAGCTTCGCGATATTCGCCTGGATCAGGTGGATGCTGGTCGACTCGAGCGGTTCGAGAAAGCCGCTCGCGAGGCCGACGGCAACGACGTTCTTGTTCCAGGCGAGCTTGCGTCGCCCGGTCGTGAACCGCAGCGGCCGGGGATCGGCGAGGGCCGCGCCGTCGAGATTGGCGAGCAAAGTGCGCGCCGCCTCCTCGTCGCTGATCGCCGCGGAAGCATAGACGTAGCCGTTGCCGGTGCGATGCTGCAAGGGTATGCGCCACTGCCAGCCGGCCGCGCGCGCGGTCGACCGCGTGTACGGAGTGAAATCTCCGGCCGCCGCGCAGGGCACGGCCAGCGCGCGATCGCACGGGAGCCAGTGCCCCCAGTGCTCGTAGCCGGTCGCGAGAGCCCCCTCGATCAGCAGACCGCGAAAACCCGAGCAGTCGATGAATAGTTCCCCTGCGAAGCTGCGGCCATCGCCGGTCTGCACGCTCTCGACGAAACCGGACTCCGAGTTCAAGCGCACGTTGGCGATCTTGCCCTCGGCGCGCACGACCCCGCGCGCTTCCGAAAATTCACGGAGGAATGCCGCATACAGGCCGGCATCGAAGTGGTAGGCGTATTCATAGGTCGACAAGACGTTGCGCGGATCGGTCAGCGGCGGCGCGAACCTGCCTTGCGCGGCGGCGTTCCAGGCCATCGAATAATCGTCGAGACTCGTCGCCTGCCCTTCGCGATGCGCGCGATACCAATACTGATGCAGTTGCACCATGTCGAAGGAGCGGCCGAAACTGCCGAACGGATGAAAATACCGTACACCGGTTTGCGCCCAGTCGATGAACTGGATGCCGAGTTTGAAAGTGCCCTTGGTGCGCCTGACGAACTGGTTCTCGTCTATGCCCAAGGTCTCGTTGAAGGTCTTGATCGGCGGGATCGTCGCCTCCCCGACGCCGACCGTGCCGATTTCCTCCGACTCGATCAGAGTGATCGCGCAGCTCTTGCCGAGCGCGTGGCTCAAGGCGGCCGCAGTCATCCAGCCGGCAGACCCACCGCCGACGATCACGACGCTGCTAATTCGGCGATCTGGCTGGGTCATGCGAGGACACCGCTAAAACGGGGGTGAGGGCAGCATGTTAACCCGACGGCGAAACTGATGGCCCGGGAAAGCAGGCCATCAGCTTCGTTGCACGTCGCACTTAGAACTTGTATTTCACCGTGGCCGTGACCGTGCGGCCGAGCATCGCACTGTTTTCCGCGATCACCGTGCCGGGGCCGGTCGGCACCACGCTCGAAACCGCGCGGTAGCCCAGCGTGTTCAGCAAGTTGTTCGCGTTCAAGCCGATTTCCAGGTTGTCGTACGGGCGCAGCTTGGCAAAGCCGTTGAAGAACACCTGACCTTCGATCTGATATTGATCGTTGTCGCCGACGTAGGAATTCGACTGACCGCTCGCGCTCACGCCCGCGGCCCAGAGTCCCGTGTCGTAAGCCGGCGAGAAGCGATAGACCCAGTGCGGCTGATTCTTCGCGGTGCTGCCCGCCGACACGCCCACCGTGTCGGACTTCGTGATCACCGTCGTGTCGTAAGTGACATCGCCGGTGATCGAGAAGTTGCCGTAGTGAACACCGCCGTCGAGTTCCACGCCGTAGGCGCGATAGGATTGTTCGACGACGCCCACGACGACGTTGTCGACGGTCGTAGGATCGTAGGTGTTGACGGAAGTCGTCGCATGGTAGACGTCGGCTTCCACGTCATAGGACGCCCCGAACGCATGGCCCCGGTTCTTGACGCCCAACTCTTGCTGGCTGACGCGATCGAGGGCCGCGGTCGAGCCGGCGGTGTCGAGCGAGCCGTCCTTGTTGAAATAGCCGTTCAGCAACAAACGGTCGGCATTGAAGCGACCGCCCTGGCTCGCGCGCGCGAACGCGCTCGTATCGTCGTTGACCGCATAGAGTCCGCCGATCGTCCACGAAGTATAATTCTTCGTGTAATCGACGACTTCCTGGGTTCCGCCCAAGGTGGCGACCGGCAGGGTTGCGCTGCCGAGATTGTCCTGCACCGTGATCGAACCGAAATCGGTCGCTTGGCCCTCGGCCCAGCCGGCCGCGTGCACCGAGTCGTAGCGCAGGCTGGCGTCGAAGTTGAAATCCCCGATCTTGTCGCTGATGGAGAGATACGGCGCGTCGTCCGTATAGGAGACGTCGTACTGCCGCGCGCCCCAGTTGTTGTTGAACCCCGATTGTCCCGCGGCCGTGAGCTGCGTGCCCGTGCCGTTCGGACCCGAAAAGAGGTCGAGCTGAGCCGGGTTGCTGCCCGAGAGTTGCGAGTAGGAGCCGTTGACGTGCCAGGTCATCGCGATGTTCTGCAGCATGTGGAACCAACCGGCACGCCCCGTGATGTGGTTCGAATCGAAGTCGAGATTGCCGGCGAAGGCGAGATCGTTGACCCAGCCGCCGACGTTGTTCATCGACACGTCGATGTTCGGGTTGGTGTTGAGATAGCTGCTGTTGTAGTTCTGACCCTGCAGCGGGCCATTCGCATAGACGATCGAGCCGACGGTGTGCCCGTTGACCGTCGAGCCAAGCACGCTCGAGGTTGGGGTCACGGTCAGGAACTGGGTCGCGAAGGTACCGGTCATGATCGTGTAGCGGAACTTGTCGTCGACCGAGAAGTTGTCGCCGAACTCGTTGTGGAAAGCGCCGCCGAAGGCGGTCGCGAGCGGGTGGATACCCTGCATCGTCTGCGAGGAGATCGCGTTCGACCCGTAGTTGACGACGTTGAACGACTGGTTCTGGATCGACTGGTTCGATTGGTTGCGTGCATCGAAGCCGGGATACGGACTGTAGTTGCCGATCACGCCGCCGCCGTTGACGGTCGCGAGCGACGGCATCGAGGTATAGGTCGGCTCCATGTCGTCCAAACGCTTGAAGTCGAAGCGGATGTAGCCCTTGTCGTCGTTGATGGTCTTGGTGATGTTGCCCTTGATCTGGTAACCCTGCTCGGCGGTGTAGTCGATGTGGGTCGGACCCTCGCCGTCCTTGATGAAGCCGCCGACGTGGAAACGCACGGTGTCCGAAATCGGACCACCGTAGGCGAAATCGACGCGGTTCTCTTCGTAGCCGATCGCCTTGCTGAGCGCGACGACGCCTTCCTCGGTCTCACCGGTATTGCTGATGTAGTTGATGACGGCGCCCGGCGCCTGCGAGGCCATGGTCGCGGCCGAACCGCCGCGGACCGCTTCGACGCGTGCGACGTTGTAGTCGTAACGCGTCCAGTAGTCGCCATTGCCGAACTGCAAGTCGCCGAACAGCACCGTCGGCAGACCGTCTTCTTGAATCTGCACGAACGGGCCGCCGCCGGTCGTGACGGGCAAACCGCGGACGCCGATGTTGGCATTGCCGCCGGGACCGGCCGTATCTTGCGGTTGCAATCCCGGGATCAGCCGCAGCACTTCAGCCTCGGATCGCGGCGTGAAATTCTGGATCTCCTGCGCGCTGACGTCGGTCACCGACATCGAACTGCGCAAGCGCGAGGTGTCGCCCGCGGATGCGGTGACGACGATTTCGGACAGCGAATCGCCGCTCTCGGCGGCTGGTGGTGCGGCCGCGGCCTCATTATCCGCCGCGTAAGCGCACAGCGGTGCCGCGGTCGCCAGCGAGCTGGCGAGCACGTGCAGTACGGCGCGCCGAACCATAGGATGATTCCTAGTCGTTTCCATGATTTTTCCCCATTCCGTCGTTGTGTTTTGCGTTAAAGCAGAATCCAGCCGCTGCGAATTACAGCAAACTGTGGAATCGATTGCAAGAAGTCCATGACGAGGCACGGTTGTTGCGACTTGTTGAGTCATTACCGCGACTTTCGGCCGTTCTTTCGCGAGCGTGTCCGCCCTTTGTTGCATTGAAGCAACGCGGTTCCATTCGATTTCACTCGGCGCCGCCACGCCGGGCGTAGCCGCGACTAACGCGGGGCGCGCACGTCGAACGCCAGCACGAGTCGTTCGCCGCTCGCGAACGGCACGGTTCGATGCCACATCGTCGCGGGGAAGAGCACGAGCCGGCCCGGCTTGGGTTCGATCTCGAGGTAAGGCGCAAGCCGCAAACCCAACTCCGGCGGCGGCGTGCCGAAGCTCAAATACCCGGACGGTGGCCTGCCGAGCGCCGCGGGCGGCGGCAACGACACATAGAAGGCGGAACTGATCCAGCCCTTGGGATGGGTGTGACTGACATGGTAGCCCTGCGCCTGGAGACGCACCGACCAACTGCCGCCGTAACGTATCGGGCGGCCGCGCGTGCCGGCCAGCAAGGGATGTCCCGGTTGCGCGACGGGCAGGCGGGCAAGGTACTCCTGGATCGCGGCCTCGAAGCGCTCGCGCGCGGTCTCGACGATGGCTTCATTGCGAAAGAACAGCTGTCCGTCTGTTTGCGTGCCACCGCGGACTGACTGCTCGAGATACGGCGCCCGCGCGGTGTGTAAGCCGCGCAGCAAGGCCGCCAACTCCTCGAGCTCGATCGCGCTGAAATCGAGATCGAACGCGCGCACGTAGGGCGGTGCGCCGTCGAGCCACTGCGCACGGGCATCACCGCCCAAGCGCCAAATCAGCGATAGATACGGCCAGGCGGTCGTAGCCGCCGGGGTCTCGAGCAAACGCACAGCCGTGGCCTCGGCGGCCTTCAGTCGACCGGCGCGCAAGCAGTGGCGGACGAAGGCGAGCTCACGGACCGGATCCTGCAGCATTGCAGTGGCCGCGAACAATCGCTCCGCTTCCAGCGTCTCGCCCGATTCGCTCGCGACGAACAGACGTGCGAGCAGTAGGGCTTGCTCCGGACCGAGTGCCTGCTCGGCTGCGCCGAGCACGGCGCGCGCGGCCGGCCAATCTCGCACCTGCGCCAAAACGCCGAACCAGGCGAGCCACAAGCCGCGATTCTGTGGCTGCGCGCGCGTCGCTTGCGCATAGCTTGCGGCGTAGTCCTCGGTTTCGCCGCGGGCCCAGCGCATGCCGGCCAGCGTCTTGTGGCCCTCGAGCCAGCCGGGTTGCCGGGCGAGCGCCGCTTCGATGAGTTCCTCCGCCCGCGCCTGCCGGCCTTCCGCCGCCTCGGCGAGCGCCGCACCGCGCAGCACCCGCAAGTCCTCCGGCGCGAGCCCCCGCGCCCTGGCGAACAAGTCCGCGGCCGGCAGGCCACGCGCATACGCGGTCTCCGCCCGACCGAGCGCGGACAAGGGATCCTCGGGTTCCAGCTCGACCGCACGTGCAAACGCGGCCGCGGCAGCATGCATGCGCTGCTCTTCGCGCTCTGCGAAACCGAGCAGACGCCAAGCCGCCGCGAGATCGGGACTCGCGCGCGTGAGCGCGGTCAGTAAATCAACCGCGATATCGGGTTGATCCGCACCGAGCAAATCCCCCGCACACGCGAGGCAAGCCGCGCGTTCGTCGCCGCCGAGCGCGGTCGCGGGCGGCAGCGCCCGCAAGCGCGAGAGCCACTGTTCAGCGCGAAGCCGCGGCTCGGTACCGGCCATGAGTCCTTCAAAGACGATAATTCGCCTGGGGTCCGCGGGAGCCAAACTCGAGACGCTCCGTGCCGTCCAGCGCCGAATGCACGATCGCGTACTCGGCCGTCTCGAAGTCGACGCGCAATTCGATGAACTCCGCATTCCGTTCCCAGCGCAGGGCGAGCGCATGGCCCGGAGACGGGAGCAGCGAAAACTGGCCGTCAAAAGCTGGATGGCCATTGCGCAAGCGAATCAACGTCAGCAAATCGCGCACCACGGGCGTCTCCAGAGCGGCGGCAATCTCTTCGGCCGAATAGTGGTGACGGTTGATGTCGCGCCCGACGCCGCTGCGCGCGAGCAAAGTCATGTCGTTGTGGCCGGCGAACAACCCGACGTAATAGACCTGAGGGATGCCCGGCAGAAAGAACTGGATTGCGCGTGCGAGCAAATAGCGCCGCTCGTCGCCGCCCATGGCGTCGAGGAACGTACAGTTGACCTGGTAGAGATCGAGATTAGAGGCCGCGGCGCCCGTCGCCTTGCGGCTCTCGCCACCGCTGCGCTGGTGGATGCTTTCGACCAGCCGGTCGATCTCGGCGGGCGGGACGAGTCCGGGGCGGCCTTCGCGGTCGGCCGGGTCCGCGCCGATGTCGATGATGCCGATGCCGTCGTGGGTATCGAGCACGGTGATCGCGTTGTTAGGCCGGATGCCGATCCATGCCTTGAGCGCCGCGGCGCTGCCGAACGTGAAGGCGTGCAACACGAGCGGCGGCAATGCGAAATCGTAGACCCAGTCGACGCGCGCCGCTATCTCGATCTGGCGCCGGTAATAGGAATGCACTTCGACCAGCACTTCGATGCCGAGAGCGCGGCCTTGCGCCGCGAAACCGCTGATGAAATCGAAGGTCTCGGGCAGCATGAAACAACTCGTCCCTGGCCGCTTGATGGCGTAGCCGACGGCGTCGAGTCGCACCATGCGCACGCCGTTGGCGGCGAGCGTCGACAGGATCCGGTCGAGATAGGCGCGTCCTTCAGGATGTTCGACGTCGATATCGAGTTGCTGCGGCGTGAACGTCGTCCACAGCGTCCGGGTCTCACCGTCGGCGAGCGTGACCTCGCGAAATGGCAGGCCGGGCCGGGGACGGTAGATCGCGCGAATCTCGGCCTCGCTTGCGCCGCGCGGAAACACTCGTTCGCGGGTCAGGAACAGCCCGTCATAGGCGGAGGCGGCGCCGCGCTGCGCGAAGTCGAGGAATTGCGGCGACCGATCCGAGACGTGATTGACGATCACGTCGGCCATGACGCCGGTTTCGCGGGCGAGCGCGGCGACGTCGCTCCAGGCGCCGAGGCGCGGGTCAACCTGGGTGTGATCGATCGGATCGAAGCCGGCATCGGACCCGTCGATGGGATGATAGAAGGGCAGCAAATGCACGGCGCCGAACGTGCCGGCGAGCGGTCCCTGCAAGTACCCCAGCAGATCACCGAGACCGCCCCCGCCGAAGCGGTCGACATAGGTGATCAACTGAACGTGGTTGTTTTTTGTGTCGATGATTTCTTACTCCCCTGCCCGAGGCTAGTATATGCAAACGATTGCTGTTTTTGTATGTTGCTGCATACTCGGCCGCAGTGCGCGTGCGGATTGGCAGTGGGCCCGCGCGGATTGATAGGATGGCGCGCCAGTTCCGGATCGGATTCGAGTCTTTTATGTCACGTCCATCGCGAGCCAAAGGAACCGGCGCAACGGCTGATCGCAAGCTGCAGATGCAGGACATCGCCCGGCTCGCCGGCGTCTCCACCGCGACGGTGTCGCGCGCGCTCAATCACAGCCCGCTCGTCAACGACGCGACGCGCATACGGATCGAGGAACTCGCGCGCTCCCTGAAGTATCGCGTCAACGTCGGCGCGCGCAATCTGCGCCTGCAGCGGAACCGCACGGTCGCGGTCGTCGTGCCCTACGAGGCGCAGACGCGGCAGCATATCTCGGACCCGTTTTTCGTCAGCATGCTCGGCAGTCTCGCCGATGCCTTGACCGATCGCGGCTACGACATGTTGTTGTCGCGCGTCGACGCGGAGCGACTCGACCTCGCCGCCGACCTCGAGGCCTCGGGCCGCGCGATCGGCGTGATCCTGATCGGCCAATGGCGGCACCACGACCAGCTCAATGAACTGGCCGCGCGCCACGTGCCGATCGTCGTCTGGGGGGCGCGCCTCGCGCAGCAAATCTACTGCACGATCGGCAGCGACAATATAGCGGGCGGCAGGCTCGCGACCGAACACCTATTGCAATGCGGGCGAAGGCGCATCGCCTTTTTCGGCGACCCCGAACTGCCCGAAGTCGGTCATCGTTACGAGGGTTACCGGCTTGCCCTCGCCCGCCACGGGGTCGATCTCGATCCCAGTCTCGTATTTCCCGCGGCATTCGCGGAAGAAAGTGCCCGCTCCGCCGTCGAAGGCCTGCTCGCGCAACATGCCGGGTTCGACTCCATATTCGCCTGTAGCGACTTGCTCGCGATACGCAGCATCGGCACGCTGCGCGAACACGGACTGCGAGTTCCGAGGGACATCGCCGTGGTCGGTTACGACGACATTCCACTCGCGCAATACTCGCACCCCTCCTTGACGACCATCAGGCAGCCAATCGACGAGGGCGCGCAAGCCTTGGTCGAAGCGCTGTTGTCGCTGATCGACGGAGAAAGTCCACAGGCGCAGATCCTGCCGACTGAACTGATCGTGCGCGAAAGCAGCGCAGCGACCGAGGCGGCCGACTGACGGTACGGCAGCGCACAGACCCCGTCGCGCGAGTCGCCGAAGGTACGTGCCAATGAACACCTCGATCGTCGCGGACCACCTGTGAGCTTCATCGACGATCTCACCGACGGGACGCCCGCCGGCCGCATGCGCGCCGTCTCCGCACCCCCGACGGCGCCCCCGCCGCAAGGATCAATCACCATGAACAGCGTGTCGAGTTTCATCGCCTTGCTCTGCATGATCGTCGCGGCCGCGGTTGGGTACTTCGTGAATCTTTATTTCGGCATCGTGTTTGCCGTCATCGCGGTGCTCATCGCCTTGTCGGTCAAGATGGCGAACGTGTGGGAGAAATTCGTGATCCTACGGCTGGGAAAGCTGCAGAGCGTGCGCGGCGCAGGACTTTTTCTGATCATCCCGATCGTCGACAACATCGTCGCGGTCATCGACGAACGCATACAGACGACCGCGTTCAATGCCGAGCAGGCGCTCACCAAGGACACCGTGCCGGTGAACGTCGACGCCATCATTTTCTGGCATGTGCATGACGCAGAAAAGGCCGCGCTCGCGATCACGAACTATCGCGAGGCCATCGATCGCGTCGCGCAGACTTCGCTGCGCGAGATGATCGGTGCATCGATGCTCGCCTCGCTGCTGTCGGATCGCAAGGATGCGGATGAGCGCCTGAAAATCGAAATCGGCGCTAAGACCGCGCCCTGGGGCATATCGGTCAGTTCGGTGGAGATCCGCGACGTCGCGATCCCGGTCGCGCTCCAGGATGCCATGTCGCGCCAGGCGCAGGCGGAACGCGAGAAACAGGCACGCGTCATCCTGGGATCCGCCGAGGCAGCGATCGCGAGTCAGTTCGTTGCGGCGGCGGCGACCTACGCCGGGCACCCCGAGGCTCTGCAGCTGCGCGCCATGAACATCATTTACGAAACGACCAAGGAGCGCGGCGCGACGATTCTCATCCCGAGCGCGATGGTCGACAGCATGAACCCGTCCTCGCCGACGCTTGCGATGGCGCTCGCCGCGCAGTCCATGCCGATGGCGCAGCAGGCGCTCTTGAACCGGGCCGTGCCCGCACCGGAAACGCAAGCGCCGCCGCCCGAGCGCCAAGTGGCTGCGTAAATCGAGGGGGCATTGGCATTTGGTAGCGGCCGGCGCATATTAACTCCCCGGGGGCAGTACGCCCGGGAGATCAAGAATATGTCCGCTGCAACGCCGTTCGGATCGGCCGGTAACACGCCCGTTCGCGCCGGAATCTTAGACCGCGCGAGAACCGTCGCTCCGGGCAGCTACAACCGTTTCCTCGTACCCCCGGCCGCTCTCGCGGTACATCTGTCGATCGGCCAAGCCTATGCCTTCTCGACGTTCAACCTGCCCTTGACCAAGCTGCTCGGCATCACCCAATCAGCGCCTGGCGATTGGTCGCTCAAGGCGGTCGGCTGGACCTTCTCGATCGCCATCCTGTTCCTCGGCCTGTCGGCCGCCTTGTTCGGCCGTTGGGCGGAGAGCGCGGGGCCGCGCAAGGCCATGTGCGTCGCTGCCTGCTGTTTCGGCGGCGGCTTCCTCGTGTCGGCACTCGGCATCCATCTGCACGAGATCGATCTGCTGTATTTCGGCTATGGCGTGCTCGGCGGCTGCGGCCTCGGGATCGGCTATATCTCGCCGGTGTCGACTTTGATCAAGTGGTTTCCGGACCGGCCCGGCATGGCGACCGGTATGGCCATCATGGGCTTCGGCGGTGGTGCGATGATTGCGGCGCCTTTGTCGATTTTTCTCATGGACTACTTCAAGACGCCGGAGAACAACGGCGTGTTCGAATCCTTCATGACCATGGGGGTGATTTATTTCCTGTTCATGATGTTTGGCGCGGCCATCGTTCGCGTGCCGCCCGCGGACTGGAAGCCCCGCGGCTGGACGCCGTCGGTCACGCCCAAGAAACTCGTGACGACCGCCAATGTCCACGTCGACGTCGCGTGGAAGACCCGCCAATTCTGGCTCTTGTGGGGCGTTCTGTGCATGAACGTGACAGCGGGCATCGGCGTGCTCTCCCAGGCATCCCCGATGATCCAGGAAATGTTTGCCGGCGGGGTTTCCGCGGCGGGCGCGGCCAGCTTCGTCGGACTGCTGAGCCTCTTCAACATGGGCGGGCGCTTCGTCTGGGCCTCGGTCTCGGATTATCTCGGCCGCAAGAACACGTATTTCATTTTCTTCGTGCTGGGGATCGGGCTCTATGCGCTCGTACCGAGCATTGGCATGGCCGGTTCGAAGCCGCTGTTCGTGCTCGCTTTCGGCGTGATCCTATCGATGTATGGCGGCGGTTTCGCTACGATCCCCGCCTATCTTCGCGACATCTACGGAACGATGCACGTGGGCGCGATTCATGGGCGGCTGTTGACCGCCTGGGCCGCCGCGGGCGTGCTCGGCCCCGTGCTCGTGAGCTATATACGCGACTTCCAAATCCAGAACGGCGTGCCGAAAGCGCAGGCTTATTCGGTCACCATGTATATCATGTGCGGTCTGCTGTTGATCGGTTTGCTGTGCAATGTCTGCATTCGAGCGGTCAGTCCCGAACTGCACCATCGCGAAACGGAAGTTTGATCATGGTCCGACTGAAACTCGCCCTGTGCTGGCTCATCGTCGGCCTGCCCCTCGTGTGGGGCGTGGCAAAGACGATGCAGAACGCGATCAAGCTGTTCCAGTAGCATAGGTGCCGGTACCATAGGCGCCGGTAGCATAGGTGCGCCAGCGTACAGTGCCCCCGCGCGGCGCGACGCTACAGTCCCAGTAACTTTACCGAGCGGAGCAGAGCCCTCTTGAACTTGAACATCACCATCGGTCCCGTCATCGCGCTACTGGCAGGTATCTTGATCCTTATCGTGCCGCGCCTCTTGAACTACATCGTCGCGGTCTATCTGATCGTCATCGGCCTCCTCGAATTGCTCGGTGCGAACGGCTATCACTTACACTAGGCTTACCCCCGGGTTACAGCAGGCCTGCACCAGGCAGCCTCATGCCGGCGCGGCCCTCGCTTGGCCGACCCGGCTGCGTGAGCGCCT
>Ga0116230_10004106_pt1 | contig 14258 bp, 12 predicted proteins | sample S1TSphfallax_3_FD_88678 | JGI IMG/M metagenome (GOLD analysis project Ga0116230, IMG submission 88678) | Host-associated microbial communities from peat moss isolated from Minnesota, USA - S1T2_Fd - Sphagnum fallax MG | ecosystem: Host-associated > Plants > Peat moss > Unclassified | place... | reverse complement strand
TAATTTTGTCTCGAATAACATCTTCATTGTAGCATTGATATGTTGTGATTCTAACCATGTTGTATTATCCATCAATGTTTTTTCATCAATTTTAAATAAGAATAAGTCTTCATACCAATATTGAACTTTGTTATTTGGTTAAGCGAATGTTGAACAATCAATGTTCTTTGTTTTTTCCTTTACATGAGGATTATTGTTTTCTATTCATGAATGATGTATTTTGAATATGTTTGATTGCATTGGATTTTGTTATGGAATCATGGAAGATTTTATTTTTTTGGACTTTCAAATTTTTTTGGTGGATTCATGTATTTCATTGCACCTTCGTGAAAATTGATATTTTGAATATATTCAATTTGAATATCTTGTAGAATTACAAGCCCTTCAATTGATTGTAAATGTGAAAGAATCACATATATGTTGTGCATTGTAAGTGCCATGTGGTATGGTGGTTTATACAAATGAACAATAAGTTTGTCAAAAGTTTGGCCTTGTGCTTTATAATTTGTTAAACAAAAAGCTGAATTTAATGGAATTTGTTCTTGCTTAATAGAATTTTTTTAAACATGTTCAGGTCCATCCATGTCATATTGATAATTGGGATATAAGAATTATAGGAATGACAATTTTTAACAAAACCATTGAGATTAATGTCTTTTAAATCAAAATGATTAGTAATACGTGTAGAATGTATTGAAATCTATAGCTACATATAAAAAAGGTTCTATGAAAGTTGATTTTTTTTCTTTGATAGAATCATCCATCACAATTTCACAAACTATGCCTATGGTCCGATTTATGAGCCCAAATTTAGGATATAAATTCTCTATGAGCATGACCCTCATGCATTTATATTGTTTTAAGAATGGATATAAAATATTGTTATTAGAGTTTGAAACACATCGCCTTATGTTGAATTGTATGTCTTCACATAAAGGTTTGTTTTTATACGTATCCTTGGCAACAATTGTATAACATATGGAATCCTCTTTTTCTTGAATGATATGCAATCATGTTGTGATTAATCATGTCTTTTAATTCATTATGAGGAAAATGTATATAGCTTCATTCCAAGGGTGTCAAGATTTGTTGTCTCAAAATGATTTTATTTGGCATTACATAGTTTTCCCATATATTTTTTCCAATCATTTTTTTGTGTTTGTTTTGTGAAAGTTAATGGAGGTTTGATATTAGATGTATAAAAGGGTATGTCACTTATAGGTGGGAATTGCATGAAGTCTCCTAAAAACATAATATTTAATCCACCAAAAGGTTGAAGTGGTGAAGATTTTAACCTTTGTAATTTGAGATGTATTTCGGTCAACATGGTACATCCCACCATTGATACTTCATCAATAATCAAATAATTAATTTTTGACCAATCTTCATTTTATTTTTAAAATTTTGAGAATCAAAATTTCCATCAATTGATAAACCTATCAAAGAATGGATTCTTGATCCACCTATTAACAAAGTTGCACTTGCAATGAAAACTGAAATTTTTTAACATGTCATGTGAATGTTTTTTGAAAATATGCACTTATAGCTTTGATAATTTTACTTTTCCCACTTCCAACAACACCGCACATATATATTTATATTTATATTATATTATATTATTATTATTTTCCTTTAAAATTACTAGATAGTTAGGTCAAATATGAACTCATAAAATGTTTTTAATGTGTAAATCATTCAAATTTAATAAGCACTTCATTTCTAATTTAATTATGAATATTGGTTAACTTTGATGAAAAAGGATTATAAATATCAATGACCATGTCAAAAAAACATTTCCCCCCTTGCATTGATTTGGAAGGTTAATATTTTCATTCTTGCATTCATGAATAAAGTTTTTTTTTTTTCGTATTTATGATTTTTCATATGTGTTATTGATGAAATTAAGGTTCAAGTTATCATTGTTTGATTGAAGTTCTACATTTGAATGATTCTTATGAAGTGATTTCAATATTTTGATATTATTTTTAAATTAACCTTTTTTACAAATTTAACTATCTTATCATATGGTTCATTTATATGATCATGTACATCATTTTTAAGCATGCTCAAAAATAGTTTTGATATGTCAAACAAATACTTTTGTTTACTTACATGACACATAGAATATTCAATGTCAAGTGTTAGATTTGATTTGAAATTTGATTTTTTATTTGCATTGCCATCATTAGTTTTCATGATACATATTTCAATATCATCATTGTAATCATTAACATTTTTATTGTGAAGGGGATTTATGAAGTTATCTATATGTTCCTTTTCATATTGGCATTCGTTTTCACTTTGTCTCATCATTCTATTAGCATCTTTTGATTCTTTACATTCATGTAATATTCTAATGTTTTTAATAACACATTTATTAAAAGATGATTTTTTTGGGTAAACAACATTTAAATTTTGCATCCACAAAGTATTTATTGATTTCTTTATATCTATGTAAGTTTTCCAAGGTGTGAACAAAATGCAAATAACACTAGCATAATTTTCAAGTTCATTTTTGGGTGATGGTATTTTATAACCTTGTATAATTGGAATTCAAGGGATATTATATTTGTGAAGTGTATATGTGTGTATTTGTGGATGGCTTTCCAAAAATTGATGGTATTGCATACTATTTAACTTGAAATAAATACTAAAAATTTCATAAAGGGAATTTTTTAAAAAATCATTTAGTCTATTTTGATAATTTATTTGGAAATTGTGAAATATATATGTTGAAGTATTTACATCTTTATCTATATTGAAAAATTCATATGTTTTGTCATCTTTATATATGTCATCTAATGGTTTTTCATGTTCAAGAACTCACATAGATAAACTATACCAAGGTATAGTAGAAAAATAAACATTTGTTATATCGTTAGGGAGTCTCATTAAATAACTAATAGCTCTTGTTGAAGAAATTTATTGTTGGGAACTAATTGTATTTAATGAATGTATGATCAAATGATGCCTTTTCCTTAAATGGTCATTTGAAGTTTTTGAATACATTTCTTCAATCTTTTGAACTCCAATTTTCATTAATGAATATTTATGTGAAGTGTAATTTGTTGTTTTTGTAACATAATTCATTATGTAGTAAATTAACACCTTGCTATCTTTTCCAGAAACAATTATAAATTTTAAGTCATGATTACAACAACAAGCATTCATAACCCATGGATTAGTGTTATTTAACCACTCATCGTTTCTTTTTATATGCAAAAATCTAGATTCATGTTCAAAATGTGTTTCTTGTATTAAAAGTTTAGGGGACTATGTATCTACACAATTGATTTTTTTAAATATTTATTATTTTTGTAACATGCAAGATTACATTTATATCAATTACAAACATTCATTAATTTGTGAAAATCTTGTTGAAATTGAAATTTATGTCATTTGCATCAAGAGGTCTTGTTGAACATGGATGAATGTCTTGTTGGCCCATATATTCATTAATTTCATTTTTAATTTTTTGGGTCGCAATTAAGCATATTTTGGCTTATGATATTGTCCAAATGCTTTAATAAATCATCTTTAAATTCTTCATCATTCTTTAATTTTTGCACAAGTTCATTTGAATTAGTGGCATTTGCATTCCATAATAATATATGTATATGTAATGAACTATTCAAAGTTGTTTCATAGCATCCATAGTATGTTTGAATATGTCCAAGAATTCTACAAATTTTTTTCTTCACTTTCACATGTTTTTTTATTATTAACACATAATAAATAAGTAAAAGTTGCATCTACTACAATATGAGCAAAAATAGCTTGTGCCTTTGGGTTCATGGCTATTAATTTGCATCTTTCATGCCTATTTGGTAAATTTTCATTAAAAAAAATCAAGATTTATATTTTTCCCACTAAGTAAATTGACAAGTGGATGATGCACATATGCAAGGTTAAGTGTAAAAAATAGAGTAGGTGTGCCCAAAAAATGTATCGTATTGAAAACTTATTTTCTTTGCATAGCTCAACTACTACCAAAAGCTAATACATGTCTACTAGATGTTTTAAGGTGATGTAATAAGCTTTTTATGTTTAGTTTGCTAAATGCTAATTTTGGGTTTTCAATGATATCATTAAAATCAATTTATTGAATTTTATTCAAAAGTTGAAATTCTTTCACAAATGATGATCTTGATATAGTTAATTTTACACCCAAACAAATTTGTCTATGTTGAATGATTATAACATAAAAATATGAATAAGTGGTGTTTAGCAAACCCATGATTTTTATCATCTAAATTCACGAGATATTTCACATGAGCTTCTATGGAAACTTTTTTTTTTGGGATGTCATTTTAGGAGCACCTAATCCGTATGGAAATAATGTAGGAAACATACATATTAACAATTATTTTCTCTTTTTATATTCCATACACAATTTTCAATTTTTTTCTTAAAACAATTCCATAACCAATATCTTCATAGAAGTAAATTCCCATGTACAATTCAACAATTTTCATTTCATATCCATGTTTTCTTTTCACATTGAAGAATTTAATTCGTCATTTCCCCAACATGGCCAACAAATGTTAACATACATTTTTACCCTCCTTAATTAAATATGTAATGTTATTAGGTTCTTGACCTTCCCAATTATATCAAGTACCACATACCCGAAATAACTAAGGCACAAATTACATCTTTGTGGTGAGTTCATACAAACTAATTGTACATTTCATACAAACACGATTCATACACACTAGATAGACACATTTCCTTAACAATAATTTATCATTTACTACTAAAAATGCATTACTACAAGAATTTCATATCTATAATTAAAGACATTACAATGGTTTTCAAGTTTACAAGCCCCAAGTGTGTTACTTTCCTCTCCACTGCCCAATAGACTCTTGTTTTCTTCTTTTCCATAAAACTACTAAAAGCTCTCCACAGTTCCCCTATTCTTCCCCAATTCAATGCACTATATTTTTTGAATTCTCTTTCCCCTTTGCCAAGACTTCCTTAATTGTCACCAAAAAAATGGTCACAATAAATGCTCTAACTACTTTTAACTCCTAATAAACGTAACAAGTTGGTTTGATAACCAATGTTGTTGCCACTTTACCCATCATTGATTTGGTATGCTATGTTCATTTGCCAAGAAACATAACCAAGAAATGTTAGCACCCTCAAATGCTTTCAACATGTTGTCCAATGTGAAAGGAACATACGGGCTTTAAAAATAACAAGCAAATTCAAAGGGTCCTTAATGTTTACATGTGTTTTTAATGAGTTAAGAGTGTTGAATAGGCATTAGTCGATGTTCACGACTCATTGTCCAATGCCCTAAGAATGCTAAAGGCACTAAGATCGAGAAAAAAATCCTTGACATGTTACAAATCACGCCTAACATCATGCTAATGTGTTGAGACCATGTTAAGAACATTAACCATGAGGAAAATCTGAACCACTAGAACTTTGATTTTAAAAAAGGAGGGATGTTGTAGGATGTCCTGATACATTCTAAAAGATTTCCTTTTTGGCAACCTTGGCATGTAGGCAATTACACACTTATAATTAATGTTTGGGAAGGAATTGCATGTGGGTACTTTTAATAACCTTCCTTTTACCTATTTGGTAAAACATGATAAAATGGGCATTTAAAAACATATGGATGGAACAACTCAATCAATCAAAATGTCAAATGTTTGTCATTTTTTGTGTGCATTGGAATTTGGTTTTGTAACTCCCACTTTTATTGAGTTTTTAGCGCTCAAGGGGTCCAAACGACATATAACGAACCAATGTGTTTACTTTGCATTTAAGACTATTGTCCTTTTAGGGTACTTTTTTCCAAAAAAACATGTTTTCATAAAGAGGAATTTTCAAATGAAATATTTCGAAACATTTTATTTATTTTATTTATAGTTGCCCCAATATGTCAAAAAAAATTTACAATAAAAATTGAATAAATATGAATTTTTGAAAGTGCACAAATTTTGTTTTTCATTTTGAAAATTTGTCATAATTTCAAATCATACCAAAAAATGTTACCATTTTCAATTTTACTTTTTATATTATAAATTACAACTTTTTTTAAAACAACATCATTGCATCACATTTACATGTTATAAAAAAATTGAAGGTTTTAAAATTCACATGTCATTAAAGTGGCACCACATAAATAAATGTAACAAGAATTGCAAAAACATTAGCATTTTGATTTCAATTTTGGCTCGTTTGAACTCATCTACACCCTCAAAATATTTTTTAACGTCACAAATTTATAAGCTTCATGGTTTGTTCCAAATTTGTGTGAAATGTGTTATTTGTTGGGTTCATATTGTTTACACATGAATGTCATGCATTATTTAAACACGGAAGTCATGTGCACGACTTTCGTGTGTAAACAATATGAATAGACACACAACATTCGTGTTTAAATAATATGAACAAGCATATGACATTCATGTCTAAACAATGCACATGACATAAATGTTCAAACATTCTAAATAAATGAATGACATCCATGTCTATTCCATACGAACCTATGAAAAACATATTTCGCATGACTAATATTGCCAATTTGTGACCCATGAAGTTTGTGATGAAATGATGATAACAACAATTTTTTTGTTGTGAAATTGTTTTTTTTTCTTGTATGATGTTTTATTGAAGACATTTTTAACAATTTCATAATGGGACCAATTGTATTATGAGTTGTCATCCAAAAAGTGCAAGTTGTTTTAAGGGTTTTAAGGAAATGGTAGGGCAAAATCTCCAAAGTTCATTGTATTCCTAAATATTCCTTTGTTTTTACCTACAAGAATGTTGAAGTCTAATTCTTTCACATGATATCTAGGTGAATGAACAAAAAATCTCAATCATCAAAATAAAAAGGTTGTAAAATATTTAAAATACTAATTTCTATTGTAACAAATTTTGTGAATTTTTTTTCATTTTGAATTCTTGGATTGTAGAATAAAAAGGAATAACCCATGCACACGACACAATCACCATAGTAGTTTTTTTTACCTTCAACTGATGAAAAATATGTACATACTTGAAATGGGTAAGATACAAAAATATTTGGTGCATGAAACAAATTTCTATTGATGGAAAAGGTTTGTATGGAGATCTTTAAATCTTTTTCATTGGTTATCCATTTTTTTAAAATCATATTTTTATTTGAAGGTTTGTTTACAAAGATTAAAATCTTGCAAATTTTTTTGGAAAATGAAATGTCATAGGCATGGGAATTATATTTTCCAAAATGCCTTGTGTGGTTTTCAAATTTTTGTCCCATAATATCCAATGGTTAGGGTAAATAGGTTGGTGTATGTACATTTGAGCACTAAAAGGTCACCAAATTTGCCTAGAGGGGTTATTTGTTTATGGTGTCCAAAAAAAAGTCAATGTTCTATTTTGGATGCATCCAATGCACTTTATTTCACAAAAAATGGTCCACAAATTAAGTTGTTATGGCCCCCCAAACTTCAAACTAGGGGGGTCAAAAAATTAAAAAATCTTGAATCACATTGTGGCTAATAAGCAAACAATGAAACATTGTTGGCTGGTCTCCACATACCCCATCACCAAAATGAATTGAACAAGAGATGAACAAACTTCATAGATTAAACATTCATTCTTTTGTGTGGCCATTTTTTTAATAAAAATAATGTTATAATATCAACAATTATGGGTGTTTGAAGGTTCCATGAACCTCGAGGCTTAATCCTTTGCACATGTATGGGTTGATTATAAGTCTATGGGCACAAACCCCATTTTGTTCCACTTTGATCCTCTTGTTCCCCTATTCTTACTCATAAGGAAATATTAAGGCATTTTTTTCTTTCTCTCTAAGGCAATTACAATCATCATGGGAAAATCATGATTATTGAAAAGTCCTCCCCGTGCTATTGATGCACTTCACATGTTGATCATCCTCTTCATGGTTAACAAATGATTGTGATGTTCATCTTCTATTTTCTTGGTGTGTTGATGCATTTTGTGTGTGGATCGTCTTCTTCCTAATCAACACGTGATTGTGATGTTTGTCCTTTTTTATCTTGGTGATATTGATGCACTTTGTGTCTTGATCATCCTTTTGGTTAGTGGTGTTTGTGATATTCACCTTCTTTTCTTTTGGTGTTACTGATGCATTTCAAGTGTTGATCGTACTCTTCTTGGTTAGCAAATGATCGTGATGTTGATCCTATATTCTCTTGGTGTTGATGCACTTCGTGTGTTGATTGCCCTTTTCTTAGTTAGTGGTGATTATGATGTTGATCCTATTTTCTTTTGGTGTTATTGATGCATTTATTGTGTTGATTGTTTTTTTTATGGGGGTGATCATGATGATTGAAAACTCTTCTTTTGGTGTTGCTGGTGCATTTGGTTCATATAAGTTTGATCCTTTCCCTACTCCTTCCCCCCCCCCAATGTACATTTAAATAGTTGTTAAAAGGGTGTAACCTTGTAATAACATGCTTACACATTCACATTCTATCCATTATCCATTTCCTAACTTCATTAACAATTTGTTAAGCTACTAATAATGTGTTATTGATGTTTGTAATTGTGTATATAGAATACAGGTTTGCTTGCAAATATGCTTGAACTTTCTGGTATAAGACATTATGAAAAAATCAAAGGTTTCACAACTAGGCTTGCAACTAGATTTTTGAATTGCAACAAACACTTGCAATTCATAGTATTTATACAGTTGTGAGTTCTATTGGACAAGTTGCAGCAATTGCAAAAGTTGCAACAAACATGTATATAATCCATATATACAAATAAGATGCAACTTGGTACATTTTAGTTGTAATTGGTTGTCCACATTAGTTTCCTGCACAAATTTTTGTAGACAAAAAAAAATCTTCGTGGCATTTCATACATCAATTAATGGATGGAATACGTTCATATCTTTTGAACTTACTTACAACTATTTTACAACTAGCTTTTGATAAATGTTTTGAATATTTTTCATTCATCCATTGATGAATGGATGGACGAATGAGATATATATGTTCATTGCAATTGTGTTACAATTTAGGCAATGTAAGAATAAAAATGATTATACAACTAATTAACAACTATGTTACAATTTATACCTATGTATGTTGGTACTAATGTGCAACATTTAGTGTTCCACTATTGGTAGTAGTATTCAACTTACAAGTAATGCATTATTAAAGACTATTGTTTTATGATTGATAGATTTTTCCAACGGTACTAAGTTGGGATTGGAGCTTAATTAATGTACTTTTAAAAAATTACAATTGATTAATTTGTTGATAGAATTGTTCTAAAATTAATATCCACTTATGGATGGAATTTTTTTGCACTCACTAAAATTGATAGATAATAAATTCTCACTATGAAACACCTTACATAAGTCCATTGCACAAATAATGAAAACATCTTGTTTGCAATAATGCAAATGTTTGTATTAATATTTAATGTTGAAAATGCAATATTCGTTTGTGAACATTTTTGGTGATCCATGGTCCTTTCCAATAATATGTAGTTTATTTAAATCATTAATGTTATTAATTAAAAGATGTCAAGACTATTACTATCCAATATCCTATCTAATATATTTAGCTAAATACAATGTTCAAAGTCCACTTTGGCTCTATTTATGAATTGGGCTACATTTCGATTGCCACCAAACATAGAATGATGTTAACACCTCCAGTTGTATATGGTATCATATATATGGTGCAACTCACTTGTAAGTCACATGTAACTAGATGCAATTATCTATCCATGACTATATGCAGCTAATCAACAACGTACATATAATTTACAACTATAATGCAATCAACAAGAAAGACATAGACAAATTTTGTAACTATTATGCAATTAACAAACATCACATACACAACTTTTGTAACTATAATGCAATTAACAAAAAAATTGCATGATACAATTTTAAACATGTAAATGTAAACTTACATTCATTTTCATAGTTTTTAAATAAAAGTTTATTGAATTTGGATGCCTCCAAGGACTTGCACCATCAAAGTTCATACCAATAAGTCATAAGAACCAACAACCTAACAACATAATACTTTAATGCATAAGAACAATCAATGATATTTTGAATGTTCAAAACAACATGGTTGTTAAAGTTGAATATTATTATTCATTACAACCAAAAAACTTGAAACCTTGATAATTTCATGGTTTCAATCATCAAAAAAATAAACTAACAATTGTTTTTTCAAACAAACAAATTAATAACAAAAAATCAAATGTCTTCACAAAACTCTTGGCCCCATTAATTTTTTAAAATGCACATATAAACTCCTATAATCACACAATTGCCATTCCTTTTGTTCAAATATGTACTCTTAAATTGGGCAACAAGTTTTATAACCAAATTTTCATTTTGTCAAATGGTCTAGGAGTTTTCAAAAGTAAACCAAAAATACCCTATAACCAAACATTGCCATTACATTAGGTAATTTTCTTTTTAAAGTGGTCACCAAATTCCTTATGACCAAACATTGTTTTCACCTTCACCTTGGGTTTTTTCCACAAATGGGAAAAAAACACCCCAAAACATCTAGAACCTTCAACCCCAAAATTCTCAAACAATACCCTTCAATTTTGTGTAATAAAATGTGACAATTTAGATCTTGTCACCAAACATAAAACATGCAACATCATTATTGTGAAATAATGTTTAATTAATTCGAGAATTATAAAAGTTTGTAAATTGTATTTTTTTTTTCATTTCAATTGCATTGCATGGGTGAAAGCATGATAAAGTAGCTTTGCTATGCAAAAATTGGGGTTCTCCAAATAAAAGGCTATAATAAGTAGATGAATTTGTGAAATAATATCAAAATTTTTGGGTACATTCTTTCTTAACTATTGTTGGCATTGGTTTCAAAAGCTAAATTGATATAATAATTTTTTTCCATTGCACTTCTAAGTACTTGAATTGGACTTTTGATTTTTTGGTAGTTTGAAAAGTAAATTTCAAGCACTTGAAAATATATGAATTGTTTTTGTAAACAATTGTTTCTTTTTTCCCAACCCTCAATATTGATGTGGTGAAGATTCTAATATATTTGTCAATGAAATTAGTTTTCATAACTCAATTCATCCCCAACTTTCAAAAACTAATATAATTATTGGGGTACTTTCCAATGATATGGTACACTTATATTTTTGAAAAGCTAAAGAGAGGCTAGAGGTGCCAACGAGGGAATCTAGAAGTTTAATTTGATTTGAAATGTTAGAGGAAGGTTAGAAGTTTGTTTTTACTTTACAAATAGAAAATGAGGTAATAAGTAAAGTCAAAATATCTTTGCTTTTGTGCCCCATGGTTTCATTTTTGCTTTCAATTCCAAAGTTTTATAGCTCCAAATTTTGGGAAAATAAGAATTTAAATTAAAATAAAGTATTGAAATTGGATGCCAAAAAAAAACTATAAACAAATGTAAGGTGGCTAAAATATGTGCATATTAAAATATTAGATAGGAAATATAAATCCAAAACTTAATAACCCCCTTAAAATAGTTGTTTGATGCACATAAGTCACAAAAATAGCATTAAGTCCGCCCCCCCCAAACCAAATTGCAAATTCTTGCATTTTATGGAAACTCATAGAAACTCCAACAAACATGTCTTGAAATTTCTTTTCCATCAAGAAATCTTATAGGGTCAACAAAAAGACTTGTATCACGTTTTTGTAAACAATTAATTAATTTCATTCTTTAAAAAAAATCTTATTATATGAAAAAGGATAATTTTCTGTAATAAAAAAATAATCTTATTGTCATTTCCCTTAGAGTGACATTGTACTTTTCTATCAATTTAAAAAACATGCAAGAAAAAAATAGGGGGCCATACATGTTGGTTATTTGGTAGAATTATAATTGAATTACTTTTATATCAAGGTTATTTTCATTTTGAAAATCAAATTATAATGAATATAGAATATACATTAATATTTGATATGAGGAATTTTTAATTAAAAAATGTATTAAATATTTTAGGGTTTAGTTGTTAGTAGGTTCAATGAGTATTTGTAGGTTCAATAATAGGTTAATAAACGAATTAGTACCGGTAGTGCATATGCAATGACATTTTGCTTAAATTGACTTATTCCATCTTTGACATGAATTATCAAAGGTAGAGATCTTAGTTGTGGCAAGTGCAAGATAACCTACTTCTAAAGACAAAATCATACATTCATCATTTGTCTTTTGCCTTTGTTTGTTTTGAATGAAGTGGAATGGTTATGGTTCAAAACATCATGTGTGTATGCTACTTGTTTGGTAAGAATGGTAATTTATCCATCCAAGGGAGTAAATGGTTATATTCCTTTCAATGGTTGCATTATTTTCACTACTTCTTTGAAACCTTTAAAAAATGAAGGTCTTCATGTGTTCCTCCTTTTTAATCAAGTACTAAATAAAAAATAAAAATAAAATATAGGTATCATAATTTGATGCAAAAATATTATTTAAATTTACAACATGGCTTAAATATGTGCATAGTAGGAAATTAGTTAACAATAGTATGAGAATTTTTTCCCCTTGTCTAATATTACCGAAACAATATATTGTTTGATATAACTAGTGTAGAATTTTAATAGAAATAGTGTCGCCACCTCCTTCAGAATTATTTTTGCATTTTTCTCTTGTTGTTTCCCTTTCCATTGTGGATTGAATTCCAACAAATTGTGTAGGATTAAGAACTAGGTCTATCAAGATTATAAAACTTGATGTATTTCTTGTCATTTTTCTATTGGGTAATACATCCATCCCATCTACCGTAATACCTTTTCAGCTTTAGCACTAATTATATTATTTTCAATATTTTCAATTTTGTATTTATTTATTATATGTCAAAAATCTCAAAATCAAAAAATGTGGTGCTAAAGCAGAAACTTCAAATTATATTAATTATTCGGCACAATAGTGCTGAATGTGAAAAGGACGGTAGCTATGCTTTGGAACAAGCCATATTGGGCCCATTCCATGGTACTCAACCACCATTACAACAACTTTTCAAATTTACCTACTTTAAGAAGAACACTCCATATTTCTAATTCTTTGTAAAATTCCTCCACTTTTTCCACTTAAGTACTAAATATAATTTACACTACATATGCTTCAGTTTTGAGGGCCTTTCCAACACAATAAAATATGTTCCAATCTATGTCTCTTGCAAAATAAATTTTTTAAACTTGTTATCCTTTTAGAAATTTTTGGAAAATTGCTTGATTCTTATGATGATTTATGATAAATCTAATACCTCTTTTACCTTTTGTCACAATTATGGAAACTCATTGTAATTTCTCCATGTTTTCTAACATCATTTGAATTTAACCTAGGAGCAACACAAGTTAATCAATTTTTCAATTTGCTCCATTGTCCATATTGATTTAATTATTTTTCAATTGAAGAAATTATATTTCTACTCTATATTGTAGCCTTGAAAATTATTGTCCTTTTGAAAAAATTGCATAAATATCAAAAAGGTTTATTAAAAGTTCTTGACCATTCGTTAAATGTGTAAAAAAACATGTGTTGAAGTTACAAAGATATTATGATATTCTTAATTGTTTGGGTATAATGGTTGGCTTAATAGACTACATTTAAACCATTGTTGTGTGTGTAAGTGTTCATAGTTGTATATATGACATGTAAATCACTTGTAAATGTAGTTTGCATCCCCAAACTTTTTACATTTATATTGTTGTGGTGTATATATATTTTTACACTTACAAGAAAATAATGTAAATATTTGTCAAATACATTCACACGGGTTGTGTAAATGTTTTGAGGTGTGTAAGTGTATATATTATGTACTCTTAACAACTATACCTACTTGCAATCCATATTAATCAATTGTGGGTGCATCCCAAAAGTTGAATTGTTATTTTTTGGTAATGGGCCACTTTGATTGGCCCTTCACAAAAAATCATGATATTTGTAATACTCCCCAAATATAATCATTTTCTAACAATATGGGATTGTGATTGTGCTTTGCTTTATATACAACACAAGAGTGGATATGGGACAAATGTGGTGCTATTTTGGGGAATTTCTTAGATGCACAATCTTGTGTGCATTTGCCCCACTTATTGTTGGAGTAGAATTTCTATTAATAACTTTGTCCATCATCATTTTTGGCCTAGGCTTTTACAGGAACTTGGATACTTATTATTATTCATATTAATTAATTTAATTGGTTTTGGTGCATCCACAAGCACAAATGTTTTTAACGTTTTTTTGTGTGTGGTAATGGGCCACTTTGATTGGCCCATCACC
>Ga0116230_10004105_pt1 | contig 14264 bp, 11 predicted proteins | sample S1TSphfallax_3_FD_88678 | JGI IMG/M metagenome (GOLD analysis project Ga0116230, IMG submission 88678) | Host-associated microbial communities from peat moss isolated from Minnesota, USA - S1T2_Fd - Sphagnum fallax MG | ecosystem: Host-associated > Plants > Peat moss > Unclassified | place... | reverse complement strand
CGCTTGATAGCCTATCCGTGCCATCGATTACACCTGCGTCTCCAAAGTAGGCCGTTGCAGAAATCCAACAAGGCGCTCGGCCTCGGCGACGATGGGGTTGGCGATCGCCTCCGCCCGGGCCGCTCCGGCGAACAGCACCCGGTCGATATGGCCGGGCTCGGCCAGCAGCCGCTTCGTTTCCGCGCCGATCGGGGCGAGTTTCGCCACCGTCAGCGCCGCCAGCGCATCCTTGAAGCCGGCGAAACCCTGGCCGCCATACTCCGCGAGCACCGCCGCCGGGGTCATGCCCGCCAGCGCCCCGTAGATGCCGACGAGGTTGCGGGCCTCGGCGCGGCCTTCCAGCCCCTGCGGCTCGCTCGGCAGCGGCTCGGCGTCGGTCCGCGCGCGCCGGATTTTGGCGGCGATCGTATCGGCGTCGTCGCTCAGATTGATGCGGCTCTGGTCGGATGGATCCGATTTCGACATCTTCTTCGTGCCGTCCCGCAATGACATCACCCGCGCCGCCTCCGGCATGATGAGCGGTTCGATGGCAGGGAAGAAGGAGATCGCGTAATCGTGATTGAACTTCTGGGCGATGTCGTTGGCGAGCTCCAGATGTTGTTTCTGGTCGTCGCCCACCGGCACGCGGGTCGCGTGATAGGCCAGGATGTCGGCGGCCATGAGGTTCGGGTAGACATAGAGACCGGCTGAAGCGGCCTCGCGATCCTTCCCCGCCTTGTCCTTGAACTGGGTCATGCGATTGAGCCACCCGATGCGGGCGACGCAGTTGAAGATCCAGGCGAGCCGCGCATGCGCCGGCACGGCCGACTGGTGAAACAGGATATGCCGGTCCGGATCGATCCCGCAGGCGATGATGGCGGCCGCCAGTTCCCGGGTCTGCTGCCGCAGCGTCTCCGGATCCTGCCAGGTTGTGATGGCATGCAGGTCGACAACGCAATACAGGCATTCGTGCTCTGCTTGCAGAGCCACCCAGTTGCGGATCGCGCCGAGATAGTTGCCGAGGGTCGGAATGCCCGACGGTTGGATCCCGGAAAACACGCGCTGCATGGTGGTTTCACCCTCTATTTCGGCCTGCTGCGGACGCCTGGAAGAGACGGCGAGCAGCCGATCGTGCGGCTTTTCTCCACATCCCTTCCGCCCGTCAATCGGCCGAGCCCTTTGCTGCGCTGCGTCACCGCAGTTGACCGATCGGTCAGCAGGTTACAAAAGAGCTGTGAACGATCCGTAATCGCCCCTTCATCAGGGAGCCGTGTGCGCGATTGTGGCTCTTCCGTCAGCCGTTACCGCTCCAGCCCAGGGATATCCTGATGAGGTCTCGCTACTCCTCGCTCATCGTTGCCGCCATGCTGATGGCCGCCGCCTGCCCGTCCGCGCGGGCGCAGATGGGCCCGGGCGGCCCGCCGGCCGTGGGCGTCGTGAAGGCCGCGCTCACGCCGATCTTCCAGACCAGCGAATACATCGGCCGGGTTCAGGCCATCAGCAAGATCACCATTCGCGCGCGCGTCACGGGCCTGCTGGAGGAGCGCGATTTCCACGAAGGCGACGAAGTCAAGCAAGGCCAGAAGCTGTTCGTGATCGAGCAGCCGCCCTATCAGGCCGCGGTTCTGCAGGCGCAGGGCCAGGTCCTGCAGGCCGAAGCCAGCCTCCGCAACGCCAAGCAGAACCTCACCCGGTCGCAGACCCTACTGAATACGCCGGCCGGCCAGCGCTCCACCTTCGAAAGCGACCAGGCGAGCGCCGGGCAGAGCCAGGGCGCCCTGCTGATCGCGGAGGCGGAGCTGCAAACCGCCCAGATCAACCTCGGTTATACGACCATCCTGTCGCCCATCACCGGACGCATTGGCATCGCGACGGATCCCGGCAACGTCGTCGCCTTCACCGATGCCGCCCTGGCGACGGTGGTGAGCGAGGATCCCGAATACGTGCTGTTCCCGGTCTCGGAGGTCGAGGCCTCGCTCCTCAAGTCGCAATATGCCGGGCAGGGTGGTCTCGCCGCCATGACGGTGAAGCTGCGCCTGCCGAACGGCCAGATGTACGACCAGACCGGCAAGATCGATTTCAGCGATATCAGCGTCAACTCCTCGACCGACACGATCGATCTGCGCGCCGTCGTGCCGAACCCGCCGCGGGCTGATACCGCGGCCCTCGGAAGCGACCGCACCCTGGTCGATGGAGGGTTTGTCACCGTCATCCTGCAGTCGAAGAACCCCGAGCAACAGGTCACCGTGCCGCGCGCCGCCGTGCTGGCCGATCAGCAGGGCTATTACATCTTCGTCCTGGGGCCAGGGAATACCGCGCAACGGCGGAACATCACGCTTGGCGACTCGACCGCGCTCCTCGCGGTGGTGGCGTCCGGCCTCAAGGCCGGGGAGACGGTCATTGCGGACGGCGTCCAGCGGGTGCGGCCAGGCGCCCCGGTGAAGCCCGTGCCTTACACGCCGCCCAACTACGGTGACGCGACCACCGCAGACGGATCGGGTCAGTGACAGGACGGATGACGCCATGATCTCTTCCGTCTTCGTCGACCGGCCGCGGTTCGCGGTCGTCATCGCGATCATGATTACGCTGGCCGGCCTGATCGCGCTGCTGCGCATTCCGGTTGCCCAGTTCCCGGACATCGTGCCGCCGCAGGTCTCGGTGACGACAACCTATCCCGGCGCCTCGGCAGCGGTTGTGGAGGCCACGGTCGCGCAGCCGCTGGAGGCGCAGATCGTCGGCGCCGACAAGATGATCTACATGCGGTCCTATAGCGGCAATGACGGCAGCTACAGCCTGACCGTCAGCTTCGCGCTTGGCACCGACCCGAATATCGACGTGGTGAACGTGCAGAACCGCGTGGCCGCCGCGCTCTCCGAACTGCCGCCCGAGGTGCAGTCGGAAGGCGTGCAGCTGCGCCAGAAGTCCTCGGCCGTCCTGCAGTTCGTCCTGTTCTCCAGCCCGAACAAGAGCCTGTCGCCGCTGTTCATCAGCAACTACATCACCATCAACGTGCTGGACGTGCTGTCGCGCACGCCCGGCGTCGGGCAGGCCTTCCTGTTCGGCGCGCAGAACTACTCGATGCGCGTCTGGATGAACACGGACCGGCTGACGCAGCTCGGGCTTTCGCCGGTCGACATCATCAGCGCCATCCAGGCCCAGAATACGCAGGCCGCCATCGGCACCATCGGCGCGAAGCCGATCGGCCCCGACCAGCAGTTCCAGCTCAATATCCAGACCCAGGGCCGCCTCGTCACACCGCAGCAGTTCGGCAACATCATCCTGCGCGCGAACCAGGACGGCTCCATCCTCCGGCTGCGGGATGTCGCGCGGATCGAACTCGGCGCGCAGAGCCAGAGTACGCAGGATCAGCTGGATGGCGCGCCCGCGCTGGGCATCGGCATCTATCTCGAACCTGGCGCCAACGCGGTGGAAACCTCGGAGCGCGTGAAGGCCGTGATCGCCGGCATATCGAAGCGCTTCCCGCCCGGGCTGGCGGCCAACGTGATCTACGACACCAGCGATTTCGTGAACGATACGCTGCACGAGGTCGTCCAGACCATCGCCGAGGCGTTCGTGCTGGTCGTGCTCGTCGTGTTCCTGTTCCTGGGCGGCAACGTGCGGGCGACGATCATTCCCGCCATCGCCGTGCCGGTCAGCCTCATCGGCGCCTTCGCCATCATGCTGGCCATCGGAATGTCCGCCAACACCATCTCCATGCTGGCGCTCGTCGTCGCCATCGGCGTGGTCGTCGACGATGCCATCGTGGTGGTCGAGAACGTCGAGCGCGTGATGGAGGAGTATCCGGAGCTGTCGCCCCAGGATGCCACCAAGATGGCCATGCGGCAGATCACCGGGCCCATCATCGCCATCTCCCTCGTGCTGCTGTCGGTCTTCGTGCCGGTAGGCTTCATCCCGGGGCTGTCGGGCGAGCTGTTCAAGCAGTTCGCCATCACCATCAGCGTGACGATGCTGATTTCGGCTACGAATGCGCTGACGCTGTCGCCGGCGCTCTGCGCCCTCTTCCTGCGTCCGGTCGCCAACAAGGCGACCCGCAAGGGTCCGTTCTCCAGGCTCAGCCGCGGCATCGACCGCGTCCGTAACGGCTACGCCTATGCCGTCGGCCGACTCGTCCGCGTCGCGATCCTGGTGATCGCCATCGTCGGCATCTGCGCCTTCTGCCTCATCTTCTTGGCCGGCCGCACGCCGGGCGGGTTCCTGCCGGAAGAGGATCAGGGCGCCTTCTTCACCGCCGTGCAGCTGCCGGACGGCGCTTCCGTGAACCGCACGCAGAAAGTGGTGGACCGCGTCGCCGCCATGCTGAAGGCCCAGCCCCAGGTCGCGCACACCATCTCGATCGTGGGCTACTCCATCCTCGACGGCGCGGCGGAGCCGAACGCGGCCTTCGTGGTGGCGCGCCTCAAGCCCTTCGAGGATCGTCCCGGCCCGGCCAACAGCGTCGATGCCCTGATCGGCAAGATGTTCGGGATGTCGCAGCAGATCCTCAGCGCGAGCGTCTTTCCGTTCAACCTGCCGCCGATCATCGGCCTCTCGACCGGTGGCGGTTTCGAGTATCAGCTTGACGCGCTGGAGGGCCAGGATCCGCAGGATATGGCCTCGGTGCTGGGCAGCGTGCTGATCGCGGCCAATACCGACAAGCGCCTGAGCCGCGTGTTCTCGACCTACTCGGCGACCAATCCCTCCGTGTATCTCAACATCGATCGCGACAAGGCCGAGGCGCTGGGGGTGAGCATCAGCGACATCTTCACCACGCTGCAGGCGACGATGGGCGGCTACTACGTCAACGACTTCAACCTGTTCGGCCGTGTGTGGCAGGTGAACATCGAAGGCGAGGAGAGCGACCGCAACGACTTCGCCTCGCTCTGGAAGATCTACGTGCGCAACAACCAGGGCAACATGGTGCCGCTCCGCAGCCTGGCGACGATGAGCGTCATCACCGGGCCGCAGGTGATTTCCCGCTACAACAACGTCCGCTCCATCACCATCGACGGGTCGCCGGGGCCGGGCGTCTCCTCGTCCCAGGCGCTGGCGGCGATGGCGGAGATCTCCAACAAGGTCCTGCCGTCCGGCTACAGCTATGAGTGGACCGGCACGGCCTACCAGGAGATTCAGGCCGGCGGGCAGACGGGCGTCGTTCTCGCGCTCGCGGTGCTGTTCGCCTACCTGTTCCTGGTGGCTCTCTATGAGAGCTGGACCATCCCGATGTCGGTGCTGATCTCAGTGGTGGTGGCGGGGCTGGGAGCCTTCATCGGATTGTTCGTGAGGGACCTGCCGCTCAACCTCTATGCGCAGATCGGCCTCGTCACGCTCATCGCCCTGTCTGCCAAGAACGGCATTCTGATCGTGGAGTTCGCCAAGGAGCAGCGTGACCAGGGCGTGCCCATCCGCGAGGCGGCGGTGGCCGGAGCGCGGCTCCGGTTCCGGGCGGTCATGATGACCTCCTTCGCCTTCATACTCGGCCTCGTGCCCCTGGTATGGGCCAGCGGCGCGTCCCAGATCAGCCGCCAATCGGTGGGCACGCCGGTGTTCTTCGGAATGATCGCCGCGAGCTGCTTCGGAATTTTCGTGATCCCGATGCTCTACACGATGTTCCAGTACATGCGGGAATGGGCTCGGGTGAAGATCTTCCGGCTGAAGCCGTTCGAATTCCATAAGCCGCGCGACCATGCGGCGCCCGGCATCGAGAAATAGCGACGGCTCGCCCTGACCTTGCGCCAGAGGTGGCGTCAGGCCAGGGCGAGCGCCCGCTGGAAGGTCTCGGGGTCGACGTTCCCGCCACTGAGAACCACCGCCGTCACCCTGTCCCGCCCGTCGAAAACGCCCGACAGCAAGGCCGCCAGCCCGACGGCGCCGCTCGGCTCCACCACCAGCTTCAGATGCAGGAAGGCGAAGGCCATCGCCCGCAGCACGGCCTCGTCCGTGACCACCAATCCCCCCGCCACACGGCGGCGGTTGATGGCGAAGGTCAGCTCTCCGGGCTCCGCCGACATCAACCCGTCGCACAGCACCGAGCCGCCGGGGCCGTTCGCCTGCCGCTCGCCGGACACCAGGGAGCGGCGATGGTCGTCGCGACCCTCGGGCTCCACGACATAGACGGCCGCGCCGGGCGCCATTTCCTCCATCGCCAAGGCGCACCCCGCGACGAGGCCGCCGCCACTGGCCGGCACGAGCACGGCATCCGGCACCAGCCCCGCCGCCGCGGCATCCTCGGCCAGTTCCAGGCCGCAGGTGCCCTGGCCCGCGATTATCCGCGGATCGTCATAGGGGGGTATCAGCGCCGCGCCGGTGCGCTCGGCTTCCGCCCGCGCCAGCGCCTCGCGATCGTCGGCGACGCGATCGAAGGGCACGACGGTCGCGCCCCAACCCTTTGTCGCCCGCGTCTTGATGGCCGGTGCATCGGCCGGCATGAAGATCGTCGCGGGCAAGCCCGCCGCCGCCGCCGCATAGGCCGTCGCCTGGGCATGATTGCCGGAGGAGAAGGCGACGATACCGCCGGTATGCCCGCCCTCGACCAGCGATAGCACCGCGTTCATCGCTCCCCGCAGCTTGAAGCTGCCGGTGTGCTGCAGGGGCTCGGCCTTCAGCAACACGGTGCCGCCGATCGCGCGGTCCAGCATCGCGCTGCGCAGCAGCGGGGTGCGGCGCACACGGTCTCCACACCGGACGCGGGCGGCGAGGCTGTCCTGGAAGGTCGGCGGGGTGAACTTCACGGCAATGCTCCGGATGGCAGACGGGTGACTTGTCCGTCAGCGTCGGCGCCAACGGTAACGGCGTAGACTTTATAGCTTTCCCCGATTCTACCGTAGCGTCCTCGGCCGAGCACGCCGATCTCGGTCATGCTCGCCCAGGGCCGCGCATCGGGCGGCGTATGCCGCCGCGTGGTCCGGATCAGCAGACCGTGTTCGCCCGCGACCAGCGCTATCCCCGGGTGTGGCAGGTTGAACAGCAGCCAACGTGGATCGTCGGCCACAACCGGTGTCGCAACTGGAAGCCGCAGCGCCAATTCGGACCCCAAACCATATTCGTCGATGGCGACGAACCGCGCCCCCGTCTGCTGCGCGCGGCGATAGACCGCCTGGCTCAGCCCTGCCCAGCCGCCGAGCACGCGAATGGTCGGGTCGCTCGGGCCGCCGAGAGGGATGGGGCTGGCGATCGCCTGGACATAGATCAGCAGTGTCATGGCGAACCCCACGACCAGCGCGGGCTTCAGCCACCGCATGGTGAGCGGAACCATGGCCGCGGCGATGACCCCGGCCGGATAGAGAATTTCGGGCCAGTTGCCCTGCACGCGGTCGCCGAGGGCGTGCTGGATGAAGACCAGTGCCGGCAGGACCCCCAGCGCCACCAGCAGTCCCGCCGCTGGGTCGCGCCGCATCACGGCGAGCCGCGTCGCCCGGACAAGGCCCGCCACGCAGAGCACGAAGATGACGGGAGTGGCGAGCCCCAGCTGGCCAAGCACCAGTTCGCCCAGGAACTGCGCGGCCCTCGCGGGATGGAAGTCGCCGGTGCGGCCGCCCTGCTTGAGGAAGCTCGCCCAGTGATGATCTGCATTCCATAGGATGACGGGCAGGAACAGCAGCAGGGCGATAACGCCGCCGAGCCATGGGCGCGGGTCGCGCAGCAGCCAGCGTCGGCCCGCCGGCAGAGCCACCAGCCAGAGGCCGATCCCGGCCAGCAGCAGCGCCGCCGTGTATTTGCTGTCGAGCGCGAGCCCGGCGAAGACGCCGACCGCAATCCACCACCACCCGGCGCCGCCGGCCACGATCCGCGCCATGGCCCAGAGTGTTGCTATCCAGAACAGGATCAGCGGCGTGTCGGGCGTCATCAGGATGCCCCCGGCGCCGAACAGCAGCGTCGCATTCAGCAGCAGTGCCGCGACGTAGCCCCGGCCCGCGCCGAGGCGCCGCGCCGCGTCCAGGATCAGAACCGACCCAAGTGCCGCTGAAAGGGGTGCGAGAAGCCGGATGCCGAAGGCGCCGTCGCCGAACAATGCGGTGCCGAGGCGGATCCAGAGCGCCACCATAAAGGGGTGGTCGAGGTATCCCGGCGCGAGTGCCCGCGACCAGACCCAGTAATACGCCTCGTCCGGAGAGATGGGCGTCACGCCCGCCACGATGAGCCTGACCCCGGTGAGTCCCGCCAAGGCGAGCGCGAAAAGGGTAGGGGAGGAAGGCCGGCGCATGCGGCGCGAGCCTATGCCGCAGATGCTCACAAAAGGAAAGCAGCGCTTCTTTTTGCAAAAAGAAGCACAAACTTCCGTCAGTTATACTGTGCGCCAGACCAGGGTCGAGGATACGGCGTAGTTCCAGACGACGCCGATCGCGGCGCCGATGGCAGCCGCTGCAAGGCCATTATGCGCCTCGTGGGAGAACAAGGCCGTCGCGATCCCGACATTGGCGACGGCACCCAGGCCGCAGACCAGCATGAACAGCACGAGGCCCCGCACCAGCCTCGGGCCGCGCAAGCGAAGCGTGCGATAGGTCAGCCGGTTGTTGAGCTGGAAGTTGAACAGCATCGCCAGGATCGTCGCCAAGACCTCCGCCTGGATGAAATGCATGCCGAAGGCACGGCCCGCCCAGAGCGCCGCGAGGTTCACGATCATGCCCAACGCACCCACGGCGGCGAAGGCGACGAAGCGCATCGGCACATAGCCGCGCAGGCTCTTGTCGAGCAGCAGCGAGCCGAACTGGATCATCACCAGCGCGTCGAGCTTGCTCTCGCCCGCCTCCCTGCGATGGAACTGGCAGGGGATTTCCAGAACCCGCAGCTTCTTGGGCGCGGACAGGATCAGGTCGAGCAGGATCTTGAACCCCTGCCCGGACAGGCGCGGAGCGATCTGCTCAAAGCTCGCGCGCGGCATCATGAAGAAGCCGCTCATCGGGTCCGTTATCCGCATCGGCAGAACATATTGGGCGATGCTGATCCCGAGGTTGGAAATGCGGTGCCGCGTGGCGGAGGAGAGCCCCTCCGAGGAGCCACCCAAGGCATGGCGGCTGCCGATGACGATATCGGCGGCATCGGCGCGCAGCTTCGCCAGCATGGCCGGCAGTACCGTCTGGTCATGCTGCAGGTCGCCATCCATGACGGCGACGAAATCGGCGGACGAGGATAGCGCGCCCTCGATCACCGCGGTTGAGAGGCCGCGCCGGCCGATACGGCGGATGCAGCGCACCCGCGGATCGAGGCGGGCGATGGCGCGCGCCGCCTCGGCCGTGCCGTCCGGGCTGTTGTCGTCGACGAAGATGATCTCCCAGGCGACGCCTGGCAGCGCCGCCGCAATCCGGTCCACCATGGGACGAACGTTCGGCCGCTCCCGGTAGCAGGGAACGACGATGGAGAGTTCCGGGCAGGCGGCGGCCGCGGCGATCTCGCCGCCCCGCGTCATCGCGCGCACGCCGTCATCGGTGATGAGATTGTCCATCGCTGCCGTTCCCGCCTGGGTCGCGCCAACTGCGCCTTCATGTCCCATATCATCTCGCAATCGGGCAGGAATCAGGCGGTTTTGGGCTGCCAGCCGGGCGGGGCCATGACAAAGCCGGAAAACAGGAAGGCGGGCGCCACGATGCAGGAGACGAGGCTCCACGCCCCCAGGCTTTGCGCCCGCTGCCAATGCTGCACCGGAACCGTTTGCTGAAGGCGCTCTCCCGCTGAGAGATCCGGTCCCAGGCTTTCGCCCGCGGCGGGGCTATCCGGCGCCGCGATCTCCAAAAGCAGGGGCGCTCCCGCCTGCCAGACCCAGATTTCCAGCGCATCGACCCGGTGCCAGTGACTGACCACGCCTTGCGGCAACAGGAACAGAATGGCGGTCGCCGCGCCGCGAACCGAGAGATCGCCATCGCGGAAGGTCTCGCGAAAGAAGCCGCCCTCCGGATGCGGAGCGAGGCCGAGACCGGCCGCCACGGCGTCGGCGGCGAGCCCGGGATCGCGAAGGTCCATAACTGCGGGGCCTCAGCCCGGCGGCGCGGTTTGGGCGATGCCGGGAAGGGTCGAGACCCTCTCGTACCACTGGGCGAGGCGGGGATGATGGTCGCGCCACGCATCCTCCGCGAAGCGGAAGTCCAGATAGCCGAGCGCACAGGCGACGGAGATGGCGCCGATATCGGGCAGGCCGTCGGAGGGCGGCTGGTCCTCCAGCAAGTCCAGCCCGCGGGCGACCGCCGCCTTCTGCCGCTCGATATTGGCCTGCCGCGCCGCTTCATGCGGGCGCACGGTCTCGCCCCGCGCCATCACCGCGGCATCCATGATGCCATCGGCGAGCGCCTGGAAGCGCAGAGCGACCCAGCGGCTGGCTCCATGGGCGGGGAACAGCGGCGGCTCGTCGCCGATGCTGTCGAGGTATTCGCAGATCAGCGGGCTGTCGAAGAGGGCGACGCCGTCGTCGGTGAGGAGCGCCGGGACCTTGGACAACGGATTGGCCGCCAGAAGCGCGGCGGGTGAGGCATGCGCATCGGTGCGGATGCGCTCGATCCGGCTATCGAGGTCGCGGGTGATCGCGCAGGCCACCACCTTTCGCACGAAGGGGCTCGTCGGCGAGTAGAACAGCTTCATCGGCGTCCTCGTAAGCAAACCCGTCGCGGCTTGCGTGCAAATAAAGGGTTCTCGGGGTGGATGGTACCAGGATCAGCCTTTGAAGCTGTCCTTCATCGAGCGCAGCCGGCCGAAGCTCGCCGCGTCCTTCGCCAGCAGATAGGGGTTGACGGGCAGCTCATCGGCCAGCCGCACCGGCAGCGTCTGCTGGCCGGCCGCCCGCATACGGTCGACCTCGGCCGCCTTCGCCCGCAAAAGGGTGTTCTCGGGATCGACCGAAAGCGCGAAGCGCGCGTTCGACTGCGTGTATTCGTGGCCACAGCAGATCAGCGTGTTCGGCGGAAGGGCCGCGATCTTGCGGAAGCTGGCGAAGAACTGCTCGGCCGTGCCCTCGAACATGCGGCCGCAGCCGAGGCTGAACATGGTGTCGCCGCAGAAGAGGATGGGGCCGCCGGGGAAGAAGTACGAGATATGTCCGACGGTATGGCCCGGCGTGTCGATGACCTCGCCCTCGTAGGTGGAGAAGGCCACGCGATCACCCTCGCCGAGGGCGATATCGAGCTTAGGTAGCCGATGCGCATCGGCCGCGGCCCCCACGATTTTCGCGCCGTAGCGGCTCCGCAGCGCATCCGCGCCGGCGATATGGTCGTCATGGTGGTGCGTCAGGAGAATGAGGTCGAGCTTGCCGCCCAGGGCATCCACGGCGGCCGCGCCCGCCTCGGCGTCGGCGGGATCGACGAAGGCGAGGGCACCGGTCGCGTCATCGCGCAGGAGCCAGGCATAGTTGTCGGAGAGCATGGGGACGGTCAGGGCGGATAGGGTCATGAGCGGTGTCCTAGCATTGGTCGCGGTGAGCGGGAATGCCCCCCCGGGAGCCTCCTCGGCCGTCCGAGGCGCCGCTCCCGATGAAGCCGGTCTTTACAAGGTGCTTCCAGAAGCTTTGCGTAGAGGCGGAGATTCCGAGGTCGTGTATGATGCGCGCAATGGTTCTCGATGTTCATGCCACCGCCGATTTCTACGCCACCGCGCAGGGCATCGTGGCGGGCCGGCTGATCCGCGAGCGCATCACCACCTTGTGGCCCGATATGGCGGGGCTGGCGGTTCTGGGGTTGGGCTATGCGCCGCCGTATCTCCGCTTCTGGCGGGAGGACGCGCGGCTGGCGGTGGCGCTGACGCCTGGGCAGCTGGGGGCCGCGCGCTGGCCGATGGGGGGCGCGAACCTCACCTGCATGGCGGAGGAGGATGCCTTGCCCTTTGCCGGGCCGGTCTTCGACCGTGTGCTGCTCATCCATGGGCTGGAGAGTGCCGAGAATGCGCGGCAGATGCTGCGCGAGATCTGGCGGGTGATGAAGGATGACGGGCGCCTGATGGTGGTGGCGCCGAACCGGCGCGGCATGTGGGCCTATTTCGAGCACACGCCGTTCGGGCACGGAACGCCCTATTCGCCCGGGCAGGTGGGGCGCCTGCTGGCCAGCAGCATGTTCCGGGTGGAGCGGCGCGAGACGGCGCTGTTCTTGCCGCCGACGGCGATGCGCCTGGTACTGCGGAGCAACCGGCTGTGGGAGCGAGTGGGGCATTGGGCGATGCCGCAGCTCGCCGGGGTGACGATCACGGAAGCGGTCAAGGACGTCTATTCGGCGATTCCCACGAACATGACGCCGAGCCGGCGGTTCGTGCTGGCCGAGGCGCCTTGAGCGGGGCACCGGCCGATCGTGGCGTGAGCCCGCGACCCGAGATCGATCGCGCCCCGCCTCAAGCTTACTGAACCCACAGCTGCGAGAAGATCAGAAAGCCCTGCGGGTTGAAGGTGTAGTTGCCGACCCGGGCGGATACGAAGTTGAGCTGCTTCGGAACGAACAGCATCGCCGCGGGCGCCTGATCCGTTACCTGCCGGTCGATGCTCGACCACATCGTGTCGGCGGCCGCAGGATCCGTGATCGACGTCGACATCGCTGTTTGCATCTCGGAATCGATCTTGGGATCGCAGAACTCAGACATGTTGATCGAGGAATCCGAGCCTGGATGGTAAGACGCGCATGAATAAAGAACATTAAGAAAATCGGACGGCGCGGGATAATCTTGCAGCCAGTAGCTGAGCCCGATCTGCACCTTGTTTTTGCTGTTCTGGAGATAGGTATATTCTATATTGGCGGAGATCGGCTTGAAATCAGTCTTGTAGCCGAGCGAGGTCAGCAGGCTCTGCAGATAGGCGCCGATATTGCGGCCGATCGAGCTGTCATCCGTAATGAGCGTTACGTGCTGGCCCTCGGTGCCTGACGCTTTGATCAGGGCGAGCGCGCGCCCGAGATCGGGCGCTGTCCAGTGTGTGCCCGGGTTCTTTGTATATGGGCAATACGGCTTGTAGCCGGGGATGCCCGGCGGCAGCACCTGGCACGTCGTTGTCGCGAGCGCCCGGCCGCCGAAGGCGATCACCGCCGCCCGACGATCGACCGCGTAGTTGATTGCGCGTCGCACCCGGATGTCGTTGAACGGCGGCAGGTTCACATTCATTGAGGCATAGTACATCCCCGTCTCAGGCGAGAGGTGGAGCTGGCTCGGGTATTTCTGCTCCATCGCGACCTGGCGATCTGGCGGTGGCTGGTCGAACATCCAGTCATCCTGGCCGTTTTCGATCATTGTCACCTGCGACGTTGCATCGGGGCCGAAGGAGTAAAGGATCTTGTCCGGATAGCCGTCAGGCTGCGCCGCATTGCTCCACACATGGAAATACGGGTTCCGAACCATGCGAAGCGCATGGTTGGGATCGTAGCTCGCGATCATGTATGGGCCGGTGCCGGGAATGGGTGTGACGCCCGCATCCTTGGCCGGGGCATCCGCGGGCAGAACCACGGCATGGATGAAAGCGATCTTGTCGTAGAACTCGGCATCCGGCGCGGTGAGGTGGATAGTGATGGTACCCGCCTTGCGGTCACCCACCACGCCGGGCAGCGTGCAGGTGGCGGGTGTCTTGTTGCAGGCATCCGCGCCCACGATGCCTGAGAAGAAGGTGCCCGCGGTCGGGCTGCCAACCTTGTAGAGGCGGCGGAAGCTCGCCACCACGTCATCCACCGTCACCGGGCGGCCGTCCGAGAACCGGATGCCGCGGCGCAACGTGAAGACATAGGTCTTGCCGCCGTCCTCTGGCTTCGGGAGGGAGGTCGCGAGATCCGGCACGATGGTTAGGCCGGCAGTGCCTTTCGCCTTCTCGAAGGTCAGGAGCCCATCATAGCTGATCTCCATGACCTGAAAGAACTCCAGAGTGTAGTTAATCTGCGGATCGATGGTGCCGGCCGCGGACTGCGCCGTGAGGCGCAGCGTGCCGCCGCGGTGCGACGCTGCCGCAGAGGCGCCGGGACTGCTCAGGAAAGAAGCGGCAATAAATGAAGCGGTAGCCAGGACGCACGGTAACCAGCGGCCGCCGCTACTCCGGTGAGCTGTCATTCGGGCAATCCTCTGTTTGTGACGACCAGGATGACTAAAAAACTGGCACACTCCCTATGGCTTGCACAAGAGAGGCGGATAATAATATCCAAGTTTTGATAATACCCCTGGATGGTGGGCAGTTATCTGCGAGACGCACTGGATCTTCGGATTGTGCCAAGATAGGCTTATTGCATCCAATCCGATAAAAGCGGAGGCCGTCATGGACCAGCATAGCGACGCGATCAGCGCCCGGCAGAGCGCCAATTCATCCGGCGAACGCGATCGCGCCAGCCTGCTGCACCCAATGACGCACCTCG
>Ga0116230_10004104_pt1 | contig 14265 bp, 9 predicted proteins | sample S1TSphfallax_3_FD_88678 | JGI IMG/M metagenome (GOLD analysis project Ga0116230, IMG submission 88678) | Host-associated microbial communities from peat moss isolated from Minnesota, USA - S1T2_Fd - Sphagnum fallax MG | ecosystem: Host-associated > Plants > Peat moss > Unclassified | place: USA... | reverse complement strand
GCAATTGCCGCCGGGCTTCGAGCCGACCCGTATCGACATCGAAATCCACGCCGGCCGCGATGCCGCGCATGGCTTCCGCCAGGCGTTCGTCTGGAAGGCGCAGGGCATGTCGACCGAAACCGAAACCAAGGACATGGCGGATGTTCAAGCGGAAACCGAATAAGAATCAGAGGATCGATACGCTGGTGGATTCCCGGACGCGGATCAACGGCGACGTGGAATTTGCGGGCGGCTTTCATCTGGACGGGTACATCAATGGGAATGTCAGCGGTACGCCTGCCACGGACTCCTTTTTGCGGGTCGGCGAGCACGGCGCGATCGAGGGCTCGGTGATGGTGTCCAACATCGTTCTAAACGGGATCGTCAAGGGCGATATCGACGCCACGGGCCGGGTGGAACTCGGTGCAAACGCCCGCGTTATGGGCAATGTGCGCTACAAGGTCATTGAAACCGCGGTCGGCGCCCAGATTAATGGTAAGTTGATCTATCGGGCGAACGCGGGGCCGGGCGAGAGTGAAGCCGGCCCCTCGGATGACCCTCCACTTTGATTGGGCACGGGCTCCCGAGTACACTACGGCCATGAGCGCAACTGTCGACACTGTTTCTGCTGCGGATCTGATTCCTCCCCCCCCGGACGTCCTGGTGTTTACCGATGCCGCCGCAGGGAAGGTGGGCGAGTTGATTAGGGAGGAGGCCAACCCGAACCTGAAACTGCGGGTGTTCGTGTCGGGCGGTGGATGCTCCGGTTTCCAGTACGGGTTCACCTTCGACGAGAAGATCGAAGACGGCGACTTTTGCGTGGAAAATCGCGGTGTGCAGCTGCTCGTAGATCCGATGAGCGCCCAATACCTCATGGGTGCGGAAATCGACTACAAGGACGATCTGTCCGGCGCTCAGTTCGTCATCCGCAATCCGAACGCGAAAACCACCTGCGGCTGCGGGTCCTCGTTCTCCGCCTGAAATGTTGATCGTGTAGATGCCCGGGCGTGTCGTGCCCGACGTGCTCGCCGCCGTCGACTTGGGCTCGAACAGTTTTCACATGGTCGTGGCGAGATATTCGCACGGTCAGCTCGTCATCCTTGACCGGCTCAGGGAAATGGTGCGGCTTGCCGCCGGATTGAACGACAGCGGCCGACTCGATGAAGCCGCGACCGAGCGGGCGCTGCGTTGCCTGGAGCGCTTTGGACAACGTCTACGCGCGATGAACGCGGGCAGCGTGCGCGTGGTCGGGACCAACGCGTTGCGGCGTGCCAGGCGCAAGCGTTGGTTTCTGGAGCGCGCCCGCGCCGCACTCGGTCATCCGATCGAAATCATCTCCGGTCTCGAGGAGGCGCGGCTGATCTACTCCGGTGTGGTGCATACCAGCCCCTCGAGCCCCGACAAGCGGCTGGTCATCGACATCGGCGGCGGTTCGACCGAGGTCGTGATCGGGGAGGGATTGAATCCGCTGCTGCTCGAAAGCCTGTCGGTGGGTTGCGTCGGCCTGACCACGATCTGTTTCGACGATGGAAGAATCTCGGACCGGCGCTTCGAGCGCGCACGCACCTCGGTACGGCTCGAACTCGAGCCCATCTTGCAGAGCTACCGAAAGCTCGGTTGGACTCAGGCGTTCGGCAGTTCCGGCACGGTGCGTGTCATAGGCGACGTCGTGCGGCGGCTCAATCCGGATGCACCGCGCATCAGCCTCGACAACCTGCGCAGCCTGGCGGACCGCGTCATTGCCGCCGGACATGTGGATGATCTCGATCTGCCCGATGTGGATGCAGAGCGGGCCGCGGTGTTTCCGGCGGGCCTCGCCATCCTCCTGGAGGTGGTCGAAAACCTCGGGATCGACAGAGTGCGGGTCGCGGAGGGGGCGATGCGCGAAGGATTGTTGTACGACTTGATGGGCCGCTTCACGAATGAGGACGCCCGCGTGCGCAGCGTGCGCGCGATGGAAAAGCGCTATCACGTCGATTCCCTGCAGGCGGACCGGGTCGAAGCCACTGCGGTGGCCCTGCTCGGGCAGGTGCGATCGGACTGGCCGCTGGACGATCCGCTGGCCGAATCCGTGCTGCGCTGGGCGGCACGACTGCACGAATCGGGTCTCGACATCGCGCACTCCAAGTACCACCGGCATAGCGCGTATTTGATGCAGCATGCCGACATGCCGGGTTTTCCGCGCGAGGAGCAATTACTGCTGTCGGCGCTGGTCGGTGGCCATCGCCGGCAGCTGTCGTTCGAGGCGCTCGAGGACCTTGTGTCGCCCTGGGATCGTCACGCGGAGTTTCTGATCGTGCTGCTGCGGCTGGCCGTTCTGTTGCACCGTGGACGGAATCCGGAGCCGCTGCCCGAGGTCGTCCTGCGGGTGAAGGGACGCAGCCTCACCCTGGAACTGCCGCAGCGCTGGATGAGGGATCACCCGTTGACGCTCGAGGATCTCGAGCAGGAACGGGTCTACCTGAAGGACGCCGGCTTCCGCCTCGTGGCCGGGTGAGCACATCAGCGGCACGGTTCGCCCGCGACCGTGCAGCAATCTCAAATGCGTGCCGTCAAGTCTCCGTCAGCGCCGCCCGATCCGCGAACATGCGCAGAAACTCGGTCTGGGCATTGACCTTTCCGTCGGTGCTCGACCGGCGGTAATGGCCGTCCTGGGACAGTATCCAGGACTGGCAATCGTCCGCCAGGTACAGATCGAGATCCTCCGCCACGCGTTGCCTCAATTCCGGTGCTTCGATCGGGAATGCGACTTCAGTGCGGTGCAGCAGATTGCGGTCCATCCAATCGGCACTCGCGCAATAGATCTCGCGCGAGCCCGCATTTGCAAAGGAATAGACCCGGGAATGCTCGAGGAAGCGTCCAACGATGGAGCGCACCTTGATCCGGTCGGAGACGCCGGCGACGCCCGGCCGCAGGCAGCAGATGCCGCGCACGATCAGATCGATCTCGACGCCGGCGCGCGACGCGCGATACAGCGCCTGAATCACCGTGGACTCCGTGAGCGCGTTGAGTTTGGCGATGATGTGCGCCGGCTTGCCGGCCTGCGCATGGGCGGTCTCACGTTCGATCTTCGCGATCAGCGCTGAATGCAGGCTGAATGGGGCGTGCAACAGCTTGCGCAACCGCGGCACGCGGGTGAGGCCGGTGAGCTGCAGGAAGATCTCGTGAATATCCTCGCCGATCGCTTCGTCGGAGGTCATCAGGCCATAGTCCGTATACAGCCGGGCCGTCTTCGGATGGTAGTTGCCCGTGCCCAGGTGACAGTAGCGCCGCAACCCCTTTTCCTCGCGGCGCACCACCATGACCAGCTTGGCGTGGGTCTTGTAGCCGAATACGCCGTACATCACGTGCGCTCCGGCCTCCTGCAGCTTGTTGGCAAGTTCGATGTTCGCCTCTTCGTCGAACCGAGCCCGCAATTCGATGATGACCGTCACGTCCTTGCCGGCGGCCGCCGCGTCGGCGAGGGCGGCGACGATGGCCGAATCGCTGCCGGCCCGGTACAAAGTCTGCTTGATCGCGAGCACCTGGGGATCGGCGGCGGCCTGTTTGATGAAGTCGATCACCGGGGCAAAACTTTGGAAAGGCTGGTGGAGCAGCACGTCGCCGGTACGCAGCGTCGCGAAGATATCGGCGCCGACTTTGAGACGCTCCGGGATGCTCGGCAGGCACGGCGCGTACTTGAGTTCGCTGCGGTCGACCAGATCGTATACCGCCATCAGTCGGTTGAGATTCACGGGACCCGAGACCTTGTACAGGTCGTCGCCGGTGAGCCCGAACTGACCCAGCAGGTAGTCGAGAATTTCCTGCGGGCAGTCGTGCGCGGTCTCCAGACGAACCGAGTCGCCATAGCGCCGCGACGCCAGTTCGCCCTGTACGGCGCGCAGCAGGTCGTCGACTTCCTCCTTTTCGACGAACAGATCGCTGTTGCGAGTCACCCTGAACTGGTAGCAGCCGCGCATCGTCATACCGTTGAATAGCCGCGAGACGAAGGCCTCGACGATGCTGGCCAGGAACACGAAGTGCCGGCTGCCCAGTTCGTCGGGTAGACGGATCAGCCGCGGCAGCGAACGCGGAGCCTGGACAACCGCGAGGCCGCTATTGCGGCCAAAGCCGTCTTCGCCCTCCACCACCACTGCAAAATTCAGGCTCTTGTTGAGTATCTTCGGAAAAGGCCGGGCAGGATCCAGAGCCAAGGGGCTCAACACCGGCTCCACTTCACGCACGAAGTAGTCCGACAGCCAGCGGGCCTGCGCCTCCGTCCACGTATCCGCCGTCACGAACACAACGCCGTTCCTGGCGAGGTCAGGCATGAGCGAATCGTTCAACAGCTGATATTGCTCCTCCACCAGGCGCATGGCGCGCTCGCGGATGGCTTTCAACAGGTCGGTCACGCCGAGGCTTTCCGTCACCGCGGGCACCGCGGCACCGGCTTCCACCAGTTCCTTCAATCCTGCCACACGGATCTCGAAGAATTCATCCAGATTGGCGCAGGAAATACACAGGAACTTGACCCGTTCCAGCAGCGGAATGTGCTCATCCTTCGCCTGGTCCAGGACGCGTTGATTGAATTCCAGGAACGACAGTTCGCGGTTGATGTAGAGCTGGGGGGACTGCAGATCGGTGTCTTTCATAGGAACGTAAGTTTGCGGGTTGTCGTGTGACAACTTTATGAACCCCAGCGACTTTACGCGGCGCTCACGCATGTCGATAAATGCCGCCCAGAATGCGCGCACCGCGCGCGCCCGTGACGCCCGCGGCGCTCGACCACAATCCGGCCAGCGTGCGCCGCGCGAACCAGGCGAACGCGACGGCCTCGACGTAGTCGGGGTCGAGGCCGAGCACCGCCGTGCTGCCGACGGGGTGCGGCGCGACGCGACGGCCGATGGCTTCGAGCAGCGCCCGATTATGGGCGCCGCCGCCGCAAACATAGAGTGCGGCGCCCGGCGCGTGGCGCTGCACCGCGTCGGCGACGCTGGCCGCCGTGAACTCCAGGAGCGTGGCCTGGACATCCTGTGGACGGTGTTCGCTGCCGCCCAGCTTATGCCTCAGCCACGGAAGATTGAAGAGTTCGCGGCCCGTGCTCTTGGGGGGCGGCAGAGCCAGGTAGGGCTCATCGAGCAGTTTCCTGAGGAGCATGGCATCGCAGGTGCCGGTCGCGCCCCAGACACCGTCAGCGTCGTAGTCGAGGCCGCGGTGTTCCGCGATCCAGGCGTCCAGCAGCCGGTTGCCGGGCCCGGTGTCGAAGCCTGTGACCGGAGCACCCCGGGCCAGGATCGTGACATTGCCGATGCCGCCGAGATTGACGATGGCACGGTCTTCGCCGTCACTGCGAAACACCAGATCATGAAACACGGGCAGCAACGGCGCCCCCTGACCACCGGCGGCGACGTCACGCCGGCGAAAATCTGCCACCACTGTGATTCCGGTGCGCTCGGCCAGTGTGCTCGGATCCCCGATCTGGGTCGTGAAAGGAAACGGTAGGTCCGGCCGGTGTCGAATCGTCTGGCCATGGCTGCCGATGGCGGTGACCCCGCCCGGGCCGACCCCGGCCATGCGCAGCAGTGCGTTGGCCGCCCCGGCGAAGGCATGGCCGACGGCCACGTCGAGCTGCCCCAGTTCGTCGAGGGCGACCGACTCCGCGTGATCCACCAGCGCCGCAATGCGCTGCTTCAGCGCGGCTTCGAAGGGGGTGGCGCTGGCGGCAACGATGTTGAGCGGCGTTACGTCGAAATCAACCAGGACCGCATCGATGGCGTCCATGCTGGTTCCCGACATCATGCCCAGGAACAACGCCATCAGGCGTGCCGCGAGGCCAGGCTGGACCTCGCGTTCAGTTGGCCAACGTCTTCGATGGCAGACCACTCGACAGTTGCGAGCGTGCGACCGACGGCTGAGATGCGGCCGCCAGCGCCGACAGAAGCGGGGCCGTTGCGGTCGTGAATCTCGCCAAGGCGTCGGCGCGCAGAGGCTGGGCGCCGGGCAGCGGAACGGTCTGCGGATTCATATGCACGCCATTCATGAGGTATTCGTAGTGCAGGTGCGGACCGGTGGCGAGGCCGGTCATCCCCACATAGCCGATGACATCGCCCTGATTGACGTGCGAACCCAACCGGACGTTTTTCGCGAAACGTGACATGTGGCCGTACAGCGTCGAAATGTTGCCGCCGTGCAGCAGCACGATGGCGTTGCCGTAGCCGCCGCGGGTTCCTTTGAAGCTGACGTGCCCTTCCCCCGCGGCGTGCACGGGCGTGCCGGTGGGGGCGGCATAATCGGTGCCCATGTGGCCCCGAATCCGATTCAGGATGGGATGCAGACGGCTTGTCGCGAACACCGAACTCACCCGGGTGAAATCGACGGGGGCGCGCAGGAATGCCTTGCGCAGTGGTTTGCCGTCGGGCGTGTAATATCCGGTCACACCGGCATCCGTGAAGCGCACCGCCCGATAGGTTCTGCCGTCGTTCACGAACTCCGCGGCGAGCACGTCGCCGTCCCGCAGATACTTGCCATGCTGATAGACCTGTTCGTATTCGACCGAGAAATGGTCGCCCGCGCGGATGTCGAGCACGAAGTCGATGTCGTAGGCGAACACGGCCGCCAATTTCAGCGCCACGATGTCCGACACATCGGCGGCACCCGCGGCCTGGAACAGCGAGGTATCGATGGTGGCGGTGGCCGTGCGCACCCGGGTTTGCACGGGCTCCTCGATCATTTTCGCCGCGAAACCGGAATCGTCACGGATCACCTGGAGTGTCTGGGTCTCACTGACCTTGCGGGACAACTGGCGTATTTCGCCGCCATTGGTGTGTGTCACCTCGATGGCGTCGCCGGGCTTCAAGAAATCCAGGCTCTGGCGGATGCCAGGGAGATTGCGAATCGCAGCAAGGTCGGACGTATCGAGGGCCATCCTGCGGAAAATGGCGTCCAGCGTGTCATTGCGCGCGACGATGACCTCGATGGTGGAGGCAACGCCGGCCTGCTGGCTCGCCGCGGGCGCAGTACCACGATCACCGGCGCCCGCGGGGTCACGAGTGCGGCCAGGAAGCGGCGTCGTCACCGGCGACATTGCACCGGGCCCGGCCGGCGCCGTCGGATACAACAACGGCGCAGGCGCATCGACGAGAGCGGCGGGCCGGTCCCGGGCCGCGTGCCATAAAATCAGAGCGGCACTGAGCGCGGCGGCAAAGGGAGCGACGCGCGCCGTCAGGGCATTGAATCGACGGGCCAGGCCTAAGGTTCCGAGGCTTTTTTGTGTCAACCGTCTTTCTCAACCTGTCGGGCACCTTAAGGTAACGACCATGCTGCGCCCGGTCAATCGGAAATCCGCGGAAAAGCGAACTGAATCATCGCAGCGGCCGTAGCATTGGCGCATGGCTGGTCTTCGCTCATTGGTGATCGTGCTGGGCGACCAGTTGAATCTCGATGCCGCCGCCTTCGATGGTTTCGATCCTGCCCGTGACGCGGTCTGGATGGCGGAGGTCAGCGAGGAATCGACCCACGTCTGGTCGTCCAAGCAACGTTGCGCGCTCTTCTTGAGCGCCATGCGCCACTTTGCCGAGGCCATTCGGGACGCCGGTCGGGTGCTCGATTACACACGCCTCGGTCGGACCGACGACGGATCGGGTGCTGCGAGCACACTGGGCGGGGCACTGCGCGCGGCGCTGGAGCGACTGCAGCCGCAGCGCCTGGTGGTGACGGAACCCGGCGACTGGCGCGTGCTGAAGGCCCTCGAAAAAACGGCTGAAGACTCGCGGATTCCCCTCGAGATTCGAGAAGATCGCCACTTTTATATGTCGGTTAAGGAGTTTTCCAATTATTCCCAGAAGGCGGGACGGCTCCGTCTGGAATATTTTTACCGCGAGATGCGCCGCCGCCATGGAGTGCTGATGGAAGGGGATGTCCCGGCCGGCGGCCAGTGGAATTTCGATGCGGACAACCGTGGCACCTTTGGCGCGGGCGGACCGGCAGGCATTCCCGCACGCACAGCGTTCGAACCCGATGCGCTGACGCGCGAGGTGCTGGAGCTGGTCACCACAAGGTTCACCGCGCACCCCGGCAGCGTGGCGGAATTTGCGTGGCCGGTGAGCCGGCCAGAGGCGCTGGTCGCGCTGCAGCGCTTCGTGGCAGACCGCCTGCCGTCCTTTGGGCGATATCAAGATGCGATGTGGTCGGGCGAGGCGTGGGGGTATCACTCGCACCTGGCAGCGGCTCTGAACCTCAAGCTGCTGAATCCGCGCGAGGTGGTGGCCGCGGCGGAAGCGGCTTACGCTGCCGGCCTTGTGCCGCTGGCGAGCGCCGAGGGATTCATCCGCCAGATTCTCGGCTGGCGGGAATACGTGCGCGGCATCTACTGGACGCGAATGCCGGGGTATCTCGAGTCGAATGCACTCGGGGCCCGGGAAGCGCTGCCGGCATGGTATTGGACCGGGGACACCGACATGGCCTGTCTGCGAGACGTCATCGGCCAGACATTGCGCCACGGCTATGCGCATCACATCCAGCGCTTGATGGTGACGGGGCTGTACACGCTCCTCCTCGGCGTGACTCCCGCGCGCGTGCACGAGTGGTACCTCGCGGTTTACGTCGATGCGGTCGAATGGGCCGAGCTGCCCAACGTCATCGGCATGAGCCAGTATGCGGACGGCGGTGTAATGGCGAGCAAGCCGTACGTCGCGTCCGGGAAATATATCGAACGCATGAGCAATTTCTGCAGGGGATGCCGCTATGATCCGGGGCAGCGTGCAGGGTCGGCGGCTTGCCCGTTCACGACCCTGTACTGGGATTTCCTGATGCGGCATCAGGGGATCATGGCCGCGAATCAGCGCATGTCACTGCAGCTCAAGAATTTGCAACGTATCGGCGCCGACGACAGAGCCGCCATCGTGGCACGCGCGGCGGCCATCCGCCGCGGGGAAATCGGTTCCTGAGCCCACGCGGAGTCCCGCGACAGGCTCCTAAGCCTGGGTGTCCAACAGCCTCGCGACCTCGTCCGCCGGCAGTGGACGGCTGAACAAATACCCCTGAGCCTCGTCACAGCCGAGCGCGTGCAGGCGCGATGCCTGATCCTCGGTCTCGACACCCTCCGCCACGACGAGGATGCCGAGTGCCTTCGCCAGGTTGACGATGGCCGAGACGATGGCCATGGCCTCGGAACTCATGGTCATGCCTGCGACAAACGCACGATCGATCTTCAATGCATCGAGCGGCAGATGGGCTATCTGGCTGAGTCCGGAATAACCGGTTCCAAAATCATCCATGAACACCCGCAGCCCCGCCGCGCGCAGCTGCAACAGTTTCTGCACGTTCGAACCGGTGTTCTGGGCGATCATCGTTTCGGTGATTTCCAGATCAATGGTGGTCCCCGATCCGGTGGTCGCGCCGATGGCGTTCAGCACGGTCTCGACGAAGTTCGGCTGACGCAACTGGACCTCGGACACGTTGACCGCGACGCGCGGCACGTCGAGGCCCAGTGCCCGCCAGGCAGCGATGTCGGTCATGGCCTGCTCGATCACCCAGCGGCCGGCGTCCACGATCAGCTCGGATTCTTCGAGCAACGGGACGAAGTCCATGGGCGGTACCAGTCCGTGCTCCGGATCCTGCCATCGGATCAACGCCTCCAGGCCGCGAACGCGGCGCGAACCTAGGTCGATCTTCGTCTGGTAATGCAGCACGAACTGTTTCTGCGTCACGGCCTTGCGCAGGCGGCTTTCCAACAACAGGCGCTGCGCGACTCGGGCGTTCATTTCCGGCGAATAAAACAGGTAGGAGTGGGCGGCGGCCTTGGCGCGCATCAGCGCCGCCTCGGCATTGATGAACAGCGTCTCGGCAATGTCGGCGTCGGCCGGGTAGAGAGCGATGCCGATCTTGACGGAGGTGCGCAGCTCGATGTCGTCGATGATGAGGGGTTTCGCAAACGCATCGACGACCCATTCCTCGATCCAGCGGGCCATCGCCCGCCCCGGCAGATTCGGCACCACCAGCGCAAACCGGTCGCCGCCGATACGTGCCGGTGTCGCCGACTCGGTCGTCGTGCGGCCGAGGCGGGTCGCCAATTCCTTCAGGACCTGATCGCCGGCGTAGCGCCCGAGCGTGTCGTTGACACGCTTGAAGCGCTGCAGATCGATCAGCAACACGGCCAGTTCGCGCCGTTCGGCGCGGGCGACGTGCATGGACTGTGCGAGCCGATCGAAGAACAGCTGGCGGTTCGGCAGCCCTGTCAGGGTGTCGTAGTAGGATACATAGGTGAGTTGCTCCTCCTTGCCGATGTAATCCAGCGCGAACGAAATGTCGCCGGCCAGATCCTTGAGCAGCTTCAATTCCTCGTAGTCGAAGAATCCCGTTTCGCCCGCATACAGCACGAGAACGCCAACCACCTCCTCGGCGACGATGAGCGGCAATGCGATGAGCGAGCGGTAGCCGCGCGCCAGGGCCTGGTGCTTGAACACCGTGTGCGGATCGGTCTCGATGTCGTTCGCGACCACCATTTTCTTGTAGCGGATCGCTTTGCCGACGGAACCCGGGTCTTCGTCGGCCGCATCCAGTGCCGAGCCGACTTCCGCCAGATAACCTTCATCGAACCCCTCCGACACCAGCGGCGTGGCGCGCATGGCGCCGCGCTGCACAAGGCCGATCCATGCCATGCGAAAACCGCCCTGTTGCACCGCGATGCGGCACGACTCGCGAAACAGCTCGCGGCGGTCACGCACGCGCACGATGGTGGAATTGATGCCGCTGAGCACCGCCTGGATGCGGCTCAACCGCGCGATCCGGTCTTGTTGCATGCGGCGCTGCGTGATGTCGCGTGCCACTCCGCGGTAGCCGGTTACGTTGCCGCCATCGTCGACGAGCGGCAGTGCATTGTTATCCAACCAGCGGATGCCGCCCTTGGCATGGCGCAGATGCAGAACGAGATCGCGCCAGCCGCGTCGCTCGTTGACGCCGCGCCGCAACAACTCGACCAGCGAGCTGCGTGTGGTCGGCAATACGACATCGAGACAATTCTTACCGATCAGATCGTGGGGCTTGTACCCGAGTATCACCTCCACCGCGGGACTGCAGAAGGTGTACACGCCGTCGGAATCGATCTCCCAGATCCATTCCTGGGTCGCCTCGGAAATGGAGCGAAACCGCTCCTCGCTCACACGCAGCGCCTCCTGGGCGCGAATCCGGGCGGTGATGTCCTGGATCTGGCAGATGAAATAATGCGGCTTGCCATCCTGTCGCCACACCAGGGAGCCGTTCAACTGGGTCCAGACAACGCGGCCGTCGCTGCGGATGAAGCGTTTGTTCACCTGATAGGTGTCGATCCGACGCGCCAGCATCTGCGCCACCTGGACCCGATCGGCATCCAGATCGTCGGGGTGGGTGATCGCCTGCACATCGCCGGTCAACAATTCGCTTTCGGTGTAGCCGACGATCTCGCACAACGCGGGATTCACGCTGAGCCAGCGCCCTTCCGGTGCCACCAACGCCGTGCCCACCGGCGAATAATGCATGGCGAAGCGAAAACGCTCCTCGCTCTCCTGCAGCTGGCGCAGCGCCCAGCGGCGGGCATCGCGCTCCGCGACATCCTTGAGTGCCCGCTCGATGGCGGGCACCAGGCGCGCCCGATTGTCCTTGAGCACGTAATCGACCGCCCCCTGGCGCAGCGCCTCCAGCGCCCGCTCTTCGCCGATGGTTCCCGATACGAAAATGAACGGGGTGTCGGGCCGCTGCCGCCGCGCGATCTGCAGTGCGAGGGGTCCGTCGAAGCCGGGCAGGGTGTAATCCGACAGGATCAGATCGGGGGCGAAATCCTGGAGCGCGGCCTCATAGCCGATCTCGTTCTCGACACGCCGACTGTCCACGTCCAGGCCGCTGCGGCGCATCTCGCGCACCAGCAGTTCGGCATCCTCCGCCCGATCCTCCACGAGCAGCACTTTTATCGAGCTTCGCACATTCGCAACGTCCATCGGGGTCTGAGCTCTAGGTGGGAAGCCGGTTCATCACGGCCCAATACAGGCCAGCCTGTGATACCACGTCCGTGAAGGTCGAAAAGTTGACCGGCTTCACCAAGTAGCTGTTTACTCCGAGATGGTAGCTCTCGACGACGTCGCGCTCCTCGGCGGAAGAGGTGAGCATGACCACGGGGATGACCTTGGTCAGATCGTCCGACTTCAGCCGCCGCAGCACATCGATGCCACCGAGCCGGGGCATCTTGAGGTCGAGCAGGATCAGCTTCGGGCGGCCGCCGCTGCGGTCCGCGAAAGCGCCCTCGCAGAACACGAATTCCAGCGCCTCGACGCCGTCATGAACACGCACCAGCTTGTTGACCACGCCACCCTTGCGCAGGGCGCGCATGGTCATCTCGGCATCCGCATCGCTGTCCTCGACCAACAAAATGTCCACCGCCTCGAATGCATCGGTCATGAGCCCCCCTTGGGCAGAGCGAAAGAAAAGGTGGCGCCGTCGTTGATCCTGCCTTCCGCCCAGACTCGGCCGCCGTGCCGGGAGATGACGCGGTGGACGATCGCGAGGCCGACGCCGGTACCGCTGAATTCCTCGGATCTATGCAGCCGCTGGAAGACTCCGAACAGCTTTTCGGCGTAGTTCATGTCAAAACCCACGCCGTTGTCCCGGACCGAGTACAGATTCTCGATGCCGTTTTGACGGCCGCTCACCGTGATACGGGGGGCGGCCGCCTTGCTGCTGTATTTGACCGCATTCGCAATCAGATTGAGCCAGACCTGCCGCAGCAGTTCCCGGTCGCCGCGCGCCGGCGGCAGCGCTTCGATCTCGATCTGCGGCGGATTTTGCATGTTCAGGTCGTGCGGGATGCTGCGGCCGTTGACTATCTCGTCGACCACTTCGCGCACCAATGATTCCACATTGACCTCGTGAGCGGCGACCGGGAGGCGTCCGAGCCGCGAGAATGAGAGCAGATCGTCGATCAAGGCCCCCATGCGCCGGCTGTTGCCGCGGATCACCGCCAGGTACCGGCGTCCCTCCGCATCCAACTTGTCGCTGCAGTCCTCCTCGATCATCAGGGCGAAGCCATCGATGGCGCGCAATGGCGCCCGCAGATCGTGGGATACGGAGTAGCTGAAGCTCTCGAGTTCCTGCACGGAAGATTCCAGCTGTCTGGCCTTTGCCTCGAGCGCCGTGTTGAGTTCCTGGATCGCCTGTTCGGCCAGTTTTCTGGCCGTGACATCGACGGAGATGGCCATCAAGTACCTGGGTCGGCCGGTGCGATCATTGATCGGCACCGTCATCGAATGGAAGGTGCGCAGGCCGAGATGAGCGGTGTGCAGCGACAACTCCGGCACCTCGACCAGCCCGCCGGCCTCGAGCGCCTCGCGATCCTTCGCATTGACGAGCCGTGCCTCGTCCGCGGTGAACAGCTCGTCCGCGGATTTGCCGTGCAGCGCGTCGGGTGTAAACCCCAGGAGCTGTGCGAAGGCGTCATTGTGCCGCACGATGCGCAGATCGCCGGCATCCTTGATTGCCACCATCACAGGCAGATTGTCGATCAACGAGTCGAGAAAGCGGTTCGTTTCGCGCAGGTCGCTTTCGGTCCGCTTGACCTCGCTGATGTCGCGCGAGACGGTGAGCAGCCGCTCCGGTCGGTCGTCCTCGCCGAGGATCGGCATGACGATGACGTCCCACCACTTCGGCGTGCCCTTGACGGTGGGGCAAAAGCCGTGAAACCGTGCGGGTTTGCCCGCCCTTGCATCCGCGAGCGCAGTTTCCGCCGCGATGCGATCGTCGCCGGTCCAGGCGTCCAGCCACTCGCGGTCGTCTATGATGACCGACTCGTCGATGTCCATGAGCCGCCGCCCCCGCGCCGTCATTTGCGATATTCGGCCCTCGAGTGTGAGAACGCACAGGCAGTCCGGGGAGCTGTCGAGCACGCTGCGGCTGTAACGATCGCTGGCACGCACCGCGTCTTCCGCCTCGCGCCGGGCGCGGACTTCACGGTGGACGCCGCGGAACAAGGCGATGAACAGGGCCGACGCCAGCGCGAGCGTGGCCAGCAACGAGAGCAGGGTGCTGCTGCGCACGTCCGCCGACGCCTTCTGCCGCAGACCGAGCAGACGCACTTCCTCGGCATCCAGGATATCGGTCTGCGCGCGCACGCTTTGCGTGGCATTGGTGCGACGCGTCACCGCGATGACGGCGCGCGCGGCCGGCAGGCCAAAGTCGGCAAACGCCGTAAGCGCGCTCGCCATGGCCTCCAGACGGCCCATCACGATCGGGCGCAACGCGGCCACGTTGCGCTGTTGGGTGGCGTTGTCCGCCGTGAGCCGCTGG
>Ga0116230_10004103_pt1 | contig 14266 bp, 7 predicted proteins | sample S1TSphfallax_3_FD_88678 | JGI IMG/M metagenome (GOLD analysis project Ga0116230, IMG submission 88678) | Host-associated microbial communities from peat moss isolated from Minnesota, USA - S1T2_Fd - Sphagnum fallax MG | ecosystem: Host-associated > Plants > Peat moss > Unclassified | place: USA... | reverse complement strand
TCTAGCATGTCACCAAAATATAACAAAGTTCCCCAAACAAATCTTAGTTTTCCTTTGTGGTCTATAGCCAAAATTGGTTAATTCCTCTTGTGGGATGATCACAAGTCCACCTACTTCACAAAACTGAACAAAAAAATTATCGTACTCACCCTAGTTTGTTACAAATAGCAACCAAATGCCATAGTAGAGGGTTTAGAGATCCAACGCAATTTTTTGTGTGCCCAACAATGGGCCAACATGGCAAAAATGCTCATGGCCTTTGTTAAAATTTCATTGAGGCTCTACAAAAATATGCAATTGTGAAGCGCTAAACATTGGTTGTACACTTTGCAAGGGTTTTGATTACAAAGTAGGAGTGTGACAACAATGGTTCTAACCAACCAAAGGCAAGAGTAATGTCATGAAGCAATCCAAGGGGAAAAAACTTCTATGCCAAGGAAGAATGGCAACTTTGCTGAAGTTTTATGGTGGTCTCTCAAGATTCAATCTATAGGCAATGGCCAAATATCACGCATGTTCTAGGAGCACATACAAATACATTATTCCAAACACAAGCCATAGGGCGCATGACATTAACATGTGTGTAGTTTAGAAATGAAGTTGGGGATCATTAATCATGACTTAGCCAAATTCATGGGTTGTTATGGACAAAAGTTTATGTTGAAGAAGTTTGGAACTTCATTTGAAGATTTACTACAATAAGGTTTGAGCACTTTAAAGGTGCATCATTATCTTTCATTCATTATCAGATGCTTCCAAAATATATGCCCAATTGAGTTAACACAATTGTCAATGCAAATAAGACCTTCATGAAGTGCAAGGTGACTATCGATAGCATTATGGTGGATGGCTTTGAGAATTGGGAGGTATGGAGTTTTTTAACAAAAATGGAGGAAGTTCATTAAGCCATTCTAAGATAATGAAACTATGGAGGAGACACAAAAGTTGTAGAATCTCAAAAAATGTGTGTTTCATGCATAAGCAAATGTCACTACTAATATGGCAACAACAATGATAATTGATAAAGTTAAAACGCTTGAAGACCACCTAGCCTCAGTCCTATTATTGATGTTTATTGAACATTTGTGCAATATAGAAAGGAAAAAAAACTTTTCTTTGTGTAAATAGGTGAAATTGTTGAAGTTTCAAACTCATTTGCCTCAAATCAACAAATTCGTATGTAAAATCCCACAACACAACAATGATGACCACATCACCCCTCAATTTTGACATGAGTAGAAATTCAACAACTTGGGGAGACCTATGTAAATCCCCATCCAATGCTCACACATATCTTATATAGCCCAACTTGTCATGAATTTTTCACTAGGACATGAAAAAAAGAGGTGAAGATGCAAATTTTGGTGCCATTTTTATTTTAGTGAAAACCCATAATGCTATAAATGTTTTTATATGTTTAGAACATACGAAATGTGTTGAAATGTCTATGCATGTTTGTAGATTAAATGTAGGTTGTCATTGAATACAATTTTGTGCATTTGTCAATATGACAATGATGTGATGAAAGGTTGCAAATGGGAAGGTGAAAATTTATGGATGAGTTGTGTATGCAAAGATCAAATTGTTCTCTTCGCATTTTTTGGTTGTAATAAGACATGAAAACATCTAGAAAGAACAAGGATGAAAGCTTTGGTGCTTTATTATTTAAAAAAACATTTGTGCCTTTCAAGACCCACAAATGTTCAAATTGAACCTAATGTCAAAGCAAAATGTGTATTTTGCATTGTCAAGTTTTTATATGCATTTATTGTAAACTACACTATACCAAAATGTGACTTTCATGACTACAAAAATATGAATGTAACCAAATCAAACCTATTGTTTACACCATTTTTGTAGTTGTTTATGTCAAAATGGCATAAATGATGAGTCTTATTCAAACATGTCATATGAATGTAATCATGAAAATCATGTTTTGGTGTAATGCTACAAATGTCCAAAAAAAGTTGAAGTACATGGTAATGATAAAATAAAACCTCTTTATTGTTGTCATGTTCAGTGTAAAGATTATGCAAAAAATTCCTACTATATTTGGAGGATATGTTTTGCAACATATTTTTTCATTTATAGATGATGAAAATAATTCATTTGATCGATGGGATTTTTAATTTCTAAAAGTTCCTTTATTTCCATTTTAAGTTTATCTCCATTCAAAATTTTCATGTTTTTCATTTTAAGTTTCCTTCTATTCAAATGAAAAATCTAAATTACAATTTAGCCTCAATGTATTTTCTTTTATCAAACTATTTCATTTATTTAATTTCAGAAATCTATTTATTCAATCAATTTTTATTTTTTTCAAAAGATTCTACAAGCATGTAATTAAAATTTGAAATTATTTGCTACATGGATTAAATTAAATGTCATATATTAAAAACATTGAAAACAAGAAAATATGTACATACATATGATAATAGGAATATATATATATAAACACAACAAGAGGCTACTAATCTTACATTAAACAACAAAGATTTAACAATTGAACCTAAAACAAATATAAACCCACAAAATCCATTATTTGATCAAACATGAAAGATGTGAAAGTGTTCAATTTTTTGAAAAAAACCCAATAACAAAGGTAGTCAACTTTCTACATTATTTTTAAAATTGCAAATCTAGGTTATGATAGACAATTAGGGGGGGAAGGGGAAAAAGATCTATCAATCATGAAGCATACTATCAAACCTATTAAAAATTCACTAATAGATCAAGTTTCAAGTATTCTACAACATTATAGTTTATTATGGAATTTTTTTGTAGATGTTGTGGTTTACTATTAATTGCAAAAACATTGTAGTTTACTACCATCAATAAAATTGTTTATAAAAAAATTGAAGTCCATAGTGAAATTGATATAACTAGCAAAATGTTAACAAAACAAAATTACAATGCAATATGCAACTTGCTAGGATTCAAGTCTAAAGAAAAGTGAACTACAAAGTCATTTATGAAACTTTTGCATACATATCATAAAAAGTTATCTATTGGACATGGGTCAAAAAAACTAAATGTAATGTTGTAGTTTGCTACATAATTTTGAAATTGGTGTTCTCCAATGTTTGTCACTATTGTAGGTTTCCTTTTGTACCTTGCCATTACATTTGTTAGAAGAAAAAAACCTTCCATATAATTCCAAAATGCCACATCACTTTGATCATCTTCAAAACAAATATTGGATTAAGTATTTACCATGTTGTGTGGTTTTTAAATTTTTATTTGGTCCCAATTTATTTTTATTTGCATAAGGCCCAATTCTTTGATGGGTCAATTATTTGTATTTCAAAAAAAAAATGTTTTATGGTTTATTAGTCTAAAGAACCTTGTCATGGTACAAATTAAGTAGGCATAATTAATGGTTTTTTATTTGAAAGAACCTTGAATGTTACTAAAATTTGGTGGTTACAAATAGGTTATGTGTTATTTCAACTAGGTTTTACAAAACAACATCTTATTGCTTGTGCATTGTGAAGGAAGTTATTGCATTCAAACAACTAACATTACTACATAAATTATTTGAAACTAGAAAGAATTGTTGGAACAATTTCAACAATGCATGTTCAAATATGTCTTTAAAAGTTCAATTTCATCATTTGTAAAGAAAAAACAACAAACATTGAACCTTCATAAAACAATTTTAGAAGGTAGGTTTTTAAGTTGATGACTAGCAAATATTTATGAACTTTGATTAAAATTTGAATTCATTTGAAAGTTTGAAATTAAAATTTTGACCTTGTACATGTTGCTTTGTTTCCTTAGGTTGTGAAGTTGGATTAACAAAAGTCCAAACCTCCTTTGTAAAACTACAAACTTGACAATCAAAATTTCATTTCAAAAAAAGGTTACATAAATTTAAAAAAGTAAACAACAAAACATGGAAAAACATTTAGGAAGGGACTACCTATTAGAAGGTAGTCATACCTTCGAATAAAAAATCTAAACTTTTGAAAATGCATGTCCTTGAAAAAATTAAAACTAGAAATGGAGGGCTAAAAGTAGTTGAAAAGATGTGGCATAAACCTTTCATCTTGCATTCCATTGCTTCTTCACACAAGTATAATCTCCCCCCTCCCTTAATTTTTTATGTCTCTCCCTTAAACTTCACAAGGAAAACAAATGAGAGGAAAATTAACATGAAGAAATACCAAGGAATGAAAAAATGAATGGCCACAAGGTCCCACCCCACAAGTCATACACACCTCATCCCCTCTTATGTTATAGGTCTATATCCAAATCTCCACCGCATTTCATAACTAATTGACAAATTCATGTCAATCACCTTATCCTTAAAAACTAATTACCCAAGTAGTTTCATCCCCCATTAACTACCACTATTACAATTCATGGTTTTTCAAAAGGTCCAAGTTGACCAACAAGTCTTTTTTTATTAGTGAACATGTACATTTTGACTACACACATGGGACTTGAATGACATGTGGATTTTTTACTAGTAAACTTGATTAAAATGATTATTTGACATATAAATCAAGTTGGAAAAAAAAATGACCGCCTCAGTTAAAATGACCAATGACTTTTAGTCAATTCAAATGTCTAGTTAAGTTGGACAACACAAAATGACATCCTTAATCAAAATGGACAATGATGTTCTAGTCAAATGGGACATCTTATGTTATCTATTTGGTCAAAATAACTACTAATTAGGCTAAGCAATAGCCTAGCCTTACTTACATACCAATTTTCTTACATACCTACCCACTTACCATCTCACAAACCTACCTACCTACCTACTTACTTACTTCTTATTTCCCACCTACCATACTACATCTTTACTTGCTAACCTACTTACTTATATACCCACCTCCTACTTCCTAGCTACCATCATACAACCTTACCTACCTACCTCCACTAGTATAAATCCACCAAAATGTAACCACTACATTTGCAACTATATGCAACTTGTAATCATTTGTGAAATTTTTTGGGAGTATTTGCAATTAAGGCAACTAAACTAGTCACTGAACACTTAAGCAAATGGACAAAAATAGCACATAAATGAAGGCTTGGCTCATCCTACTTTCCAAAGAGATTTTGTTCCTCTCCCATATGTGCATCCACAACCATTTAGATCGCATCAAATGGTGTAAAATGGAGAAAGATATGCCCCTTCAAAAAAGAGGTCCTTTAAAAACAAAAACAAAATCCAAAACAAACACATAGAACCTTCATGAGCAAACACATGGCAACTTGTCATCAAGCATCAAATTTATGACAAATGGTCAGCATGTCAATTGTGTCCAAACTGGATGGATGCCAAAATTGAACTACTTTTCATACAAAAATGTTCATCAAACATAAAAGGCCATGATCAAAAGTTTGAAAAGTCATAATCAATGGTGATGGGCAAACTACTATTCTTTTAACCCTCATGTCCTAAATTACATTCGGCACTACCATGTTAGGGTTTAGGTGATGTTCCCTTTCACATGTCTTTCGTCCCAATGTGTTTTGCAACAGGAAGTATCCTAGTGCACATTACATCTTGCATCTTTCATCTTAGTGCGCTTTGCAAAGGGAAGTCTCCCAATGCACATTGCATCCTACATCTCTCATCCCAATGCACTTTGTAACAAGAAGTCTCCCAATGCACATTGCAATAGGAAGTCGTTGAGTCTCTTTGGTCATTGGTCATAGCTACTTAGCAAGTCGTCGAGTTTTTTTGGTCATAGTTGATCCATGGTTGCAGGCAATGGCAAGTTCAGTTTACTATGTGGTATTTGGGGATGGAATGAACTTTACACATGATGGACTTCACAACCCTTTGTTGGCATGATTGTTTTATGTCATTTCTTCATACTCTGAATAAACCATAAATGTTTGTTGACTATGTGTAGGGTGTGAAGGAAGAGAATCAATTTTATTTCATTCCGAAGTACTGCCTCTTTTCTCTCGGTGGTCAATTTTGTTGAAAAGATCTAGGTCCCACCTCTTTTTTCTTGCTTATCAATTCCATTGAAAGGATCTACGTCCCGTCTCTCTCTTTTTAATCAATTCCATTGAGAGGGTTGAGAGGATATAAGTCTCACCTCTTCTCTTGTTAATCAATTTTGTTAAAAGGATATGGGTCTCACCTCTTGCCTCTTGTTAATTGATTTCGTTGAGAGGATTTAGATCTCGCCTCTTCTCTTGTTGGTCAATTTTGTTGAAAGGATTTGGGTCTTGCCACTTCTCTTTTGCTGGTTGATTATGTTGAGAGGATATGGGTCCTACCTCTTTTCTTGTTGGCCGATTTCTTTGAAAGGATATGGGTCCCACCTCTTTACTTGATGGTCGATTTTTTTGAAAGGATTTGGGTCCCATTTCTTTTCTCTTATTGGTCGATTCCATGGAAAGTATTTGGGTCTTGTATTTGATAGTAAATTGTACCAAAAATATCCTTGGGTACTAACTCTCCTCGATTTTGTTGACAGTTTTGTGAATCGTTCTCTCTAGTAGAATTTATCTTTAACTAAAAGGCTCTTCTTTCTCTCTTTCTATTCGATTCCATCTCCAACTGCAAGAACTCCCTTTTTTTTTAAAAATATTTTCAATTTTGTTCAGACCACCTCTTAAACTCCCCTTCTTATCTTTGGTTGACTTTCTCTCCAACTCCTCTACTGTTATCTCTTTCTTTCACATCAATTTTCTTCCTTTTTCTTTTTGCTCAATTCCTCCTAGACTTCAAGTTGTTTCTTCTCTCTTTGTTCAATTCATTTCAATTCCTCCTAGACCTCAATTTGCTTCCTTTCTCTCTCTCTTTGCCCGATTCCTCTTAAACCTCAAGTTCCTTCCTCTTTCTTTGCCCAATTCCTCTTGATTCCTCCTGGGCCTTGATTTTTTCCTCTCTCTCTCTGTGCTCTGCTCAATTCCTCCTAGACTTCAATCCCCCCTTTCCAAGTTGGAGAAGTTCCTAAACCTCCAACCCTTTTCTATAACTTGGAGAGTTTCTTAAACCTCCAACCCCCTCTTTGGACTTTGATTGTCTTGTTGTACCTTCCCCTCCTTTAGCCCCCCAACCCCACCATCTATTGCTAGTTAATCAGGGGAAGGTTGTTGCAGCCATGTTGGAACATGGCCCTTTGCAAGCATCCTTGCCCTTGCCCTTACTCTAGCTTTTGATTGTGTAGGTGTTGAAATGCCCAAGTTTACACTCATGTACCCTAATGGATGGGATCTATAACCAGCTTGGAAATTTTTGTGAAATTTGTCCTTTTACTTCTTTAATTGCCATTATAAACCAAGTTCGGTTGAAATTTGCTTTGTATCATTTTTCAATTAGCTTTTTAACTATTTTGTTTGTAGTAGTATGTGAATCTCATGCACATTTTCACTTTATTTCCTCCCTTTACTTTCTCCTTTGTTATTTAATTATTTCTATTGCTTCTCTGTCCATAGTTTTCTTATGCAAAATTTGTAGATATTTGTGAGAGGTAACAACGTGGGATTGAATGTAATCGACTAATGGTTCTTTCTCGCATGTCTTCTTTGCAGGCAAATGTGGTAAAGACAATAGATTCTTTAGGCAAAATGGAGTTTGACTTTTTACAAAATGTAGCAATTGCCCTTCAAACACATCTATAAGTTCACCTAGGTTAGCTATGTAATCCATATCAATTTTGGTCGATGTATCTTTTAAGATAACATGACTTTTAAGCTCTTCCATGTAGTACCTTGTAGGAGCTCTTGTACATCATCATCAAATCTTATAGTAACAAGTTCCTCTGCAATGCATGTGTTGATCAACTATACAATTGTTCCATGCCCACCCCAACCTTGGGTATCATTTAAACCCTCATCAAAGTTTTTTACATTATTTTCATTCGATGCAATGATATTGTTTTCTATAGTATACAGTTCACTAGGCTTAGTCCTGCCATCCATAGCCTTTGGATTAAAAGGCCATATCCTTGTAACCTTGAACCCATTCTTAATGTTTTTTTTGGATAGAGTTGCATCTAATGTCTTATCTACCCAGTTTGCAAGAATAATCTTGTGTGGGTCCTTGTAATTGTTGTTGACCATGCTAATATATATATTGAAAGTTATTTTGAAGTGTTTGAAACAACTCACATCTAAAGGTTGTAAAGCATGTGAAGTGTGTGAAGGTAGGGTAATCATATTTAGCCCAAATTGTTGAATTTGTTTTTATTGCTTATAGGTTAACATGTGAACCATGCCCATCTAGAATTAATAGATGATGGTTGCTTGGAGAAATTTCGCCTAGAACTATATAACCTTTTGAAAAATGATAAAAATTCCTTGAACAACAAACTTGTCATCCATGCTTTGGTTTGGATTACCATACATGTTCCAACTTTACAGTGCTTAATGTAATCATTTTTTATTCTTTCACCTTGAAATATGTATAATCTTGGTATCAATCCCCCTTATTGCATTCACTACACAATTGATGGTTAGTCATTCTTTGGATTTTGGGATGGTGTTGTATACATGATGAGGACCTTTTTTTGTTATAACTTTAGCTCATGATTGCCTCCATGCTTGAATTCTAGATTCACCAGAATTTGAAATGCGATATGGACTATATTGATGTTGGGTGTATAAGGATGTCAAGTTTTAATAGAACAAGTTGCAAGAATTGGTGGTGAGGCCTTGGGCTCTATTGATCTCCAATCCTTCTACAAGATGGATGTTCAATTTTGGATGTATGCGCTTAAACCAATACCACTAGGAATCCCCAAACACCCCATTTTTGAAATGTGGTGGGTCAAGTTTGAGTAACTTCTACCACCCTCCATTTGATTTGTTACAGTGTTATAAATAGCCCACATTCTTGCATATTCAAAACCCATGCAACAACTTCATCTTCTTTTTCATTTAGTACACTTGGTGGTCCAATTTTCCTATTTATGGTCTTTCCATTTAGGTGGTTGGAAAGTGAAGTTACAAGTATGCCCCAAATCTTGTTAGCCCCCCATAAAGAAGTAATGCCACATTCAACTACATCCATGGTTGTCTCTAATGATTCATTTGACCATGTGACTCTTGGATTTATAGTCAGCACCCTATTTGTTCTTGTTGGCCTTTGTGTTGTCATGTTTGATTTAGCTTGAGGAAGGACATTATCCTTATCCACTACTTATTGGTCCACCATTGCACTTTGTTTCCTACGAGGAACATTGAACATCATGATGCTTTTGGTTTTCCCGGACCCAACCTCCAAAAGCTTGATGGCATGTGTTCAAGCCCCACAAGTGGTATTCCCTTGTCTTTTTTATGTTTAGACTAAGAAAACAAAAAGTGTGTTAAGTTAGTGAATTTGTTCAATGCATGTTCATATGTGAAAACACTTGTGTTGATAAGATAAAAAATGCTTACAAAATCAGTCCAATCTAAATCTTCGTATGTTGTTGTTGTGCAAGCTATTGGAATGTATTTAATTGTACGTTGTGCTTGAACTTTAGGAAATCTGCATTGTCACATTGTTGTTACAATCTTTCCTATTATAAGGACAATAGATTTAACTATCCAATGGAAATCAATAAACTTGTTGAAACTTTCCTTGTAAATATTGTCAATACATGTAATTGTGCTATCATCTTGGTGATTCTCTATCTTAGGTAGCCCTATGTTCTTTTCTTTCACTTCAATATGCAAGACTAGGTACTTTTTCAATTTGCTTTATAGCTTTATAGTTTCCTCCTTCCCTTTGCTAAGCAAATCTATGTTCTCCTCTTTCATTCTACTAAACAATTCATTTTTAACTAATATGCTTTCCTTAGGCACTTTTGATTTAAGCACTATTACACTAGGACAAAGTAATTCTATGAATGTTTGGAACTCAACCTCCACATGGCTTGGTAGTCTAGACATGTTGATTTGCAATTGAGCTAGGTTAAGTTGATGTCTTACAATTTATTTTGATTGTGTTGTGTTGTTTTGGCAAGAAAACAAACTGAGTAGTTTCTTAAATCTTTAAATCGTTCACAAACTTTGCAATTTAATGTGATCATTTTAATGTGTTGTTAGAATCTTTAACTATTTTGTACCCCTTTCAATGTTAAAGTGTTGTACTTATCACCAAACACTAAAAAACACATAATGAAAATATTTGTTTGTAGACATGCTTTAAATCACACCTTACACCAAACACCTTTAGTCCCAAGTATAATTGCATTTTGTACAATTGCACAAGTGTGTGTAATATTTTGTGATTTTATTAAGCCCATGGTCAAACATTACCTTCACATATAGAACATAAAAATTTATAAGTCAACCTCCTTAAACCCCCTTCACCAAAAAATGTTGTTCAAAAGTGTGGTCACTTACTATATAATTATACACATAAATGTGTGTTACACTAGTGTTTAATCCTTTATCACTAAACACCTTCCACTAAATAAATGAACATATTTTTTTATATAAAAATTATTTGACATTCCCATGACCAAACATAAGCCCTAGATCATTGGTTGGAACTATAAAAAATGCCAAACACAACTTTATATCACTAGGCATTCAATGATAGGGCAATATACAAATAGCCATGGGATGGTCCTCATTTGTTGACTCCCCAAGTTGTGTACTTTTTGGGTGTTATTATTTTTGGTTTTGAAAGATATTTCTAGAAATTAATAATTGATATTATTTGTTGAAATGTTCTTCTTCCACCATTTTTGTAATTGAATGGATAATTTTTCATTTTTTATTAGTATGAATATATTACAAAATTAATATTATTTTATTTGCATTAATGTTGGTAGTTATCTTTTCAATCTTAACATTTGTCATATGAACATATTGTTAGGTTTATCAAAATTTATTTCCTTCTTTATTAATTGATTTTTTCTTCTTAGATTTAAAAAAATGTAATCTAAATGCTTGGTGAAGCCTTCATGCAAGGGCATTATAAGAATAAGAGCTTTCTTTACACCTTTATTTTAATAATGCCCTTGCTTTAAGGCTTTACTTTACACTTAAAATGATCATGTTATGCATGGACGCATATCTATATATATATATATATATAATGTTTGAAACCATAGCAAGAGGAACATTGTTGACAAAGGTTTTTGATAATTGCACATGTCAATGATAAAACATCAAAACATTGTTCAATGTATTTCCAAGTGTGAGCTTTTACATTTTAACAAAATGTTGTTTATTTTCATTTTGAGGTTCATGTATAATTTGAACAAAATAAACCCATATTGGGTAGATACCATTTGTTAACAAATTTTGTAAATATATGTGGAATCATTTTTCATGAAGTTCAAATCATTCGTTTCAACCCCCCCATAAAACAACAACTAAAATAGATTTATCAAATAGGTTAATGTTGACATTGTTACCTATAGGCAACCCAAAGAAAATGCCAAACTTAAAAGGACTTGTTTTTTATAGCTTCAAATTTGATGTTCTTGCTTTTGATTTTGTTTTGGAATTACCCTTGCCATGCAACATGGTTATTCTTCCATCTCTAATGCATGTAATCAAATGATGTGAACATCCCCAAAAGACCCTTATTTTTCAATAATTTGTAGTTGTTTTGTGTTGTTTGCCACAAGTATGTGGACTCAAAACAAGCCTTGATCATTAAATTGCAAATCATTTCATTACCTCCATTATGGTGTTTATCATAATTTGTAATATTCATTAATAACATTCGTAGTGATGCCATGTGCAAACATCATCATAACCATAATGCATTTTTTATGAAAAGACAACCCTAATTTACCTACATCATTTTTTTTGTGAACGAAAATTGAATCATATGCACAAACCAAATGCATAATTCTTAAGAAATATCTTGTCATTCAAAAACACTACTTTGAACACACCTCACTGCAGATGGTGAATGTACTTGGATAATTTGTAAATAGTTTATCATTGCCAATGTCCCTATCTCTTTGAATGTTGGTAGATTGTCCATGCTTGGATCCACCACATTGCTTGGGTGCATGTGAGTTGAACATTTTGTCTGATTACTTTATGAAAATGTTGAATATTGTTTTGCTCCAATATTGTCCAAGTTCATGGGCAATTTGGGCATTCAAATAATCTCTATAAGCTTCCATCTTCAAACAAATAGAACCTCAAATGTTGCATTATATTTGGAACAAGACTTGTAGCAAAAGCTTATATGTTTGCACATTTTTTTATGTTCACCTAAAAATGTAATATTAATGAGTGTTTGAACATTATTATGTGTTTGTATAGAAGTTCAATGTTTGTGTATTGATGCGTGTTTGTAGAATTTTTAAAAAAATAATTAGATGGTGGGTTAAAAGAGAGGACATGAAATATGAGGTCATTTTGTAACATTTACATTGGGGCACATCACTCACTAGAATAATATTCCAACACAAGACCTTCCAAGTGGCACTTCAAATGGTCTAAAGAGAGCGGGTGTAGAACATGATCATGCCTTTAATTCTTCTCATGTAATACTAATCCCTTTGAGACATCACATTAGTGCAAAGCTTGTGAGAAGCCAAAATGGGTTTTGAGAGAGGGAGAAAAAATTGTGCAATGGTGTTTTAGTTTTGATATGTGTTGTAATATTTATAATAAGTGAACAACATGAAAAAAAAAAACTATAGTTGAGACAATTTGTTGGGTTGTAGCAAAGTTCGTAACAAAATATGTTAACGCATTTGCAATTGTAGTGGAAAGAAAAAATTGCACTATGCATTTGCTTGGTCTTTCTTTATATGAATGAGGATTTTGTCTTGTAAATTTTCATAGAAATGTTTGGTATATATTCAAGGCCATAGTGTATGTAGATTGAAGTTTTGAAGTTTTTTGCAATAGAATGTTTTAAAATTTTTGAATACATAATTTCTCCCACCTCATATTTTGCGACCTACCAACCATCTTTAGTGGATCAAAACACTTTCATTAGTTCGGTTAACTTTTGTCATGGAGAGAGTAAAAAAAACATTGTTGGTGTGAACATGTGTATATGCAATGGCCAATCATTGAACAATCATATATTATACAAGGTTTCTTTTTTAACAAATGATTGAGTTTAAAGTGTTTTTTTTGTTACTTGGGTTAGGCACTACTTTAGTTGGATAATCCAAAGAATAAAAGTCTAGAAGTTTTTTGACCCTTTATTTTTCCACATTAATTTTCAAAAGCATCTAGGTTATTTTGAACCCAATAAAATAATGACCATGGCACCCAAGGCTATGGAAAAGTTAAGATTCAACAATTATTTAATACTAGTGGGTGCCCGTGACCTTTGGCCACTGTGAAGTCCCCCGGTTTCTTTAAACTTGGTTTCATCCATCCCCTTAATCGGGACAAACAATAGCTAAAAGAAAAAAAGCTTCCCCAAAATTCGTCCCGTCATAAAGCCGGACGGACATTTCATCCATCCCTTTAATTGGGACGGACAGTATCTAAAAGAAAAAAAAGGTAGTCTTGGTCAATACCAAAAAAAATAAAAAATGATTATGGGCTGTCCAAGGCCTAAATATTTTTTTCTAGTCTTCCCCTAAATTCGTCCCATCATCAAGCCGGACGAACATTTCATCCATCGCCTTAATCGAGACGGACAGTAGTTAAAAGAAAAAAAAGGTAGTCTTGGTCAATACAAAAAAAATAAAAATAATTTTGGGTTGTCCAAGGCCTAACTTTTTTTTTTCTGGACTACCAAATCTTTTGCCTCAAAAAATCACACTGCCCCTGATTTCTTTTTTCTCTGGAGTTAGTTACATCTGGGGAAGCCCCATAGGGAACGGGCAGTGACTGGAAGAATCTTCCAGGCACTGCCCACACAGACAGACAGACACCACCACTGTTGCTTTTATATATATTTAATATGAGATTTGTTTTTTTTGTGACAACATTTTTTTTCCCGTTTTGATCCCTTTAGTTTTGTGTGGTTGCCTTTGTAGGTTTAAAATTGCCATGTAAAAGTAGGCAATCTTTAAAAAGTGAGGACTATTTCATTAGTAAAGATTACCCAAGATGTAACCACTTTATTTATGATTACGTACATGCAACTATTAGTCATTTACAATTACCTTTGGACACTTTTGTAACTATTTCTTGTGTTGGTCATATTTATGACTACACTTCAACTAGTTTGCAACTATTGTGGTTTTCATCTTTCCATGTGAAACAACATTTAGTTTGATTTTCATTCGAAAAGAACAATTTATGTCCCATTAGTTGCAAATGTGACTAATTTAATCATAGCCCTTTGAGTATGCAAAGTTGTATTTTGTGTTTTTTAAAGGGTATAGTTGGGTATATTAAAATCTACAAATGTATATTT
>Ga0116230_10004100_pt1 | contig 14268 bp, 11 predicted proteins | sample S1TSphfallax_3_FD_88678 | JGI IMG/M metagenome (GOLD analysis project Ga0116230, IMG submission 88678) | Host-associated microbial communities from peat moss isolated from Minnesota, USA - S1T2_Fd - Sphagnum fallax MG | ecosystem: Host-associated > Plants > Peat moss > Unclassified | place... | reverse complement strand
TTAAATTACCCACATCTAGACCTAGGAATTTCTTAGGTTGCCACCCATAGCAACACTTTGTAAATATGATTCACCCCACTAGGGTAGTTGCCATTTAATGCTAATTAATACTAAGGATCCTGGCCCGTGCACCTAATTGAGGAATTTGGCCTAAAATTTTTTTTAAAAGAATTTAAAACAATTAAGCATTAGTTTTAGGTTTATTTGTTTGACCATGCCTTTACACAAGGAGTTTGAATTAACTTGACTTTGTTAAATATTTGATTTTATTTCTTTTTTGTGCAACTTTTGGTTCAGGTGCAATTTTAGTGTTTTGTTGAGTAATATTGTAATATCTTGGCAACTTTGACACAAATTATATATATTTTAGAAATGCTAAATTTCTATAATCACTTTTCTCTTTAAAAAAATTTGTGAAAAATTTGGAAAAATCTTTCGAAATGTTTGAGAATATTTTATTTTAAAAATTGAAATATTCAAATTTAATTAATTATTTGACAAACATGTGTTAAAGCCACCATTGTACTATGGTATATGTTGTTCCAAATATAATAAATAGTTTGATTTAAATAATTCAAATATCAAGGTATGATAAGGCATGGCAAGGCCCTTGTGTATTGTATTTTTTTTATCATTTAACCATAAGTATTGTGATACCTAAGTTTAAATTCTAGGTTTCATTTACAGTTTGAGTTTTTGTTGAATTTGCAATGATAAATATTACTCAAAATTCAATATACCCCACAATCTAGGTTCAAAAGTTACAAACTCACTTCCATAAAATCTTAGCCCTCAACAAGGGGTTTCTCAAATATCAAGAATGGGTGCTAACAATATATAATGAGCCAACATGATTACTTTATAAAAGGATTGCATGTCCTTTTGTCCCAAAAAAACTTTTTCATATGAATGAATTTTGAAACTATGTTTTTGACAATTTGTTATATTAAATGCTTATGGTTGTCCCAATACATAACATGTTTTATTGTTTATCAAGTTTTAATAAATAAGAATTCTTGAAAATGTTATGATTCCTTGTAAATTCAATGTTCTATTTACAAAAATGATAGCAATTTCAAATCATTACTAATATTTCATTTTTTTATTATAATGAGCTACACCTTTTTTTAAGACATCATGTAAATTATACCTCATTTATATGCAGTAAAGGAGTTTCAAAGTTCTAAAATTCTAGATCGATTTTAAAAAGTTCTTTGAATTTTTAAAGTTTTAGAATTCCACATATTTTTAAGTATGAGTGTTTTTTCAATGTGGCTAATAGGTCTTTATCTTTTTAACTTTTTTTTCTCATCAAAATTTTTTTATTATAAGAATATTTTTTATAGTCCTTTGCAAAATTGATTCCTTTTGACGCAATAGGTGGTCACTTTCAAAAGTCCTAAATCAAAACTTAAACTTAAATTTTTTTGTCAAATCGATTTTTGGTTTGAATTCCCTAACATTCATATGAATGAAAGAGCAACAACTTATCATCATTTCCATGGTTTTAAATGATAAAACATAAATATTTATCTAATTTTTACTCTTTTTCTTGGTGGTTTGAGATTCTTTTTGGCTCATTGGATTATGATTGCACCTAAATGTGCCTCAATTTTTCTTATTTCTTAATTTTGATTTTATTGAAAATTCAATGAAAAAATATTCAATATTCAATAACTTTCACACCATATGTCTAAACATTACAAATAACCTAAGTAATGCACCCCAACTTACTAAAGGCTTTCTAATGATACCAAGTTTATAACAAGGGCCACTATGGTTTGGAAAATGTGAATGTGACAAAAAAAATAATAATCAGCATTTATATTAATAACAAATTTGAAAAGGTTTATATTTTTTGGGGGGTTATTTCAATATTATCACATGGTGGAAAAAAGAAGTCATTTCCAATAAAGGGAAAAATTAAATAAACACATGATATTATCATATATATAGCAAGAAAAATTACATTTGAATTTATAATAATTTGTTTCAACATCAAAAAATGAACAACCATGAATTTTTTTCACAATAGTTGTTCGTGTTAACATGGTTTTTTATTAAGAATTTGATGTCATTTTGATTATGTCTTTTTGAAAATCTCTCAAACACAATTTTTAAAAATAAAGAAAACATCTTTCATGTTGTTTATTATCACTTTAAGGTGAAAGCACATTATGAAAGACCCTTTTTGTCTTTTTTTCAAAAGATGTCATTATTGAAAAAAAATCAATTTGTTTTGTGAATATTACATGATAGCTCACTACATAAAGAAATTAATTGCTAAAAAAATAAAAGTATTTCATAATATGTGATGTTATATTTATTTTTTTTGAAAATAATACATGCTATAAAATTGTATTGAATAACACAAATATTATCCAAAAACAACTAAAATGATCATAATTTTTTATGAAAGTTGAAAATTATTTGAGAATTTTCATACCTAAAAAGGAAATTTTTCAAAAAAAAGATGATAGATGTGTGATGAATTGAAATAATTTTGACAAATAATCACATTCACATCAAAGGTAACAAGCATAGTTATACTAGAACAACTCAAGCACTAGACCTTGATGAAAATATTTTGGAAGATGTGCAAAAAAGAAAATCATTATAATCTAGACTTAAAAGATCACACAAGTAATGAACAAAATGATTCTTGAACATTTTATTTCAAAGTTAGTTGTTGCCCTTCAATTGCCACAAATGTTTTATGAGATCATTCCAAATATTGTAATGAGAATCATGGTTCTCAATTTGAATGGTGCCTTCAACATATTCTTCAAATAAAAGTCTTATTCTAAATGTTATGTTCTCTCTCACATCAAATGATGGCTCCAAGTTCAAATTTTGTTCATCTTCTATTGTCACATTGTGCAACACTACACAAGCCATTAGGATGTCAATTATGACTTCCCGATCCCATTATCTACTAAGGTTTGTTACAATCCCAAATTGTGTTTATAGAACTCTAAAACATCATTCCACATCTTTGTGTAACTTTTTGTGCTTTTGCAAAATATTGTTATTTTTCACCCTAAGATTTGTGGATGGTCTACACAAATATAGACCAACAAGGATCAATTCCATTAATTAATGAATAGTAATGAGGATACATGTTGCCATTGACCTCAAAAACCAAATCTTCTCTTACACCCTACAATAAATTAGAAATTAATGGTAATATATCCAACACATTCAAGTCATTACTATCGCCTAGTATTCCAAAAATGCATGCTAGATACATAAACTTTGGCTAGCAACTGCTTCTAAAATAATCAATTTGTGGTTTTCTTATGTCATTGTTAAGTAATGGGGCAATTCTTCCAATGATAATGCATACAATCTAACAAAGAAAACATGTTAAGGAAAGCTTTTTGTGCATTAATCACCATCAACTTTTTTATATCAACTCATGATGGTTGTTGTAGGTTTTTAGTTTCAAAAAAAATTCAAAAAACTTTCACAAATTGTTTCAAGAATTCAATGGTTTTGTTTTCTTTTATCTTGCAATATTCGTCATATGCATTGACAACCAAGGCAAAAGCTAGCATTTTCGTTGCGATTGTACATTTCTAAATGGGAGAAAGATTGATGGCCCTGCAAGCATCCAACTTCTATAAGAAATAAGAATCATTTGCACGCACATCTTACATGATCTTATAAAACAAAGATCGACACATCCTATAACACCTCCTAAAATCTGATACATTATAAATAGTAGTTCGTGCAAAATAATCTCATTAGATTCATTGGTGACCCGTTGCCCTCTTTCTCTTTATGTTTGATCTACACCCATGAACTAACCTTTTGTGTATTCGTTGAGTTGCTTGAAGTTCCATCTAACCTAGTGTTGCATTGAACCAAAAGTCTTATTATGATCATGTGTCAATTCTCCTTTCAATTGAATAAGTAGTAGGTTTCTCCAACATTTTATGGTTGATTTTATTACTAAAAAAAACAAAAAGATTTGAGTTGTTGTAACGAGAAATGAGAATAAGCTCCTAAAAAGAGTGTTGAAAGAAAATATAAGTAAAATAAAATGCATTATCAATTTAAAGAGACGACATAAAGGACAAAAATGACAAACAATGAATGGGGTTGTTTGTTGGGCAAACAAGCAAAAACCATTACCAACCCTTGAAAATAGCCTACACAAAGTATAGGGGTACAATGCAATCCCTACAATGGAGATGTTTTTAAAGCATCCCATCAAAGCTCTGCATGTGACCCTTCAAAACCATTTTTCATATCCAAGTTTACTTACTTTTTTGCAACGCCACCCATAAAACTAAAATGGGGCTTGCAAAGAGGTGGAGGACTACTAATAACAAACCACATGCATAAGCACTATGATTTGCCAATAAAAAATATGGAGCAACAATGAAAATCATATATATATTTATTACATTTTTTACTAGTAGGTGCACAACTTTGTTGTACTTTTTACCAACCTCCGAAAATTATACAATTTTGCTAGGTCAAAAGTCAAAACCATTTCCCAAGCCAACTGTTATTCCAACTATATTGAACACGAAGGTTTTAGGCTTAGGCTTCAACTTACAATAATCACAACCCATGATGTTAGTGTAGGGAATAGCAAAAAGGCCATGCTTGTAACTAGCCTTGGGCATTGATTTTTGTCCAATTAGAGTGGAATATCTCATCTAAGTACTTGGAATCCCAAAAACCTTAGAAGCACACATAGCAATATGTTAAGTGATTTCAAAATTTTGTTTTATAAAGGTTTTTCAACCACCCCAACAGACCCAGGGTCTAATAATCCTTGCAATATTTGCCTTTTGTCTCAAAGTTCACAAATATTGACCCGAGGTTTTAAAGTTCATGCATATTTGGCCCTAGGTTTAAAAACCTATGCATATTTGGCCTTGGGTTGTTCACAATTTTGCATATCATATTTATGTATTCCTTATAATATATTTTATACATTTTCATCCATATTGGGGGTTTTCATCTAACTATAAAGCTTTGGCCTAACTTGGTAATCTATTGAAAATGGCATGCATTTAAAGAGCCTAGGCACACTAGGAAAAAGCCCAAGTGGCCTAAGCATCAAAAAAACAAAGCATATGTAACCTATGTAAAAGCCTAAGCAATTTAAGAAAGAAACCATGAAGCCTATGAAAAAGCTTAAGCAACCTAGGAAAATCGTAGGTACCCTAGGAAAATGCCCATGCAAGCTATGAAAAAACCTACGCAATTTAGGAAAAAGCCTAGGCATCCTAGGAAGAAACCCATGCAATCTAGGAAGAAGCCATGCAACTTAGGAAAAATCCTAGGCACCCTAGGAAAAAGCCCATGCAACCTAGGAAAAAACTTAAACACCTTAGGAAAAAACCCATGCAACCTATGAAAAAGCCTAAGCAACCTAGAAAAAATCCCATGCAACCTATGAAAAAACTTATGCAATTTAGGAAAAGCCTAGGCACCCTAGGAATAAGCCCATGCAACCTAGGAAAAAGCTTATCCACCCAAGGCTATTTTAGGCTATTCCATTTAAAACTATTTTACTTTAAGCTATTTTGAATTATTTTGGGTTTTTTTCTTAAGTTATTGTTAACATGTATTAAGCACATATCTGATTTTTATAAATGTTAACATATAATTATCTTATTAAATAAATGTTACATGTTTTAAATGTTGATTTCAATTTTATAAGTGTTAATTTTTAAAAAATTTAATTAAATGTTAACATGCATTAAGTACAAATTTGACTTTTATATGTGTTAATTAATAATATGTATATATAGTAACTAATTAATCATTAGTCAATAGATTAGGTTCTATTTAATTAAATAACTATAGGGTTGTCAAAACAAATAAGCGTGATGTGGCCATTTTGCATCAAATGTCATGCAATGTCCATTATGATGCATCAATGATGTCCACCAAAACTAACACAGGCAAAATTCTCATTACACCCAACCTACCCTTATTATGCATGATGATTGAAAACGGATTCAATCACCGCAAGATTGGTAAAAACAAATTCGATCACCAACTTTCAATCACTATAGTCAAGGATTGAAAAGTTTTGGTAACCCACTTCAGTCAGTTAGTTGGCAACCAAATTTTTATTATCCACCTAAATTGTTTTTTGGCATCTATTCCAAAAAATTTAGTTGTTCAATCAAAAATGGCCATTGATCTAATGATTGACAAAAATTTGGTTGGTCCCCAAATGTTTTGGGCATTACTTGGAAAATTTGGTGGCCAATTATGGTCACCAACTTTGGCAACGAAAAATGGTGACCAAAGTTTTTGGTCAGCCTAAAAAAAATTGGGAGCTACCCAAAACTATTTTAGTGGAACAATCAAAAGTGGCCTTTGATTCAACGACTAGAAAAAATAACTCCTACCCAAGTTGTTTTGGGCATTACCTAAAAAAAATTGTCGCTAACAAAAAAAGGGGGGGAATGTAATATGTTTTTGGAAAGTTCTACACATGGCAATTGAAGACTACTAAAAATTTGGTCACCAATGAAACAACAAGGTACTTGTAAGCAACCAAAAAACGTTTTTGTATGGTGACCGAAAATGGGTTCCAGTTGCCATCCAAGAAATGTTGATCATTGGATATATGGCAACTAAAAATGGGTTTTGATCCCCAACCAAAAAACGTTGATTGTTGGATGGCAATTGAAAACGGGTTTCAATCCCCATTTAAGTTAACTTGATCATTGGATGGCGATCGAAAATATTCAATCACCAATGACTATAATTGGAAAAAGGGGTGCATGTAATTTTTTTGGGAGGCTCTCATCAAGCTTTAGAAAAGGCATCCAAAAATTTCATCACCAGTGAAAAAACAATGTATTCACGAAAGATTGAAAAAGGGTTTTGATCACCTTACATACGGCAAATTGCCATTTGAGACATGTTGATCATTGAATGGTGAGGAAAAATGGGTTTTGATCACAATCTAAAAAAAATTTGATTGTTGGATGGCGATCAAAAAAATTTGGTCACCAACAACAAAATTTGGAATGGGGGGGGCATGTTATATGTTTTTGAAAAACTTTTGTCGAACTTCACATGTGGCAATTGAAAGCAACTAAAAATTTCATTGTTAATGAGAAAAAAAATGTACTTGCAAGTGACAAAAAAAGGTTTTAGTTGCAAAACAATGAACAATTGAAAATTTTTTATCACCTTATGTATGGCGACTAAAATGTTTTAGTCGCCAACTAGTTGTTGATTGAATTCCTTTCATGATTAAAAGGCATTTCAATCACCATAAGGTTTACAATAACCAAAATGAGTCTAATTTCGGTCACTTATAAACTTGCCCCCATTAATCTAAAAGTATTTTTGACCTAGGTTGACCTAGATTAACTTTATACCAACATGACGTAAGGGTGCATCAGCCTCAAAATGTGTATACCACATCATGATAGACATATGAACGTCATGAAAACCCTACTTATTGGTGCTAGATTTTGGAATTATTGTTAAGGTGCAATCATGTTATTAAAACCCACTACAAGTGTAACAATTGTTTAATTTTACATGTTTTTCTATGTAACTTGACATCAAATTTGAAATTAATTAAAACATTTATACAATGATATGTTAAATATTTTTATAACATACCTAAATTTCATAGATTTCCACCGATGGAAAAGGATTCAAAAGCAATAATTTACCATTGTAACAACTCATTTTTATCCTAAAAATCAAAAATTAAATGTTGGAGTTAGATTAGACAATTCTTGGAGTGTTACATAATATATTATTAATTTTACTGGATTAGGTTTATTGTTTAGAAATATATTAGTAATTTTGATGGAACTATATAGGATTAAATGGCCACTAAAAGAATACAATTTGTTAAAATGTAAATTTAAAATGTGTATAAGTCTTATGAAAAAGATCTAGAATTTAAACTTAAAATGTGTGTGAAATCTCCATATATTATTTAAAGTAGTATTTATGGTATATTATGTTATTTAAATGATTATTAATTATATATGGGTTTTGAAATTTGAATTGAAAAAATTTGGGTTGGATTGAAAAGTCTAGCAAATGAAAAGTAGATGACGAATGAAATGTCTCACAAATGAAAAGTTAGAATGATTAGAAATACTAGAGATCATATTGCACAAGGAATTGATCCACATATCTCAACCATCCACATTAGGGTTGAAGGATGTGTACTCCTTTAATGTCAAGCTCAACCAATTCAAGTGGGAATTACACTTGAATAGATTTTGAACACTTTGTGCACTCAACATTGTAGTGATGGAAAATGTCTCAAAACAAGCCACCCACTCAGAGAAAGATTAACAAAGTCCATAATGTCGTGTGGGCAACTGTCAAGCACATAGCTCACTCATTAGAAGAAGAAATTGATGACTCCAATAACAATTTCTTCTACATAGAAGTCCATCAAAACCCATCTTCATGGAAACTAAAAAGCGCATGCAAATTGATTGTGGCATAAGGCAATCATGGATTTTGTTGACCTATGACAAAAAGATCATGCATCAAATGTTGAATGCATGAACAACTAGTTGTTGTTCTCATGTGCATTTTACAAGGAAGTCACCTAAAAAATTATCACACACATTACCTTCTAGATTGAGTTCTGGATCAAGATTATAAACGTTACCAACTTCTTGATCAAGTTCTAGATCGAGTAGACATTACCACCTTTTGAATTGAGTTTTGGAGTGAATTCTAGATGGAAATCACTAGCGATACTTTTTGGTTTGGTGTCAATAGGGTTAACAAAGCCTCTTGCAAGGAAACTTGACGAAGAAGGGAACAACAGTAGAAAACAACCATTTGCCAAGGTTGACCAACATTTGTGAAGTTCTTATTTGGTGTATCAAATGTTAAAATTTATAGGTTTAAATCATTTGTTCCTTCACACATTTGTAATCGATTTTCATATTTTGATGGTTATTGGTTATAGAACATTTAGCCCCATCATGCATATTCGTAGCAGAATTAGATGACAAACCATAAATTATCTAGAGTGAAGTGATGCAAATAGTGAAGAAGACCTAAAAAATGAACCAAATTTAGAGGCGAAAGCATATTGAGCTTGGTATGAAAAGAATAAAAGGGATAAGACACATGAACATGTGAAGCAACATCAATTTCGAAAAATAGCTCTCTTAGAAGAAGCTATGGTTCAAGACACACAAGTTCTTAGTTCTAATATTATGGCCTCCAAATCTCTTCACACTTTCAAATATCAAACTTAGAAAGTCACTACAAATATTTTTTAAAAATTAGCATTGTTTATTTTTGAACATGTCAATGAGCTAGAACACAATGTTCAACAAATTGTCATTGAGAAATTCCTTTCCCATTCATTGGTTCAAGGCATGCTTCCTAATTATCTTTTAGATATGCAGCATGTGAAATATAGCCATGATGTAGTTTCAAACATGAAATCAAGCATTATTGAACATCTAGCAAATCAACAAAAGTCCCAATTAGTTGTTGCTATGGAGACTATATGTATGTTAGCATCTAGTTCATCCATTGCTAGCAACAAAGGTGTTACAAAATTGTTGAGTGTGGATAAGTGCAACATTCGAAAAGCCCTAAAAAAGCTAATACAATTGGATACCATGAAGGATTTTTTTGGGCTATAAGAAAGAGGGCTAGGGCTAGACGTTCTGACTCCTTGCGACAATCCATGAAAGATCTTGTCGTGCAATTTTGGACTAAACAAATGATAATTTCTCCAAATCAAAAGGATGTGGTGAGACACCAAATTGTTGTCAAGCTGCATGAGGAACATGCAGTACACTATTTGCAAGTTTCACAAGTATGTTCCTACTCATTTAGATTTTGGATTGTTGTTATATTGCTTACCCTATAAGCACTAAATTTCACAAACCTAAGCAACAATGTTATGAAGGTTACATGAGGGTTACATGATGATTGCAAAAGACTTGACAAGTTCTTGAGCATTGTAAATGAGATGCTAGCATTTCATTTTCACAATTACAAGGAGTGTTTGTGCTTGGGTGATGTAGTAATGGTTAGAGGTTCCATAGTAAGTCCTCATGGCTCTAGAAGTGTTTGTACTTAGCTAATGAAGTAATGGTTAAAGGTGTTTAGTAAGTCCTTTTGTCATGGCTCATGTAGTGTTCGTGCTTGGGTGATGAAATAGTGGTTAGACATTACTTGGTAAGTTTTTTTGTCCTTGCCGAAGTGGTGCTTGTGTTTGGATGATGGAACATTGGTTACAGTTACTATGTCAATCCTTTTGTCCTTATGAAACTAGTGTTTGTGCTTACCACTGTTGGCACCTTGAAAGAATGCTAAAATCACCATTTAAATTACTAACTTTTGAATGACAATCCTTTGTTAGCAATGCAATCCTTGGTTTGAGGTCCAAAATCACCATTCTTTTTGGTGATTTGCTTAACAATGAATCAAATGACCATTTTAATTAAACTGGCCCATGTGTTAAACTATTGAAATTGTGTGACATGTTACAAGCTTTTCTTGAATTTTATTGTTTTGTACTAGAGGTTTAAGTGATCCAATGAAAACTCAAGATCTTGGATGCCATTTACATAATATTATATGAGTTAGTTTTGTTGTAGGTTAGCTAATGAATTGAATGCTAGTTTTCCAATGGCTTAAACAATTTCTTACTTCTAGTTGGTTTCCTTATGAAAGTCCACAAGAATTGAAGTCTTATCCAACTCAGTAGCAAATTCATTTGTAAGTGTCAATTTTCTCTAAGGCTTTAACTTAGAAATTGAAGTATGTTGGGCTTGAACAACTAGTCCTTTCTCCTCCCTTTCATTGAATTTTCAAAGTTGAATTAATTATTGTCAAATTAATATTCAATTGAATCAAATGTGAAATTGCATTAAGACTCAATTTTGAATATGACTCCATTGATGAATTGCATGACTTGATATATGGCAAATGAATCCATGGTTTTTGATATAAATTGATTTTGTCTTATTTTGTGCCATTAATACCAATAAGATTTTGTTCATGAGTAGATGTTAAATAATTGCAAATTGTTGGTAACTGGTGATTTGGTCTTTGAGAATTAATAAATTAACTTTACATGTTTTGTTCATGGGATTAACAAAACTCATTTAAATTAGACCACATGTTATGCATGTGTGTAGCTAAAATTGACACACCCTCAAACTCCTTGATGGATTCAACTACGAGTCTAAAGGTGAAAACATCGAAAGGAGAAAGAGTTGGGCGCGCTCCCTGGCTTGTAACACTTCGAAGGTAGAGGGGCATGTTGGAGCTCCAAGATGGGGACTAGGAAAATTGATAAGCAACTAAATTACTCACACAAACTTGTACAAACCAAACCACAAGGTGGTTAATGCATATCTGGAATTTTTTTAGTGCATAAACGAACCACGGGCAAACATAAACTCATAAGACTCACCACAACCTAGACTTGGGAGAAGCCACCACCTTCCCCCTTATAATATTCTTTGTGTTTAGCCACATGACCAACACCCAAATGTCATTTTGTCCCAGAATTCCCAAATGGGAGTTTCGAAATTCCCAAATTTGAAACTCCCGCAACTTTGGGGGCCCATAGCTTTGTGTGAAAACCTCCAATTGGGGTGAGGTCTGAAGCAAAGTTGTAGTCTTCGTCGAGAGCTTTTCAATGTTATATGACACACCACCTGCACACAAGGAAATCAGGGCGATTTTTGCCTTTTAATGGTTGGGAGTCAAATTGACAATTTTACTCTCGACCTTTTTTTTGGCCATAACTTGTGTTTTAAGTGTCCAAATGGGTCATGCAAACCCATTTTAGATATCTACATTCCAAAAGCTTTCCCATGATATATGGAACTCTTCAATCCAATGGGTTTTGACGCTTGCAATCGTTCTCTAAAAATTTGGAAGTCCATTACGACTCCAACTCCCAAAGTGGGAGCTCATTTGGGAGTGTGGGGGTTCATTTCCTCACATTCTCCTACACTTTTGCAACATGAAATGTGATTCCCGGGTTTCACTCTTAGCTCGCACCTTCACAAGCCTTTGCCTTGGTTGTGAGCCCAAGGCTAGGGTTAGTGACATATAACATGCCCCCTTTCCAAATTCTATTACCAATAACCAAATTTTTTTGATTGCCATCCAAAGATAAATTAATTTGGATGGTAAGTAAAACTCATTTTCAATTACCATCCAATGATTGACATTTCTCAGATGGTGACTAACATTCATTTTCAGTCGCCATACATAAGGCAACCAAAACCTTTTTTTTAATTACATGTGACTATTTTTTTTTTATATTGGTAATTGAATTTTCAATTGCCTTCAATTGCCAAGTGTAGAACTTGATGAAAGGTTTCCAAAAATATATTACATGCCCCCTTTTTTCACAAATGACTAAATTTTTCAAGCATTGCCAAAAAAAATTGGGCAAGGAGATTTTTTTTCTAGTCGTTAAAATAAAGACCATTTTTTATTGTACCACTAAAACTAAAACAATTTCGGGCAGCCAAATTTTTTTTAAGGGCAGACTGAAAAATGTGGTCGCCATTTTCAATCACCAAAATCAATTGGTGACCATTTTTTTCCAACAATGCTTTAAAAAATTTAAGGACCGCTTGAAATTTTTTTTCAGTCATTCAATGAATTACCATTCTTTGATCGAATGATTAATTTTTTTTCGAATTGATGCCAATTCTTTTTCCAAACAAAGTAAAAAATTGATTGTTGATAATGGTAATTGAAAGTGGGTGACCGAAAGTTTTTGAACATTGACTATGGTGATCGAAAGTTGGCGATTGAAAATTTTTGGTCACTAATCTTTTGGTGATTGAATTCATTTTCGATCATAAATTGTGTGGTGACCAAATTTGTTTTTGATCACCATGCATAATGGGGGTAGGCCAAATGTAATGAAAATTTTACCTACATTAGTGTTGGTGGATGTGATGGATGCATTAAAACATATGCTAACATTACATCTGACACAAAATGGTTGTGTCACATTTGTTTTAACAACCCTCGTAACAAATAACTCAAATAGTTACTTAATTAAATATAAACTAATATTTTAACTAATGATTAATTAATATATATTTATACATATTATTAATTAACATTTATAAAAGTCAAATTTATACTTAATGCATGTGAACATTTAGTTTTAAAATAATTATAAATCAACATTTATAAAAATCATATCTATACTTAATACATTTTAACAATAACCTAAGAAAAATAACCCAAAATAATTCAAAATAATTTAAAGTAAAATAGCTTTGAATGGAATAGCCTAAAATAGCCTTGGGTGGATGGGCTTTTTCCTAGGTTGCATGGGCTTCTTCCTAGGGTGCATCGAAGTTTTCCTAAATTGCTTAGGCTTTTTCATAGGTCACATAGGTTTTTTCCTAAGGTGCTTAGGATTTTTCCTCGGTTGCCTAGGTTTTTTCATAGGTCACAGAACTTTTTTCCTAGGGTACCTAGGATTTTTCTTAGGTTGCCTAGACTTTTTCATAGGTTGCATAGGCTTTTTCCTTGGGTGCCTAAATTTTTTCTTAAGTTGCATAAGTTTCTTCCTAGGGTGCCTAAGCTTTTTCCTAGGTTGCATAGGCTTCTTCCTAGGGTGCCTAGGCTTTTTCCAAGGTTGCATGGGCTTTTTCCTAAGGTGTCTAAGGTTTTTCCTAGCTTGCATGGGCATTTTCCTAAGGTGCATGGGATTTTTCCTAGGTTGCTTAAACTTTTTCATAGGCTTCATGGGTTCTTTCCTAAATTGCCTAGACTTTTACATAAGTTACATAAGCTTTGTTTTTGGGTGCTTAGGCCACTTGGCTTTTTTTCTAGTGAGCCTAGACTTCTTGAACACATGATATTTTCAACACACTACTAAGTTAGGCCAAAGTTTTATAGTTAGATGAAAACCCCCAATATGGATGAAGACGTATGAAATATATTTTAAAGAATACATAAATATGATATACAAAATTGTGAACAACCCAAGGCCAAATATGCATAGGTTTTTAGACCTAGGGCCAAATATGCATGAACTTTAATACCCTGGGTCAGTATTCGTGAACTTTGAAACCAAGGACAAGTATTGCATGGACTGTTAGACCCTGGGTCTGTTGGGGTGACTGAAGAACCCTTATAGAACAATCATTTGAAATCACTTAGCATATTGTTATGTGTGCTCCTAAGCTTTTAGGGATTCCAAGTACTTAGATGAGATATTCCACTCTGATCGGACGAAAATCAATGGCCAAGGCTTGCTACAAGCATGGCCTTTTTGCTATT
>Ga0116230_10004097_pt1 | contig 14272 bp, 8 predicted proteins | sample S1TSphfallax_3_FD_88678 | JGI IMG/M metagenome (GOLD analysis project Ga0116230, IMG submission 88678) | Host-associated microbial communities from peat moss isolated from Minnesota, USA - S1T2_Fd - Sphagnum fallax MG | ecosystem: Host-associated > Plants > Peat moss > Unclassified | place: USA... | reverse complement strand
TTCCCGGAATCACCCCACCGAGGCGTGGGACCTGCTGCAAAATGCATGGATCAAATCGCCCGGGGATGTCGAACTCACACGGCGGTTGTTTCTTCTTGACAAGCAACAGGAACAGATCGAAGGAGCGGCAGCGCTGCTGATTCACGCGCTGGCGAGCAACTCGGATGCACTGTCCAACTACGTTCCGCTCTGGACGGAGCTGCTGAGCTATTCCCAGCCGTACCGGCTCCGGGTGGCGACGCTGCAACTGATGCGGCTCGATCCAGGCGATGAAGCCGCCCGGCAGGTGTGGATCGCGGTCACCGCGGAACATGACAGCCGGCTGGTGCTGCAGCAATCGTCGCTGGAGAAAGCCACTGGTTACACACCGCCGTTCGCGCCGGCGTTTCGATCACTGGTGCAGATTGTGGCGGCTCGGCCAGATCTAACCGTCGCTCAGAAATCAAAATCGATTCAGGACCTGATTGCGACGGCGCAAAACTCCGGCGACGCTGAATTGGCCGCCGAGCTGCGGGGACTTTGGCTGGCGGATTGCAAGGAGTTTGAGCAGGCTGCTGCGGCGTTTAGGGAAGCCTCCCGGCTTGGAAATAGCTCGCCGGAACTGGCGGTTGCCGCCGCTGATGTCCAGCTCAGCCTGGGGCAAAATTCGCAATATGAGCAGAGGCTGTGGAAAGTGATTCATGACTGCCCGCTGTATGCCGGTGCGTACGAGGCGCTGGAGTCGTATTACACGGCCCCGGCGACCGCTTCGCCGGAGAAGGCAGTGAAGGTGCTTTCCACCTGGCGCAGCAACGACCCGCAGAGCACCGCCGCGCGGTTGCTGCAGGCTCAGAATGCTGCTGAGTCGGGTCGAAACACCGAGGCGGATCAGCTGTTTGGGAGTTTGTTTGCAGAAGATCCGGACTATCCGCCGGTGCTTCGCGAGCTGGTGCGGTTTTATCGGCAGAGCAATCGGATCGATGAGCTGGTTGGGAAGCTGGAGGAGACGCGCGTGAGTCGCCCGCGCGATACCGCATTGACCGCCCAACTCGCCGAGTTGTACGCCGGTCAAAATCGCCGGGCCGAGGCGGTTCGCCTGCTGGACAGCACGCGTTCGCTGGTCGCCGACGATGCTGACGAGCTGTATTCGCTGGTCGATACCTATCTGGCATTGGATCAGAAGCAGACGGCCGAAGAGGTGCTGCAGCAGGTGATTCAGCTGGACCCGACGCATTCGGGTGCGTGCAACGGGCTGGGCTTTGAATGGGCCGATGAGGGAAAGAATCTGCCGCAGGCCGAAACACTGATTCGCATCGCGCTGGCGCAGGAGCCGGATAATATCCGATTTCTCGACAGCCTCGGGTGGGTCCTGTACAAGCGCGGAGACATGGAGTCTGCTCGCATCTGCCTGGAGCAATCGGTCGCGGCCATGCCCAAACCCAACCCGGTGGTGATGGATCATCTGGGAGATGTGCTGTACCGCCTGTCGCGCCGTGACCAGGCGCTGGGCACCTGGGAGCAATCGCTGAAAGAGCTGTCGGATGACCATCCCGACCAGCGAAAGCTGCGGCTGCGTCTTTTGCAGAAGATCAAACAGGCGGAGGCGAATCAGCCGGTGGATGTTGCTTCAATCCGGAACGCACACGGTTGAGTCCTGAGCGAAAGTGCATCCGCAGTTGAAGGATCTGGAAACTGTGGAGGCAAATTGCCGGGGTCTTTCGTTGCCGCACGTTGAAATGCCTCCATGCAACGCGATCATCGCATCTGAGACTTAGCGAATCGCCGAAGAAGAACGAACGTGCTCGAAAAATCCATTCAATCCGCCGCCGCCGCGATCCGCGATGCTGCAGCTCTGCTCATCACCGCCGGTGCGGGCATGGGTGTCGATTCCGGCCTGCCCGACTTTTTTTCGACGGCAGCGATGCTGTGCATCAAACCATGAAGAACGTGGCAGCGGTGTTTAATTCGGCCGGTGTTCCGTATGCGGTCGTGGGCGGTATGGCGGTTGATGCGCACCGGCATCGTCGAACAACCAAGGACGTGGATTTTCTGGTATCAGTTGCCGGTCTGGCACACCCTCGAGACGCCGTCGCTCGAGGGCATTTTCACCAAAGCCCCGGACGGCGGCGTCGATTTATCGACCCTGCAACCAACGTGTCGTTCGATATTCTGTTCAGCGGGAACTTCCGCGGTAACGGTAAACCTGGGCCAATCGCATATCCCGACCCGTCAACGGTCGGGTTGTTGATCGAGGATCTTTTGGTGGTTGATCTGCCAAACCTGGTTCAACTAAACCTGGCGGCGGGTCGCTATCAGGATTTCGCGGACGTCGTGAACCTGATCCGCGAGAACCAGCTCGCCGAGGATTTTTCAATCAAGCTACACGAATCGATTCGCGCTGATTATCTCGAATGCCTCGAAGAAATGCGGCGTAACGAGGAATACGAGCGTCGCCAGGATGAAAACGCCCGCGACTGATTTGCGATTTTCTTCTCGAAGAACTCCGGCTGGCTCATTCAATTTGGCAGGCCTACGCCGCTCGGAGGCTTGATCGGGCGGCGGCAAATGCCATGATTCTAGCGGCGATTTGATCTGCCGGTTCGATGGCGTCGGCGGCGTTGCACTTGGCGGCGCGGTTGGTGGTTTCGGTCAACACGCACGAGCCGGGGGACTGAAGGAGGGTGCTCCCGCCGCTGTTGCGCACGGCGAGGAGGCTGGCAACCCCGCCGACCCCGCTGCCGCCGAGGAGGACGCCGATGGTTTGCGGACCGGCGAGGTCGGCCAGAGAGCCGAAGAGCATTTCAAGGCTGGGTTTTTGGTCGAAGATAGCCGGGCCGGGCTTGATGGCCACGGCGTAACCCGCTGACGACCGCCGGGCGAGCAGATGGGAATCGCCGGGGGCAATCAGGATCTGACCGGGTCGGATGGGCTGGCCGTCGGTGGCGACTTGCACCTGGAGCTTGCAGCGGGACGCGAGCCGGGCTGCGAAAACGGCCGTGACTGTGGAAGGCAGTGGCGCGATAACTACCGTTCCTGGGCCGCCCGCGGGAATTTGCGATAAAATTCCGCAAAGTGCCGGCAGCGACCCCATGCCGCAGCCTATCGCGAGGATGGCATCGCTTTGAACGGTTTGCGCCATCGGGACGCTCGGCCAGGATGCGGAGAGGCTGGCAAGCAGGTTTGGAATCGATGCCGTCGCTGCTGCTCGAAGGCAATGGGCTAGGCTGGGTACTGGCTCGTCGGTGGCTTGCGATCCCGGTCGGTTCACAATTGCAACAGCGCCGGCGTCGATGCAGTCCAGCAGCAAACCAGCTGGTGCCTTCTCTGTGTCGGCCCGAATAACGATGGGAATTTGATGGCAGCGAAGCAGATCCGTGATCCGCTGCGGGGTTCGACCGGCTTCCAGATCAATATCGAGAAGCAAAACATCCGGATGGCATCGGAGGATCTGATCGTCCATCGCAGCGGGGGTGGCCGCCGCGCTGATCGGGACAGAACCGTCGGCAGCCAGTTCCTCGCTCAACTGCCGGACATCCAGTTTCCAGGGGCTGGCGATCAACGTGCGAATCGGGCGTCTTTGCTGCGAGTTGCTCATCGGCGTCTGCTCAATTGAAGAAGACCACAGGGCATTCCTGTTTCTTCTTCGGGTCAGATGCGTTGTGAGTTGAGAGCGTCAGACCAGCATTTCATCGGAAACCACCGGTGCTGGTTCAAGCCCCTGAAGTTGCTGGGGCTGCGGCCAGGGGACCAGGCGCTGCGGACGACTGACCAGCGGGCCAGCGTCGGGACGCTGGACGCCGGTCATCAATTTCGGCCGGCGGAGTTCGCCCCAGATGAGCAGTCCCAGGATGAAACTGGAGATGCTGGTGGCCATGAGAAAGACCGGGAGCCGCAGGTTTGCCGTCACATTGGCCGCGCCGATCTTTGGGTTCGGATCGCTTCCCAAGTCGGCGACGGTTACGCATTTGGCCAGGGCTTCATTCTTCTCTGCGGCTTTGTCGGCACTGTCGGCCTGCTCTTTTTTGGTTTCGTCGATCTGGGCCTTCAGATCCTCCTTCTTTGCCGTGGCAATGGTGGCCGCATCGACCATCTTCTGGTTGGCGGCGGCGATTTTGGCAGTGGCGTCGTATTCCGCTTTGGCTGATTTCTCTGCCAGGGTCAGCGCACTGATCTTGATGCTCAGCTGCTCCCTGGCGTTTTCCAGATTCACCTGCCGTTGTGCGGTGCCCAGCGCCTGGATGGCGCTCAACTCGTTGCGGCGATCATCGAGTTTTTTCTGGAGATCGGCTGCATTCTTCTGATACAGCGCGAGGATGGGATCGGCCGGGTCCGGCTGGGTGGTCGCGCCGACGGAAACATCGGTGCCAAGGCCGGGTGGAGAATTAGTGGTGACCGGGCCGGTGCCTCTGCGGTCCCTGATTTCGTCATTCACCGCAGCCAGCTGTTTTTCAAGCTCGATCACCTGCGGATCTTTTTCGATCTCGATCGGCTTGGTCGGATCCTGGCTCTTCAATTCGTCCAGCGCGGTCTGGCTGGCTTGCTGACGGCGGTGGCTTGCTCCCATTTGGTCTTTTGAGCGGACAACTGCTGCTTTACCTGATAAACCGCGTCTCCATCGGGCCCTTTCTCGGCATCGGCGGCGGCCTGGATATGCTCTTTCAAAAGCCGTTCCTGTTTCGCATTCAAATTGTTTACAGCAGCCATCGCCGCGTTGGCCTCTGCCAGAGCGCGGTCGCGGTTGGTGAGAAGATCCTGGTCCTTTTGCTTGAGCGCGGTCAGCACCGCTTCAACGCGGGCTCGGCCCAGATCCGGCTCGGAGGTGTTGTAGGTGAACTCCAGCGTGCTCCCGTTCCAGTTCAAAAATTGCCGGTCGACGATCTGCGCGTACAGCTCGTGATCGGCCACGAAACCCGGCGGGATGTTTTGCTGCTGTAGGATTGTGAGCGCGACATTGCGAACGTCATCGCTGTAGAGCCGGGTTTCCTGGTCGTGCTGAAAGGTGCGGGCATCGACCTTGCTCGAGTCAAGGCCGGTGAAACTGAGCCTGCCCACGATGCTGCTGCTGATCGGCACGTAATGGAACGAGAGGTACCAGAACAGCGCCGGCAATCCGAGCAGCAGCGGAATCAACAGCGGCAGCAGGGACCGGCGCGGCTTTCGAACCGGCGCGGCTGGCATCATTGCCGCTGCGGATGAGGGATCGTCTCCGGCGAGCGCGGCGGCGGGCAGTTCGCCGTTGGTTTTTCGGATGTCGGGCACGACGAACTGGTCAGGGTTTCCCGGGCGTCCGCCGAATACTTCCACGCCGATCGGCTCGCTGACCTGCGAAAAGACATCGGCGTTCCGCGTTTTTTTAGTTGGGAGATTAAAAGTACCCGAGAGGGGTGCTGCGAGCGGTTTCGGGGACGCGGCAGGTCGGGGGCGATTGCCAGCCGGTTTGGTGTTGGGAGCGGTCGGTGGAATGAAAGGTGTCGCCCCGCGTGGAGCGCCAGCGTTGCTGACCATCCCGCTGAGCGAAGGAGGTGTGACCGGACTTGCGGATTTGACCGCAGGTGGCTGCGCTGGACGCCGGCTGGTTGCCGGAGACGGGCGAGGAGCAGCAGGTGGTTCAACCACCGGAGCAACCGGTTTGACCGCGCCCGCGCTTCCCAGCCCGCTGGGCGGGCTTGCCAGTGCATCGAATGCAACCGACTTGGCCGGTGCCTGCGGAGCGACCGGCGGCAGCGGCACGTTCAACGGGAGCGGCATCCCGCCAAGAAAACTCCCGCCGTCAAAATCAAATCCAAACAACGGGGGACCCGAAAGCTTGCCCTTCCGCGGGACGTCTGGCTTCTCCGCGGCCGGTTCAACAGGCTCGGGTAATTTCTCAGCGACCGCTTCAGTGATCGGTGCCGGTTCAACGGGCGGTGCTGATTCGACCGGCGCCGATTCGACTGCCTGCATCTCGGCGAGCGATTCGGCCGTCTGCGGCAGCGGTTCAACCGGTCCGTCGGTGAACTCGAGAAATTCCAGGTCATCGGTTTCGAGGGCCGGTACCGAATCGCTGTGCGTGACGTCAGCGCCTGTCGGCAGTTCATCGATCGTGCTGACGGCGGACCATTCGGTTACCGAAGGTGATTGTGGCTCCGGGTCAGTTGCCGCAGATGGCTCGGCCTCAGCTTCGGGCTCAAGAAATTCCAGATCTTCCGCCCCGGGATGGATTTCCACAGACGAGATTGCTTCGACATCAATTGCTTCAACCGGTGGAACTTCGGCCGGCGTCGACGCGAAGAGTACCTGCGACTGCAGTGGATCTTCCGCAAGGGATTCCATCGGCAGGGGTTCAGCTGCGAGCGGTTCGGTTGTAAACGCTTCCGCGGTGATTTCGACCTCGACAGGGTCAGTGATCTGCGATTGAGCATCGACGATTTGATTTTCAGCAGCGATCTCGCCGGCGGCGGGAGTCTCGACCTCGAATTCCTCGGCGTCAGAGTCCTCGGCGTCAGGCTCGATCCACTCCGGTTCATCAGCGGCAACCGGTTCGATGTAATCGCCGTCGGAGGTCTGCTCGACAATCGGCTGCTCGGTGTGAGTCACCAGTCGATCTGCATCCAGATCATCGACTGTGCTGATCGCTGACCAGTCGGTCGGTTCGGTATCCGCTGAATGCAAAGATGAGAGTGATTCGTCGGTCGTTTCGACGGAAACGGGTTCCGGCGGGGGCAATGCGACCTCGATCGGTTCAGCCTCGGTCTGCGCGGTAGCAATCGGTTCGGATTGGAATGGTTCAGCCTGGAATGGTTCAGCCTGGATCGGCTCGTTTTGGGTTGGTTCGACTTGACTTGGTTCGATTTGGATCGAACTGGATTGGCTCGGCTTTTCTTGAGAATGCGTTGCGGATTCGGTCGCGGCGGTCAATTCAACCGGGGCCGAAACCAATTCGACGGCTGGTTCGGCCTCAGGCCCGGCGGGGTGGGCAGCAGGCTCGAAGTGAACATCGGGCAGACCCAACTGCTCGCGGGCTTCCACCATGGCAGAGGCAAGATCACCAACCGAGGGCACCGCGGCGGCTGTGGTGACCGCGGCGGCGGAGACCACGACGGCGGAAGGATCGCTCATCCCGGCGGATTCCGGCGGCGGTGTTTCGACCTGCGCAACCGGTGAGAATGCCGGCGCTTCGGGTTCGATCGCTTGTGCGGCGATCTCCAAATGCGCCTGCGCTTGATCGACAGGTTCGATCGCGGCGGTATGGATGAACTCCGTGGCGGCCGCCTCGAGTTGCTGTGCTTCGGCATCGTCGAGGTTGCCGAAGAAAAGGAATTCCGGATCGGCAGTCGATTCGATTTCCGCAGCGGGCGGTAACGGCTGGGGTGCGAAAGGTAATTCACCTTCTGCAACCAAGTCCGGTGCGGCGGCATATTCTCCGCCAGGCAACGGCTCGATCGGTGAATCTTCAATTCGATCGTCGGCCGAACTGGCGACGGCGTGTTTGGCTCGATCAATCTCGATCAATGCGGGTTGGATCGGGGGAACAGCTTTTTCCGCGTTCGGAAGCGCCGATTCTTCGGCAACTTCCGGCGACACGGGATTCGTCTGCATTGAGTTGCCGGCATCTTCGACATTCAGAGGGATATCGCTTGTCGGGGTGATCGTTGGAACGACTTCGGCTGTTGATTCCGGCGCGGCTTGATCCGTTGGATTTTCCGTGATCTCATCCGTGATTTCAACGGCAGAGATCTCACCCACGATGGCCGGCTCGGGTTCCACGCGAACAACTTCCGGCGCTGCGATGGGTTGTTCAGGTTGAGCTTCGGCAGCGGCAGAGTCCGTCTGAGGCTCGGCTGCATGATTCTCAAAGCTCGAAATTCTGATTTCAGCAATGGCGCTTTCGGTCTCTTCAAGACCCGCCGCCGGTGGTGTTTCCAAGTCCCCCGTGATTGTTGCTTGTTCATCGCCGATCGCCGACGACGACAGAGAATCGACGGCAATGACCGGTGGGGTCGACTCGGCATGGGTTTCATCAACAGCGGCGACAGGCTCGGCAGGCCGCTGATCGAGCTCCAAGAGCGACGGAGTCTGGGCCTGGGACGGCGGGCCACCTGACGGCGGCGTTTCTTCCTCAATCACTGGCGGGGGAGGAAGATCCTCCGGCGGCGGTGCGGGCTCGCTGGCGGCGCGGGCGGGCTCTGGTGGAGCAGGTGCGGTGACCGCCTGCGCGGCGGCTGCGTCCAGATCGTCTTCGCCCCAGAAGATAACATCGGGAATCGCGTTGGGATCGACCGCCTCGACGCCGGGGATAAACACGAAATCTTCGACTTCGGCAATCAGGTCCGCTGGAACCGAAGGCGCGGGGATCATGGTCGGCGGCAGATCCGCGACACGCACAACGGGTTCTTCCACAACCGGGGGCGATTCGGCATGCGACGTGGCAACAGGTTCGACCGACTCAGACGCCGGCATCGGCGGCTGAGCTTCTGCTGCAAGAGGCTCGGCTGGAGCGGCTGGAACCGGTGCCTCGGCAGCCGCTCGCTGCGGTTCCAGAGCCTCGACCCCCGCAGGGACTGCGATCTCTTCAGCCGGCGTTGGCGTTGCTGCCATCTGAGTGATGGCCGGCTCGGGTTTGGCTTCTTGTGGCGGTTCGACAGCAGGCGGCTCTGCTGCGGTATCCGCGACCGGCTCCGGGATGGCTTCCACTGCTTTGGCTTCGAGTCCGATCGGTGCAGATTCTGCAATCGGCTCTGCCGGCCCGCTCATTGCCGCTGCAGGCTCTGGCAGTTCCTCAAGCGGAATCTCCTCCGCTGCGGGTTGCACGTCGAAAGGGGGTTCGACCGGCTCAGCTGGCGCATTCGCCGCCGCGGCGGGCTCCGTCGATCCCTCCAGCGGAATCGCTGCGGCTTCTGGCTCCGCCGCGAAATGCGCCTCGACCGATTCAGCAAGTGGCGGCATCTCCGCTGCTGCCGCAACGGGTTCGGTCCGTTCCGCCAAGGGAATTGCTTCGGCGTGCGGCGCTGGTTGAAGATGGCTATCAACCGATCCGGCAGGCAGTTCAGACCCCGCAAGAATCGTCTCTTCCGAAAGTGGAACTGCTTCGGCTTGGGCTTCGAGTTCATGTTCCGCTTCAGAGTCCGGCTCGGCGGACAGTTCCTCCGTCTCGGTTATTGGGACCGCTACGGGGATCGCTGACTTCCAATCCGCTTTATGATGAGCCGGTGCTTCTTCCAGCGGGATCGCATCTTCTGCGATCGGAATCGGATCAATTTCGGGGTTCTGGTCGATAGACCCTCCCGCGAAATCCTCCTGCAGATCGGCGGGTAGATGCGACGGGATGGCCGCCGGCGTCTCCTGGAACTCCGGCTCGGTCAGCGGCTCGGTCAGCGGTTCGGTGATGCTTGCGCCGGGCTGAAAGAGAATCGTGGACGAACCGATTGCGATGCGGTCGCCGAAGTTCAGCACCTGCTGATGGATGGCCTTGCCGTTGATGATCGTGCCGGTGCGGGACCCGAGATCGCGGGCGTACCAGTTGCCGTTCATCTGAAAGATGACGGCATGGGCTGCTGAGACACCGGCATCATCAGTCAGGGCGATGTCGCTGGTTTCGCGGCGGCCGATCTGCACCACCTTGCTGGCCACCGGCATGGCGGGCCAGCCGACGACGATGATCGCGGCCGGCGGTGGCTGGGGCGCGGGCGGAGTGCCCGGCAGTGTTGCCGATCGATAACGAAAGACGAACTTGCCGATCTGAACGCGGTCGCCGGTCTTGAGCTGCGCTTCCTTGACCAGCTTTGCGTTGACCAGGACGCCAGTCCGGCTCGCCAGGTCGGCGACGTAGGTGACCGGCCCGTCATTGACGAAGATCGCGTGCCCCTTGCTGACGGTGCGCGACACCAGGTGAAGCCGGGCATTTTCGTTGGACCCGACGGTGGTGACCGGCCGATCCAACGGTACCTCCGGTTGGCCCGCCAGCGCCCCCTGGGGAATCAGAACCGGAAATGCGCGAGGCCCCGGTGCTCCCGGTCGGCTGGAAGATTGAGATTGTCCTGCCATCAAACAAAATCCTACACGAATCCCCATCACTCGGGGGAGTCCATAATAATAAACATCGACTGACAACGCAGGGCAGGTTCGTGCGATGGTTGCAGCCTCGCCGTCATTATAGTTATCGGACAATCAGGGTGGCCAAAATCCGAATTCCAAAACCTGGCATTGAAACTCTGAATTCCGAATCCCCGAATCCCCGAATCCCCGAATGAATGACCAAATCCGAATGAAGAATGACCGAACCAAGACAAGGGGTTCGAGAACCTACCTGTTGCTCGGCATTTGTTTCGTCATCGTGATTTCGGACATTCGTCATTGATTCGGGGATTCGGGTTTCGGAATTTTCCAGCAGGGTTTGGGAATTCCGGAATATGGATCTTTTAAGGCCGCCGCATCTGTTTCTTGCGGAAACTCCCCGGGGTTTGGCCGGCATTTCTGCCGAATACCACCGTCAGATAACTCGCCGAGGCGAAGCCGCTGGCGGTGGCGATCTGCGGCAGCGTCAGGTCCGTTTCCAGCAGCAATTGCCTGGCACGCTCGACCCGGCACCGGCGGATCTCGTCCAGCATCGACCGGCCAATGCTTGCGCGGAATCGCCGCTCCAACTGCCGGCGCGACACCGTGCCGTTCTTGGAAACGTCGGCGACATCCAGCGGGCCGTTGGCGTGCTCGCGGATGAAGCGGAGGGCTTCGCTCACCTCGGCATCGGTGGTGGCGGTCAGATCGGTCGACCGGCGGGTGATCACGCCGGTGGGGGGGATCAGGATCGGCCACACCGCCGGCGATGCTTTATCCATCAGGCGTTCAAGCAGCGCGCCGGCTTCAAATCCGATCTGCTCGGTGGCGGTTCCGATGCTCGACAACGGCGGGGACGCGAGGCTCTGAATCAGATCGTCGTTGTCCACCCCGAGCACCGCGATTTCATCGGGAACCTTGATGCGGGCGGCTCGGCATTGCTCAAGCACCTCTAGAGCCGAGATATCATTGCAGGCCATGATGGCGGTGGGTTTTTCGGTCGAAGCGAGCATCGACGCCAGTGTTTTGCGATCCAGGGCGATGCGGGGTTCGAGGCCCTGCTCGGCGAGGCGATCGGTGAATCCCTGTTGCCGCAATTTTGCAAAGTAACGATCGAGGGGCGAATAGAACCCCAACCGGCGGAAACCCAGGCGAAGAAAATAATCAGCCCCCAGCCGGCCCACCGCACGATCATCGCAGACCACCGACGGCACCGCGTCGAACGGCATCGAAGAGGAAACATTCACCAGCGGCCGGCCGGCGTGGCGATGAACGCCAACGGCTTGCTTCGGTCCCGCCTGCATAATAACGCCATCACACCGCCGGAGATTATCGGACGACTCGGCCAGCCCGACGCCCAGGACGGAGCATTTCCAACCGCGAGAGAAAGCGAACGGCATCACCCCGCGTAGCACACCGCGGGCGTAGCCCTCAACATTGTTAAGAATTACCGCGACCTGCCGCATGTCGCAAATTTAAAAAAGATCGGCGTAAAGTTCAATGGCGGGAGGGTCGGTTTGGGGGTTGAATGGTTGTGTTCGCGGATAAATCCGAAATCCGAATCATTTGGAATTCGGAACTGCTCTTCGGATTTTGGATTTTTTCAATGCGCTCCTTCGGGGCGACCGCTAAGCGAAGATATTTTTGAGGATAATTCTCATGCGTGTACTCATCAGCGGCGCAGCCGGTTTTCTAGCCTCTCACCTCAGCGATCTGCTGCTGGCCCAGGGGCACGAGATCGTCGGGATGGACAATCTCATCACCGGCAAGATGCAGAACATCGAACATCTGCTGAGCAACAAAAATTATTCGTTCATCAACCGAGATGTGATCGAATCGGTGGCAATCGACGGCCCCATCGACCGCATCTACCACATGGCCAGCCCCGCCAGTCCGATCGGGTATGTGAAGCACCAGATCGCCACCGTGAAGGTGAACAGCATCGGCACCTGGAATCTGCTGGAATTGTCGCTGGAGAAAAAGGCCCGCTTCCTGATGGCCAGCACCAGCGAAGCCTACGGCGACCCGGCCATCAACCCGCAGCGCGAAGACTACTGGGGCAACGTCAACCCCATCGGCCTGCGCAGCATGTACGATGAACCCAAGCGCTTCAGCGAAGCCTGCACGATGGCCTATCACCGCGAGCGCGGGGCCGACACGCGGATCATCCGCATCTTCAACACCTATGGCCCCCGCATGGACCCGTACGATGGCCGGGTGGTGATCAGCTTCATCCGCCAGGCGCTGAACAATGAGCCATTGACCGTGTTCGGCGAAGGCAAGCAAACGCGGTCTTTGTGCTATGTGCTGGATCTGGTCCGGGGAATTAACCTGGTGATGGAGAACGATTTCATCGAGCCGATCAATCTGGGTAATCCCGAGGAAGTGACGATTTTGCAGATTGCCAAGGATATTCTGGCGTTGATTCCCGAGAGCAAGAGCACGATCACGCATCACCCGATGCCGCCGGACGATCCGCGCGTGCGTTGTCCGGACATCACGCGTGCCAGGCAGGTGCTGGGCTGGTCCCCGACGGTGTCGCGGTCGGAGGGGCTGAAGAAGATGATTGATTTTTATCGGGATCAGTTGCTGAAGAAATGATAATGGTTTGAAAGTCCACGCAGCCCCGGATGTACATCCGGGGCTTCCTTTGCTGATGATACGTTGCTGCACGCCCGCAATCGTTGACGCTCCGCGCTCATCGGCATACCATCCGCCGCGCTGACCTTTTGGAAAGGTCTTTGATTCAGGAGACGAATGGCCAATTTTGATGCTATCAACACGGATGGAACCAACATGGACCGAACGAACATCGATGGAACCGGCCCCCGGCCCCGGACGATGTCGGGTCCGATGATTCTTCCCGGTCGCGGACCGGTCGCGATGCCCGTGGCCATGCCCGGTCCGCCGGGCGGCGGCGGGGGGATGAATCGCTACCGCGAGATGACCCTCGAGGAAATGCTTCTCGAAAACCGCGTGCTGTTCCTTGGCGGCGAGATCAACCACGTCAGCTCGAGCCGGATGATCATGCAGATGCTGTATCTGCAAAGCGTGAAGAAGGACGCGGACATTAATCTGTACATCAACTGCCCCGGTGGGGTGGTGGATGACACACTGGCGATCTACGACATCATGCGGTTCCTCACCTGCGACGTCGCCACGTATTGCATCGGCCGGGCCGAGAGCGGTGGGGCGGTCATTTTCATGGCCGGCAAAAAGGGCAAGCGTTTCATCCTGCCCAACGCCAAGGTGATGATCCATCAACCGTTCGGCGGGGTATACGGGCAGGCATCGGACATCGAGATCCAGGCTGAGGAAATTCTCAAGACCAAGGACACGCTGATCCGCGTGATGTCCAAATGCACGGGCCAGCCGTTCGACCGGGTGCGTGAGGACAGCGAGCGTGACCGGTTCTTCGAGGCCAAGCAGGCGGTTGCTTATGGCATCTGTGACGAAGTAATCGAGGAAGCCGCCAGCCCTGAAGCAGTTGCAGCTGCGGATGGAAATAAAGAGAAATAGTCGACATTCAACACCGATACGAGTGAGATAGGTGTGGATGAGTTCGGTGTGGAAAGTTTCAAAAGCGTCAAATTTTGTCAAATGCCGTTTAATTTCGGCCCCGAAGGTGTCAAAAAATCTAGAACGCCGATAATCGGTACCGGAAAATCGCCGGTCCGATCGCTTGAATGAGCGCATCGGGCATCGTAACCTATTCACCCTTGGCCACTCTAACTTCCATCGCGGCGGCGACCACCGGCGGCTCGCTTGAAACTATCCGGCTAAGCCTTCCAACCGGTTCGGTCCCATCTGTCTCTTCCCCAGGAAATGTGTCGGGCCGGCATACCTTGGAGTTTGAAAAACCCCTCGCCATCCTTGAACAGCAGATCAAAGCCCTGGAAGCGGTGCAGGCGAGCAAATCGGTGGACTATTCCGCCGAGTTGCAGCAGCTTCGGCTCAACTACACGGCGGTGCTGCGAAAAACCTACGACAACCTGACCGCCTGGGAAACCGTGCAGGTGGCCCGGCATCCGCAGCGACCGCTGTTCCGTGATTATCTGGAAGCCATCTGCCCCGGGGCGGAGTTTCGCGAATTGCATGGCGACCGCTGTTTCGGCGATGATCAGGCGATCGTTTGCGGGCTCGGGCGGATCGGTGCCCACAAGGTGATGCTGATCGGCCATCATAAGGGCCGGGATACCAAGGAGCGGCTGCGGTGCAATTTCGGACTGGCCCAGCCCGAGGGATATCGCAAGGCGCTTCG
>Ga0116230_10004094_pt1 | contig 14273 bp, 13 predicted proteins | sample S1TSphfallax_3_FD_88678 | JGI IMG/M metagenome (GOLD analysis project Ga0116230, IMG submission 88678) | Host-associated microbial communities from peat moss isolated from Minnesota, USA - S1T2_Fd - Sphagnum fallax MG | ecosystem: Host-associated > Plants > Peat moss > Unclassified | place... | reverse complement strand
GTGTTGGTATGGACCACCAACCGGCAGTTGTCTATCGCACTCGGTGCCCTCACTCTGCTGGCCGGCGTGCTGCCCGCGGCCATCGCCTATGTGGGCTCACTGATCGTCGATGCGGTGATTCATGCCGCCGGGATGCACCGGCAGTCGGGCAACGCCGCACTCGCCGAGGTCATGAAGTTCGTCGCTCTCGAGGCGTTGTTGGTGGCAGCCACGTCGCTGGCGCAGCGCGGGCTGTCGCTCGCACAATCTTTGCTGCGTGCCCAGCTTGGTCAGCGGGTCAACGTCATGATCCTCGAGAAGGCCTTGACCTTGGACCTCACGCACTTCGAGGATTCCGAGTTCTATGACAAGCTGACGCGGGCACGCCGTGAGGCATCGAGCCGTCCGCTCAGCCTGGTCATGCGCACTTTTGGTCTGCTGCAAAATGCGGTGTCCTTGATCTCCATCGGCGGTCTGCTGGTGCGCTTTTCGCCGTGGGCCGTGGGCCTTCTGGTGCTGGCCGGTTTGCCGGCGTTCCTCGCCGAGGCCAAATTTTCGGGCGAGGCCTTCCGGCTGTTCCATTGGCGCGCACCCGAGTCCCGCATGCAGATCTATCTGGAATCCGTGCTCGCGCGCGAGGACACCGCCAAGGAGGTGAAGCTGTTCCAGTTGGGCCCGCGATTGCTGGACCGCTACCGCGAGATCTTCACGCGTCTGTACCGTGAGGATCGTGACCTGACATTGCGCCGGGACGGGTGGGGCTTCGGTCTCGGGCTGGTCGGCACCTCCGCGTTGTATGCAGGCTACGGTTGGATTGCGGCGGAGACGGTGCTGGGCGCGATGACCGTCGGCCAGATGACGATGTACCTGATGTTGTTACGTCAGGGCCAGTCGGCGGTGGGCGCGGCCTTGTCCGCCATCAGCGGTCTCTACGAGGACAATCTGTACCTGTCGACCTTGTTCGAGTATTTGGAACAGCCGGTGGCCGGCCGCCACGGCAGCCTGTTCGCGGGCCCAAACCCGGGCGACGGCATCCGCTTCGAAGGGGTAGAGTTCGTCTACCCGGGCGCCACCACCGCGGCATTATCGGGCATCGATGTTCACGTAAAACCCGGTCAGAGTCTCGCGCTGGTCGGCCAGAATGGTTCGGGCAAGACCACGCTCATCAAGCTTTTGACCCGCCTGTACCAACCAACCAAGGGTCGCATCTTGTTGGATGGACTCGATCTCGAGGAATGGGACGAGAGCACGCTCCGGCAGCGGATTGGCGTCATCTTTCAGGACTTCGCGCGCTATCAGATGCTGGTCGGGGAAAATATCGGCGCTGGCGACGTACGCGCATTCGACGATGAAACCCGTTGGCGCAGCGCCGCCACGCAGGGTCTGGCGGCCGAATTCGTCGAGGGTCTGCCGCGCGGCTACCACACGCAACTCGGCAAATGGTTCAAGGATGGCCGTGAATTGTCCGGCGGCCAATGGCAAAAGATTGCGCTGGCGCGCGCCTTCATGCGCAATGAGGCCGATATCCTGGTTCTGGACGAGCCCACGGCGGCGATCGATGCGGCGGCTGAAGCCGAGGTCTTCGAGCATTTCCGCGAACTGACCCGCCATCGAATCGCGATCGTGATTTCCCACCGCTTCTCGACCGTGCGGATGACCGACCAAATCCTGGTGCTGGAGGCCGGTCGGATCGTTGAACGCGGCAGTCACGAAACGCTGATGGCCGCCGCCGGACGGTACGCCAACCTTTTCACCTTGCAGGCACGCGGGTATCGTTGAGCCATGCCTTCATTCGACGTCGTATCTGAATTTGATTCCCACGAATTGACCAACGCGGTCGACCAAGCGGTCCGCGAACTCACCCAGCGTTTCGACTTCAAGGGCACCGACGCCACCTTCGAACTCGAGGATGCGACGGTCACGATGAGTGCGCCGGCGGATTTCCAGCTGAAACAGATGCTCGAAATCCTGAAATTGCGGATCGCCAAACGCGGTATCGACATTGCCTGTCTCGAGGTCAAGGACCCGGTGGTCAACCTGGCCAAGGCCAAGCAGTTGGTGGTGGTCAAGCAAGGGATCGATGCGGAGACCGGCAAGAAGGTGTCGCGATTGCTCAAAGACTCGAAACTCAAGGTCCAGGCTCAGATTCAAGGCGACAAGGTCCGGGTGAGCGGCAAGAAGCGGGACGACCTGCAGGACGCCATCGCCTTGCTGCGCAAGGCCGAAATCGACGTCCCTCTGCAGTTCAATAATTTTCGCGATTAGCAACCGGCGGCGAAGATTACGGCGCAGCTTGGATCTGCGCCAGCAGCGTCCGGGCATCCGCCGACGGGTTAAGGCTCATGCACGTTTTGGCTTCTTGAGTGGCCTGCGCCTTGTCGCCGAGCGCGAGAAATGCCTTGGCGAGATTATAGTGCGCGAGATAGGAGCGGGGCCGCAGAGCGATCGCCCGGCTGAAGCTGCGCACGGCATCCGCATAGTCCCGATCGGCGGCGGCGAGATAGCCGCGTGCTTCCATGATCGGGCCGTTGTCCGGTTGCAGGGTGGCTATGCGCACCGCGAGACTGCGTGCCTCGTCGCGCTTGCCCATCTTGATGTAGCCCCAGACGATGTGATCCCAGTGGACGGGGGGTGGCGGGAACAGGCTGCCCAAGTACAGCGACGCCGCCGCGACCACGACCAGCGTTCCCCAGACCGGCGCGCCGACCGCCGACTGCTGCCAATAACCCTTGAGGTTTCGCGGCAACGCGTCGATGAAGAGACCGCTGCACAGCGCGAGTTCCGGCATGCAGTGGAACCTGAACCGGTCCTCTGCCCAGAAGACTGTCATGGTTGCCCATGACAGGGCGATGGGAGCGGCGACGATGACCCAGCGCCGATCGCGGCGGGCGAGCCAGATCAAGCCCGCAAGACCCATCGACAGCAACCAGATTGCCGGCGCTGGCAATGCCTTCAAAAGCGGTGAAAACATCCGCTCTTCGACGGCCGATCGATTGTTGGGCACTTCGGTGTCCGCCAAGAACATCAGGCTCTTCTTGACGAAATCACCGGCCACGGCAGTCGGATGGTCGCGAATGAAGCCGAGCGCCTCGCCGCGCCAATACCGATCGACGTCCGGGGGCGACAGTGGCCGCCCCGCACGCCGAGCCGCTTCGTCCGCATAGCCGCGCCAGATTTCGCTCGGATTCAAATAATTCACGAACGCAGGGATCCAGATCGCGGATTGCGGGTTGTCGACGTTGTACGCTTGATGCAGCACGATGCCGCCGTTGTGCGGCAGCGGCGAGAAGCCGCCAAAAGCCCGGTGGTTGCGCAGCGACCACGGTGCCAAGGCGAGTGCCAGGCCTAAGCCGAGCAAGGCGGCCCGCCCCAGCCAATCTCGCACCGGCCCTCCTCGCACCGGCCCCCCGAGTGCCGGCGACCGCGACCACGGTGCGCCGGCGATGGCTGGCAGGAGCGCCGCCACGAGCACCAGCAGCGCCAGCGTCGAGCGTACTGCGACGCCCACGCCGCAGTACACGCCGAATGCCAGCCACCGGAGCTTGCCCGGAGTGCGGTAGACGGCAAGCGCACCCACGACCCACCAGCAAAGATAGGCGGCCACGGTCGTCTCCTTCAACAACGTGGCGCAAAACATGATCGCGGTGGCGTTGACTGCGTAGAACAACGCACCCACCAGGCCTGCACGCGGACGCTCAAGCATCCGGCCGATGGTCACAATGCCGTAGGCCGTGGCGGTGTCGAGAAGTGCCTGCAGTAGATAGACGGCAAACAAATTGACGCCGAACAACTTGAAGATGGCGCCGAGGAGATAGCCGTAGCCGGGATCCATGAAGGTGAACTCGGGCGCGTCGGCACCGACGCCCGACGCCACCGCCTCACCGAAGCGCAGGTAATAGTCTTCGTCCGGGCCGGGCTGGTAGGTCAGCGGACTCCGCAGCGCGCTGGATAGATGCAGAATCCGCAGCGCGAGCACCACTGCTAGCACCGCGAAGACCAACACGGGCTTGAGCTCGGACTCGCGCTTCGGCTCGGATTCGCCCATGTTCCCGAGGCGTCAACGCGCCCGCTCGAGTCCCTTGGAGTAAATCACGGTACCATCCAATTTGACGATGATGGCGTCGATGTCGTCGAGCTGGTTATAGATCTTCATGGCTTCCTCCGGCCCGAGGACGAAAGCGGTTTTCGACAGCCCGTCGGTGCGTATCGCGTAGGGACCGATAATGGTCGCGCTGCGCACCTTGCTGGCGGAATGCCCGGTTCGCGGATCGATGATATGGTGATACCGCACGCCATCTTCCTCGAAATAGCGTTCGTAGTCGCCCGAGGTCGAAATCGCCGCATCGACCAGCGGGATGCGGGTGATGACTTCACCGGCTTCCTTGCGCGGATCGCGGATGCCGACCATCCAAGGCTTGCCGAAGCGATCGCCGATGATACGGCTGTCGCCGCCCGCCGAGACATACGCGCGGGTGATGCCGCGCGCCTTGAGCACGTCGATGCCGCGATCCACCGAGTAGCCCTTGGCAATGCCGCCCAAGTCGATGCGCACCCCTGTCTGCGAAAACCGCACGGTCTGCTTTTTGGGGTCAAGCAGCAGATGCCGGTAATCGACCGCGGGCAGCGCCTTGTCGATTTGTGTTTCATTGGGGCGGATATGCTTACGGAAGTCGTACATGTAGCCGACGCTCGCGTAAGTGATGTCGAACGCGCCGTCGGTGATGACCGAATACTCCTTCGCGGTGGTCAGCAGATCGAACAATTCCTTGGTGATGTGCATCGGCCCCGCGGCGGCGCCGGCGTTGACCAAGGACACCTCGCTGGTGGGTTTGTAGGTGCTCATCGTCTCGTCGACGTGGCGCATTTCATCGAGCACGGCGTCGATCGCCTGATCCGCCTTTTCCCGGTCATCCGACCACAGCTCTACCGTGATGCGCGTCCCCATGATGCCGTCCGTCACCCGGCGCACCCATTCGGCGTGCGCGGGCGAGCCCGCGGCGAGCAGCAAGAAGAGCGGAATGGCCCGAATGCTGAAGCGATTTTTCATGGATGCAACCTCTCCTCGCAGCTCAAGCCGGCTGGCGCGACCAACGCCATTGCATGACCACCAACGCACTGCCGATCATCCCGCCGAGATGGGCGAAATGCGCGATCCCCGACAGCGTGCCGGTGACGCCCATGAACAGTTCCACTGCGGCATAGATCGTGGCAAACACCCAGGCGGGCATGGGTATGGGCGGAATCAAGGGAATTACTTTGCGATGGGGGAACAACAGGGCATAGGCGAGCAGCAGTCCGAACACGCCGCCCGAGGCGCCGATGGTCGGTGCGGGTGGCGTCCCCAGCAGGACCGGTACGACCAATTGGGTGAGCGCGGCGGTGATGACCGAGGCGAAATAGCAGGCAAGGACTCGACCGGCACCGACATAGCGCTCGATTTCCGCGCCGAACATCCACAGGCCGAGCATGTTGAACAGCAGATGCGGCGACGGCAGAAAGCCAACCCCTTCGGTACTGTGCAAGAACGCATAGGTCAGGATCTGCCAGACATGGAAATAAGGCTGTCCATCGATCGGGCCGAGTGGCCACAATTCGAGCGGCTGCAAGTCCCAGCGGCCCCTCGACAGCAACTCCAAGACGAACATCACCACGTTGGCGGCGACCAAGTACTTTACGGCTCGAACGTTTTTCACCAGTCATTCTAACCCGTCGCGATCGTGCACGACCGCGGATGGTGAGGCCGCATGAGGCGTAAAGTCACACGCGGCACCCTACCACCGGCTTTAGCTAGCCTTTCGCGAGCTTCTTCTCCTTCTTGGCGGCGCGCTTCTCCTCGAGCGTCTTGGTCGGCTTCTTTTTTTCTTCCTTCTTTCGATCCATGCCCTTGCCCATGACTTGCACTCCTCTGGTGTTAAAAAGCGTTCAATCCTTCCTCGGCCGGCCTACCGCCGGCTTGCGCGTCAACATCTTGCGTTCGACTTGCCGTGGCGGCTTGGGGGGTTTCTCGCTGACCTTACTAATCCGTAATTCCCGGCCGGCCACCAGTACTTTCTGCAACAGCTTGAATATCTGCTTCGGCATGCCTTCAGGCAAGTCCACATAGCTGTGATCTTCGCGGATGTCGACGCGGCCGATGTGCACGCCCTCGATGCCCGCTTCGCTCGCGATGGCGCCGACGACGTTGCTCGGCTTGATGCCGTGGGCGGCTCCCACCTCGATACGGAACGTTTCCATCAGACCGCTGGCCGCCCGGGGTCGCGCCGCGCGCGGCGCCTCAGAATGCGTGCGGCTGTCAGCGGAACGTTCGGCGGCGGGCACCGATCGCTCGGGCGCCACCGATCGGTCGGACGACACCGGGCGCTGAGGTACCGCTGGCCGCTCCCGCGGACGGTCCACTGCGCGGGGCCGATCGTTGCGTTCCTCGAACGCCGCCTCACGACGCGGTGGCGGCGCTTTGGGCTCCTCGCCGCCCCGCTCGTGCGGGGAACCGGTCATCTGGCCGCCGAGCAACAGGGGCGTCGTTCCCTGGGCCAGGCTCGCGAGAGCGGCAGCGACGTCGAGCAGCGGCAAGCCGGTCTCCTCCGTCAATTGCTCCACCATCGGCCGCCAAGCCTTGGTGTCGGTACCGGCCATGGTCTCGGTGACTCGCTGCTTGAACTTGGTGATCCGCAGCGCGTTGACCGCATCAACGGTCGGCAGGTTCATCGGTTCGATGACCTGGCGTGTGGCACGTTCGATGGCGCGCAGCATGTTGCGCTCGCGCGGTGCGATGAACAGAATCGCCTCACCCTTGCGTCCCGCACGGCCCGTCCGACCGATGCGATGCACGTAAGATTCGGTGTCGTACGGCACATCGTAGTTGACCACGTGGCCGATGCGTTCGACGTCGAGGCCGCGCGCCGCGACGTCGGTGGCGACCAAGATGTCGATCTGTCCGGCCTTGAGACGCTGCACCGTGCGTTCGCGCAGGTTCTGAGGGATATCGCCGTTGAGGGCAGCCGCGGCAAAGCCGCGCGCCTCGAGTTTTTCCGCGAGTTCCACCGTGGATTGCTTGGTGCGGGTGAACACCAGCATGCCGTCAAAGGGTTCGGCCTCAAGAATCCGGGTCAGAGCATCCAGCTTTTGCATGCCGCTGACCATCCAGTACCGCTGCCGGATGTTGGTCGCAGTGCTGGTCTTGCTCTTGATCGTGACCTCGACCGGCGATCGCAGGTGTTTTGCTGCGATGCGGCGGATCGGCGCGGCCATGGTCGCCGAAAACAGCGCCACCTGCCGCTCGGGCGGTGTTTGTTGCAGGATGCTTTCCACCGCGTCGACGAATCCCATCGCCAGCATTTCGTCGGCTTCGTCGAGCACCAGTAAGGTGATCCCGGATAGCTTGAGGGTGCCGCGGTTCATGTGATCGATCACCCGGCCGGGGGTGCCGACGACCACATGGACACCGCGACGCAGCGCGTTCAGTTGCGGCTGATAGCTCTGGCCGCCGTAAATCGGCAGGACATGGAAGCCTTTGATGTGGGCCGCATATTTTAGGAAAGCTTCAGACACCTGCAGCGCCAACTCGCGGGTGGGCACGAGCACCAGCACCTGGGGCTCATGCTTCGACAGATCGATGCGGGACAACGCCGGGAGTGCAAACGCCGCGGTCTTGCCGGTGCCGGTTTGCGCCTGACCCAGCATATCCTTGCCTGAAAGCAACACGGGAATGGTGGCCGCCTGGATCGGCGACGGGGATTCGTAGCCGACGTCGGTGAGCGCACGAAGCACCGCTTCCGATAGCGCGAGATCGCGGAAGCTCAGTGTCGTCGGGCTCGATCCTGCGGGGACTGCACTCATAGAAATTGCCTTGAACAGGGTGCCGCAAGTCTAGCGGTAAACCCAAGTATTGCTACCATGCGCACCTTAACGAAGGACGAGAGCTCATGGGACGTATATTCGAAGTCAGAAAGCACGCGATGTTCGCCCGCTGGAACCGGATGGCGAAGCAATTCACCCGGGTGGCGAAGGACATCGCGATAGCGGTGCACAACGGCGGGCCTGACCCTTCGGCGAACCCGACGCTGCGGCGCATTCTACAGAATGCCCGCGCCGTTAATATGCCTAAGGACAAGACCGACGCGGCGATTCGGCGCGCATCGGGCAAGGAGGCGGCCAACTACCAGGAAATCCTCTACGAGGGCTATGCACCGCACGGCGTGGCGCTATTGGTGGAGACCGCCACGGACAATCCCACCCGCACCGTGGCCAACGTGCGCAATCTGTTCACCAAGGGCGGCGGTAATTTCGGCAGCACCGGCAGCGTCAGCTTCCTGTTCAAGAAAATGGGCGTGTTTCGCCTAGATCCCGCCACCGTCAAGGATCAGGACGAACTCGAACTCGACATGATCGATCATGGCCTCGAGGAGATGGGGGAGAGCACCGGGGAAAAGGGCGAACCGCAGCTGGTGCTCCGTTGCGCCTTTGCCGATTTCGGCAAGATGCAGGAGGCATTGGAAACGCGGGGCATCACGCCGTTGTCCGCCGAGCACGAATATATCTGCGGAGTTCCGGTCGAGTTACCGGAAGACCAGGCAGCGGAGGTGTTGGCGTTGATCGACAAATTGGAACAAGACGACGATGTTCAGAAGGTGTTCCATACGTTGGCTTAAGGATTGGTAATGCTGTCATCGCTCCGCCAATCCGCTGCGTTGTTTGTCTGGTGAGGCAACAATTGCGTGGAGACCTAAGCATGAAAACCTTTTTTAAGTTATTGATTCCTCTGAGCGTTGTGGCAACGTCAGGGTGTGTCGTCGCGCCCTACGGGTATCATCGCGGGTATTACGGCCCGCACGTCGCGGTGGTGGCGCCGGCCCCGGTGGTCGTGGTTCGGCCGTATCCCTACTAGGTACGCGGCTACGTGATTTTGACCGGTTGGTACGGCGATTGCCCGGCCGGTCAACTCACCACTAAGGCGCTGTCGGCGGCCCGGGCAGCGCCCCGTGATTGACCACCTCGTAGGCCCAGCGCATCACCGGTTGGAGCCGGGGCGAAACCATGGACAGCGCTTTGTCGTAGTCGAACCAACGGGCCTCATGATGCTCGGGTGTGCCGAGCTCGGGGTTGACCGGCAGTTCGATGTGCGTCTCCTTGCTGCGGGCGATGTAGTAGCGGGCAATCTTGCCCTTGTTATACGGCCCGGTGTCCATGAACACCATGCCCCAATCGAAGGAGATGTCATCCAGCGTAGTCTCCTCGCGCACCTCGCGAATGGCCGCATCGATCGGCAACTCGCCGGCCTCGACCAGACCTTTCGGGAAATCCCAGTTGCGGTACGCACGGAGCAGCAGGAAACGCAGCTTGCGATCGCGTACGCTGACCACCACGACTCCGGCTGACATTCGGGTGGGGGGGACGGCTGGCGGCATGAACGCTCTCTCGGGACCTCACCGCCTGAAGTGTACAACCCGGGCCCGACGGGCCGCCGCGAGATTACGCGGCGACCGACAGGGGCGAACGAATCAGATGATCGAAGGCGCTCAACGAAGCCTTCGCGCCTTCACCCATCGCGATGACGATCTGCTTGTAGGGCACGATGGTGCAATCGCCCGCCGCGAATACGCCAGGCACCGAGGTCTGACCGCGGGCATCCACCTCGATTTCACCATGGGGCGACAGCTTCACCACGCCCTTCAACCAGTCGGTGTTCGGCACCAGCCCGATCTGCACGAACACGCCGGCGAGTTCGACCGTGTGCAGCAAACCGCTCTGGCGATCCTTATAAGTGAGCGACGTGACCTTCTGTCCGTCGCCGATGACTTCGGTGGTCTGTGCACTGGTGATGACGGTGACATTCGGCAGGCTGTGCAGCTTGCGCGTCAGCACGGCATCGGCGCGCAGCTGCGAATCGTACTCGAGCACGGTGACGTGACTGACAAGGCCCGCCAGATCGATGGCTGCCTCGATGCCGGAATTGCCGCCACCGATCACCGCCACGCGCTTGCCCTTGAACAAGGGACCGTCACAGTGCGGGCAATAGGCCACACCCCGGTTGCGGTATTCGCGCTCGCCCGGCACGTTGATCTCGCGCCAGCGGGCGCCGGTCGCGATGACCAGCGATTTGGCCTTCAGCGAGGCGCCGTTCTCGAGCCGCACCTCGAGCATTTCACCCGGAATCAAGGCGGCCGCGCGCTGCAAGTTCATGACGTCGACATCGTAGCTGGTGACATGTTGTTCCAGCCCGGTGGCGAGCTTGTGACCCTCGGTTTCCTTGACCGAAATAAAATTTTCGATGCCCACAGTGTCGAGCAACTGACCGCCCATCCGCTCGGCCGCGATACCGGTACGGATTCCCTTGCGCGCCGCATAGATTGCGGCCGCCGCCCCCGCGGGGCCGCCGCCCACCACCAGCACGTCGAAGGGCGCTTTGGCATTGAAGCGCGCCACGTCGCGCTCGGCGCCACCGGCATCGAGCTTCGCGACGATCTCCTCGAGCTCCATCCGACCCTGGCCAAACAGCTGCCCGTTCAGGAACACGGTCGGAACGGCCATGATGCGGCGTTTTTCGACTTCGTCTTGGAACAATGCACCGTCGATCATGGTGTGTTGAATTTTCGGATTGACGACCGCCATCAGGTTCAACGCCTGCACCACGTCGGGGCAGCTCTGGCAGCTCAACGACACGAAGGTCTCAAACTTGTATTCGCCATCGAGTGCACGAATCTGCTCGAGCACGGCCGGGGCTGCCTTCGACGGGTGGCCGCCGGCTTGCAGCAGCGCGAGCACCAACGACGTGAACTCGTGGCCCATTGGCAATCCGGCAAAGCGCACATGCGGCGGCTGTCCCGGACGGCGCAGCGCAAATGACGGCTTGACCTGAGTGTCGTCGCGCTCGGGGTTGAGCGTGACGAGCGGCGAAAGCCCGACGATTTCTCCGAGCAACTCGAGCATTTCGTGCGACTTATCATTGTCGTCGACTGACGCGATGAGTTCGACCGGTTGGGTGAGCCGTTCCAAATAGCCTTTCAGCTGGGTCTTGAGTTTGGCGTCGAGCATGATGTGCACCTTGAGATTACGTTCACTTGAATTCGCGGTAGCGGGCGACCGTGAACGCAGCCGCGAACACGGCCCCCGCCACCTCCAAGACTCAAATCATCGATCAGATCTTGCCGACCAGGTCGAGCGACGGGGACAACGTCTCGGCGCCCGGGGTCCACTTGGCGGGGCAAACCTCGTTCGGATGGGAGGCAACGTACTGGGCGGCCTGAACCTTGCGCAGCAGCTCCTTGGCGTCACGGCCGATGCCGTTGTCATGCACCTCGATGATCTTGATCAGGCCCTCGGGATTGATGACGAAGGTGCCGCGATACGCCATGCCATCCTCCGGGATGAGCACTTCGAAGTTGCGCGAAATGGCGAGCGTGGGATCCGCGAGCATCGGATATTGCACCTTGGCGATGGTGTCAGACGTATCGTGCCACGCCTTATGGGTGAAGTGGGTGTCGGTCGAGACCCCGTAGATTTCCACGCCCAGCTTCTTGAACTCGGCGTAGTTGTCGGCGAGATCACCGAGTTCGGTCGGACACACGAACGTGAAATCCGCAGGATAAAACACGAACACGGACCATTTGCCTTTCAGGTCCTCGTTGCTTACCGGTACGAACTTGCCATTGTGATAAGCGGTGGCCTTGAAGGGTTTAACTTCGGTATTGATTAGCGACATGAACACATCCTCGATGGGGTTAACGGATCAGCCCTCATATTGCCACAATTCTTCATCGTCTACATTGATTAAATCCATCGTTTAGATAGACTGTATCTATGAATCTCAAAGATCTAAAGTACCTGGTGGCGCTCGCCGATACCGGTCATTTCGGCAAGGCGGCGGAACGCACCTTCGTCAGCCAACCCACCCTGTCGGCGCAGCTGAAGAAACTCGAGGATTTTCTCGGCGTCAAGCTGGTGGAGCGCCAGCCGAAGAACGTGCAATTGACCGACGTGGGCAAGCAGGTGGTGGTGCGGGCCCGGCGGATGCTCGATGAGGGCGAGCAAATCATATCGCTCGCCCGCAACAATACTGATCCGCTTGCCGGCAAGCTGAAGCTCGGGTTGATTCCCACCATCGGACCTTATCTGCTGCCGCGCATTATGCAGAAGATCCGCAAGGCGTTGCCTGATTTGGGCCTCATGTTGTACGAGCATCAGACCGAGCCCCTGCTGAAGCGTCTCAAGGACGGTGAAATCGATTTAGGGATCCTGGCGCTGCCCATCGCGCACGAGGGGATGCAAACGCGTGAGCTCTACCAGGAGGCATTCACGGTGGCACTGCCGAATGACCATCCACTGGCTCTGCGACCCACCATCCGGATACAGGACTTGAAGGGCCAGACGCTGCTCTTGTTGGAGGACGGCCATTGCCTGCGCGACCAGGCATTGGAGGTCTGCAGCCGGATCGAGGTGCGCGAAGCCGAGGATTTCCGCGCCACCAGCTTGGAGACGCTGCGGCAGATGGTGGTCGCGGGCTTAGGATTGACCCTCTTGCCCGAGACCGCCGTCGAATCGCCGTTTGGCTCGCAGCGCGGGCTCACGATTCGTCAATTCGCCAAGCCGGCGCCGACGCGCACCGTGGGGGCCGTGTGGCGCAAGTCGAGCACGCGCGCCGCCGCAATCGCGGGCGTTTGCGACGTCGTGGAGAACGTCATGAAGCATAAGTCTTGAGACCCGTTGCCGCTTCTGCCGACCGTTTCACATATGCGGCGGTTTGAACGCGGCACCATGAGGGGTCAAAGGATTGTGATCCGGCATGAACGCACCCCCCCTTGTACAAGGCAGCCCGAATTCCGCTCAGCCACGGTTCGATGCAAAGTTCATCGAAGATCATCAGCTGATCGAACGCTATCTGGAGCGCAAGCTGCCGCTGCGCGGCGCGCGGGAACTCGAGAACTGGTGCCGCGCCAATCCGGATTATCTGGACGCACTCAAACTGGGCGAGCGCGCCGAGGCCACCCTCAAACTGCTGGAGGAGAGCGGCCGTCCCCTGGATCTGCGCGAGCCGCGCACGCCCTGGTGGAAGACGCCGTACGCGGCCGGGGCCGGTGGCGTGATCGTGGTTTTAAGTCTGCTCACCGTGTGGGCGCTGGCTGGCAAGGTGTCGCTGCTGCGCACGGAGTTGGAGGACGCAAGGATCCGCATGCATCAAGGTTCGCTGCTACCGCCGGCGACCGAAACCAGTGTCCGGATCGCGCCCGACCGCGCCGAAGGCGTGGACCGCGCCCGAATCAGCGTGAACAGCAGCGCGCCACAACTCATGGACTTGCGCATCGACATGAGCTACGTGAAGGCGACGCAGTTTCGCGTGATCGTCGATAAGAAGGATCAGGGCAGGGCGCTGATACTGCACAACCTCGTCAGGGATTCGAACGGCGAACTCAAGCTGACGGTGAACACCACCGGGTTGTCTCCCGGGACCTACGCCGTGCGCATCGACGCGCTGCCGCCGCTCAGCACCGCAAGCCCGGTTCCGTCAGGCTGGCTGTTGCTCGACGTACACTGATCAATCGTCGCGCAGCGTGACGATTGGCGGGGTGTTGACCACGCGGCGCGTGGCGAGGGTGCCGCTCACTCCCACCAACAACGTGCCGCACACCAGACCGACCACCCAGACCCACGGGTCCAGGGTGAACTCTAGCGAAAACAGCCGGTGCGCCAGGATCCAGCCGATTGCCGTCGCGCCGAACGCGGCGAGCGTCCCGGAGAGAAACCCGAGGACTGAAAACTCGGCCGCGACCCCTTGCAGCACGGTGCTGCGGCTCGCCCCCAACGTGCGCAGCATCGCGCTCTCGTAGCGGCGCTCGTCGCGGGTGGCTTGAACGGCCGCCAGCAGCACCACGATGCCGGCGACCAGCGTGAACAAGAACACGTACTGCACCGCGAGGGAGGCGCGGTCCATGATCTCCCGAATCTGCCGGAGGATGGCATCGACGTCGAACACCGAAATGGTCGGAAACTCACGCACCAAGTCGGTGAGCGCCGGACGCTCTGCCGCCGTCAGGTACACGCTGGTCATATAGGTGCCCGCGGCGCCATCCAACAGGCCGGGCGGAAAAACCAGGAAGAAATTCGGCCGAAAACTATCCCAGCGAATCTTGCGGATACTGGCGACCTCGACCTCGAGGGTCTCGCCGGCGACATCGAATGTCAGCTTGTCGCCCACCTTCAATCCGAGCGTCTCCTGATATTCGGAGGAAATCGACACGAGCGGCTTGCCATAGTCCTCTCGCGTCCACCAACGACCTGCGATCAGCTGGTTGTCCGCCATG
>Ga0116230_10004091_pt1 | contig 14278 bp, 9 predicted proteins | sample S1TSphfallax_3_FD_88678 | JGI IMG/M metagenome (GOLD analysis project Ga0116230, IMG submission 88678) | Host-associated microbial communities from peat moss isolated from Minnesota, USA - S1T2_Fd - Sphagnum fallax MG | ecosystem: Host-associated > Plants > Peat moss > Unclassified | place: USA... | reverse complement strand
GATTTCTATATTTGATTTTCATTGTGTAGCCAAATATCTAGAAGGATGGATGATTAAAGATGTGTGCATCGGATCTGGTAAAGTAGCCAGATTTGGCTAGATCTTCCTAGGGATGATGATCACTACTTTTTCTATATCTTACTATGGATGATAGCCATTTTTGGCTACTGAGCAAAATTAGTCAGAAAAACACTGGGCTATACCCCCCCCCCATTGGAAGTGGGAGTACCCGACTAGTCAACAACAACCAACCCTCTAGTCAAGGGGGACCATCCGGGGTGGCACTGGAATGTACAGTAGAGTGCAGCTCATATAATTTGTGTTTGGTCTCTCTAGAACAAGCCTCTTCTGCAGAGAAACCAACATGCAACAACAAACTTGCTGAATCTGCTAATGTGCCTCCTCTTCTTGTCCTTTACAGCAGCAGCAGCAGCAGCAGAGTGCAGCTCACAATTTGTGTTTTGTCTCTCCTCCAGAGCTGCCTCACAAAACCTGAACCCCAAAACTTGCCAATTCTGGCATTGGGTGGTGTGTCATTCTCTGTGCTCCTTATGTCATTGTCTGTGGTAGCTACATTTGCACTTTTTCCCTTAATACGACGTTCATTAGCATCTTAGAACTTCTTGACCTGAAACACCCCCACACCAGGGTTAAGTTAAATGAACAGACATAACAATACATCTACGAGCATCTCCAGCAATGCTCAGTATGTGACCCTTCAAAAATATATTTCTCACTTCAAAGTTTTGTTTTCTATTTATTTCCATAAAACTAAAACCAGGACTGCAAATCGGTGGGACATTACTAATAGCAAACCACCTTGACCAATAATTATGATTGACAAATCAGAAACAGGGAGCAGCACTTAGATCGTATGTATTAGTCTTCTCTTGGCAGTTGTTAGGCTTTGCTGTGCATTTTACCAGCCTCAGCAAGTTGTGAGAAAATGCTGAGCCAAAACCATTTTCCCGAGCCTGACTGGCATGATCTGACTTTTCTTCATCCAATTTTAATTTGCAAGGTTACATACTGAGCACCCATCGAGGTTTTCTTCATGCAAATGATGTAAATGTGAATCACATACTGTGCACCGGTGTAGGTGTTCTTCATGCAAATCATGTAAAATGTGAATCACATACTGAGCACCACCGGTGGAGTTGCTCTAAGAGCTTGAGCTGAAAGACCCCACCAGCATTAAATGAAGAGATCGAACAGTAACATCTTATTAGAACTTGAGCTAGCCTCAGGCTCAAGGGAAGTACCCAACAGGATTTGAACTTGGAAAAACTGTAACCTAAATGCAAGATGTGTAAGTTTTGTTAAGCAAAGGAATTACCCATCTTTTTTTATTTCCACACATTTAATGCAGCTTTAGAAACCAATCAATCCTATGGAATCCAACAACAATCTCACATTCTCCAGTCAAACCCTCTCAATATTGCTAGACCTTTTCTGACATTTGGCTTTGTCTAACCTTCAACACATAAAGAGTTGTAAAAACTCTTTCAGTAAACCAGTTGTGATTGTTGGATTCACAAAGTTTTTTCCAAATCAGAATTGAGATTTGTATCATACACAGCACTCCAAGATCTCCAGCTAACACATGATTTATTGGATATTTTCAACCATTGCCTATAGAAACTAAAGCTAATATTGAATGAATTAGAATTGGATTAGATTTCTAACAAAGAAACACTTGGGAAACAGTTTTTCTCTTAGTAGGCTAGCTGTTTACGTATTTGGAGCCAGAAGAATTTCAATCATGTAGAGCTTTTCTTCCATTTATGGTGTCAGATTTTTCTCCTTGTGGGAAGAAAAAATGGGCTGGGCACAAAACAAACCCTCATCCATCAATCCACTAGCTGTGAATAACAAAAGCAGGGCCTTTAGCAGCAGCCTCCTGACAAACAAATCATGATGTACATTGTAGCTCTTGCCGCTTGGTTCCTGAACATGAGGAATCTTCAACTGAAGGATAGAAATGCATGACTTGGAGCAGCAGACCCAATTGAAGGGGAAAGACGATGCCAATATTTATTGCCTCTGCCCAGACTACTAAGGAACCATGAATTCGAAGAATGTTCATCATGTGTTATTGTGAACTCTGAGTTCTGTTTTTATTTTTTGGGGTGGAGGGGAACGTTAACAACCTCCATGGCTTCTTCTAGTGTAATCTAGAGAAATGCTCTTAACAAGTTGATGGGTATTATGTTTTTTTAGAATGCCCACTGGCTTTTTTTTGCCCCCATGATACCCGGCGGGTATCTGATGGGTATCATGAGAGTTTAACTGGAACAAAAACACGAATGGCGATTTTTACATCATGTAAAGCCCACCGACGAAGGCTTTACAAAAATTCAGGACTCCATTGGCTCCCACCTCGGACTCCCTCATTTCTTGTGAAGTCCTAGTCCTACAGCTTTACCCTACACAGAAAGACTTGCTCTGATTTATTTTTTATGTATTTGGAGTGCCCACTGGGGTGTCCAACATACATTTGGGGCAGGTCTTTTTTTGTTAATACAAATTATAGCATTTGAGGAATGTTCACGAGGTTTTTTTTGGGGGAATTGGGTATTCATGTTTTGGGGACTTCAGGGAACATTTTCCTATTTTCAAAAAATGTTGCTGGTTTCAAGTTGCTATAGGCTAATGGGGGGAAGCCATTGCGCTGGAAGTATTTAATTTGAAGGCTGTGGTGTCCATGGTTTGAATAGTAGTAGTAGTAGTAGTAGTATTAATAATTAGTAGGGACAAATGTGGAGGTGGGTGCCGCCATCATCCCTGGGCGAAGGGGAATTGAATTGAATTGAATTGCATTGAATTGCTAAATTAATGAGGAACAAACAGTTTTAGTAGCGTAGCATTGATGAGAGATCAGAAGATCAAAGAGAAGAGAAATGAAGAAAGCACGTGAAGGCGAGACAAAAGCAGCAGACATGAAAGAAGGAAATTTTGATTGCCATCATTAAGTTTGGCAACCAGGAATGAAGGAAGGAAGGAAGGAGTGAAGGAGTGGTTGCATGCATATACTCCAATTGTGGCATGGCAGGCAACAGCGCCGAGCATTTGTGTTCACGCGCTTTGGCGTTGCAAGTTGCAACTTAATTACCGTTTTCTCCCTTCTTTCCTTTTCTGTGTGTGTGTCTCTCTCCTCCTCCTCCTCCTCCTTTATTCTCATGGGTCATGCACTTTAGCTTATCGCCTACCATCCTCATGCATCATCAGTTTTCTTCCTTTTCATTTCTTTGGAAAGCATTCCGAGAAATCTCTTAGTGTATTTATTAGTCTAAACCTGGAGGGCACCATATATTCATGAATATCTCTCCTAAGAAAGAAGACTGTTCTTGTGTCTACTCCTTGAGAATAGAAGGGTTATTCTTACAACTATCAGTAGGTGTAAGATCCTTCCAACAAACACTTAAGTAAAGCATAAGAACTTTCTCTCTACTATGCCTTCAAATCTACATCTGGTTTATGGTTCATGATAACCTTTGCAACCTTTGCCCATTTTTTTTTTATGATAGGTAAAACCCATGGGTAGGGAGCATTCCCAAAATGCAAGGTTGGATTTGGCTATTGTTTTGGGGAGACTCTCTATACGCCCCTAACAAGTTTTATCTGAAGCATATTTATGAATTGTTGCATGTTTATGTGCAATAGGTATGCAATTTTTTTTCTATAAAGCATTAATCAACCCTTCACAAGAACTTTCTAAAGGTGTAAAAAAAAAAAAATGCTATTCCTATGCATGCCACAAAACAACAAGTCTACAAAGTTCAATGGGGGGGGGGCGGAATTATAACATCATGTTTCTTTTCCTTCACAATCAGCATTTGTCTTGTTTTAAAGACAAAAAAGTTTAGTATGTTTCCTGCAGAGTTTGCACCCATGACTTCATAAACACACCATTAGCATACTTCTTTCCATTTACAAAAATTGTTTCCTAAATTATATTGCTTCAATTTTTACAAAACTTTATTCAAACCCTACACAAAATCACACAAGGGGTCACATTGACATCCAAACAATGCTAATTAGGGGGGTTTTAACATCTTCCATTGCCTTGTCCTATACTTTTTGTTTTGGGAATGACTTTAGGTTGGATTTTTTTCATTACATTTTTGGTGTTTTTTGGCAATGAAGGTTGGCATGTGTGTATTGCCTTTCACATCTGAATCTTTCTCCCATCCATATCACTTCAACATTGGATTGATGAAGAAAATTTCATGCATCTAAAGTCTTTCTAACTTAAAGTGTTTAATTTCAAAGTTATAAGTTAGACCATAGTAATGGGTTTGCCTTTCTCTTGCCTTCCACCCCTTGCATGCCCTCCTACCATTCTCTCGTTTGATCCATTATTTGTAGAAATGAGAATGCTTCATTGGTGCCTATTGATTTATTAGCTCTTGATAACAAAGCTAAAGCTTTAAGACATAACTAGGCAAAATTTTGAGAAGACCTATTATGAGATGACGAGAAGTCGGATGATTTATTGTACACTAATGACAATTTAATGAACACCGAAATGTGAAAAGGACAAAGGAAGAAATAGTTGATGTTGATTTTATTTTTTATGGTTGTGAGTTAGATTGTTTGTCTATTGCAGGGTGGTGTGTATCTGAAATTGGTGGTGTTGCATGGTGTGAATTATATCGTGGTGGCTACAAAAACAACTATTTGATTGGTTTCTCTAAATGGAGTTTGGCGATGGTTTTACTCAACATGGGAGGTTGTTGTTGGAATTTATGAATGGGAACACAAAATAATATATTTAACCAGTTGCATTTCTTAAGCTAAGTGTTGAAATTGTTTTGTTGTAAAAGTTGATGTTGTGATGATAATGTCATATCATAGTTGCATGTGTTCAAGTATTTATGTTGTACTAAACTTTAGAGCTTTTTTGTTGCACATTAGAGTATCGAGATAACAAATGTAAGAATTACAACATGCTAAAAGAAATGAGATTGGTGAAGGTGATGAAATATAATAAGGAACCAAAGAGTTGCTAGTTTGTGAATGGCATCCAAAAAACAGCGAATAAATTGCAACTATCTAAGTCATCTCAATTTTGAGAATCCATGGGCAGTAAGAGACCAATTGAATGGGAATTCTAAGGATATGGGATTTTGCATTGAATGAGATTTCTAAAAAATGTGGGATTGTTGTTATGTGTTAATGCTCAAGAGAATACCTTGTCGATGTTAACGATTAAACTACAAGGAATCCTATGTGAGGTTGTGTCAAAGGAATGACAAAAAAGATACACACACATGAAAACGTGCCAATTATTGGCAACTTTAAAAAAAAAAATTCCTATAGCTAACATTATTAAGAATTGGAAGCTTTCAATGCATGCCACCTTCAATGTTGCAAACTTGATAAGTTATTTGATAAAACTCATGCTTTATATTTAATTGTTGGATTTATTTATTAGAAAACATTTGAAGGTTATATTGTTCATTAATGATAATTGGTGGTTTGGAATTGTCACCAACAATGACTTGGTGACAATTCCAAACTTCACCAATTATCATTAATGAACACCATAACATTGAAATTTGGGAACAATATGATTTGTAACATTTTTTAAGTAAACATGGAGAAGTTTGCATAAAATATATATGAATGTTGAGTTTTTCATTAAATTTATTTGTAAATTAAGTTGATGTTGATTTTTTTTTATGAAGTTGTACATAAATATATCTAATGTATTAAGAAAACATTTGGAAAAGTTTGAAATGAATCTTTTTAATATGGAATACCCAAAATCATTTTTGATATAAAATAATAAATGGTTTTGCTACTTAATAGACTATAAAAAAATCTTCAAAAGATTTGAAAACGTGTTAAACACTTACTACATAACATTTATTTGTTTGTACTTGTTGGAACCTAATATAGTGTGTATATCATGCTGGGTATTTCATGTTGTTGGGGTATTACACCTAGAAGTGTTTTTGGAATATCATCTTTAGTGTTATGAAATTTTAGAAGAAATATGCATAATGAAGGCATGGTTGACATTGTTTTTGTTAGTTTCAATAATGTTGGGCACTAATATTGTTGCACACAATAAATGACATATTTATGGGAAATTTTTCAAATAAAATGTTATTTAACATGTAATATAATAATGCAACATTTTTTTAGGTCAAAATTTTTATTTAAAAATTTATGTTGAGACATGTAAATTATGATTTTAAAAATATTATTCTTGAATGACTAATCATATTTGGCCATGTCACCTTGATTAATTTATCCATTTACCAAAATCAATATACTTAACCAATGTATACAAAATTTGCTTATAACACCTTACTTTCAATTTACATAAATATTTATAAATGTAGTGCTTGTAGTTTAATCATTATATGGTTATAACATGTGTTAGTTATATTTCGTTTCAATGATAAGTTCATGATGACATTTTATGTATATTGTTTGTTAGTTGCATTATAATACACAAAGATGGTGTTGCCATTTTTCAACTATCAAACGTCACATGGAAAAGGAAATGTATTCAATTGAAATATAATTCACAATCTACCATGAGGTGCAAAGTTCATGTACATTTATGCATACAAGTATTAGTTGTGAACATGTTCATCATGTCCTTTTATTCATTTTTGAATCATCTTCATCAAGCTTCTCGTAAAAATAACTTTTGTGAAATTGTTTGGTATATCAAACAAATGTTTGACAACAATTTTATGGATGTGTGATCCATAAAACATATCAAAGTTGTCATAAAAGACACATTTGGATCTTGTGAACTCAATTGTGAGTTAGTTGTAACATGATCATTTGTTCATTTGAAAGCGAACAAGCTCCAACTTGTGTTGTTGTGTCAAGTGGAAAGTCTATTGGATAGGTGTGTGCTAATTGGGAGTTCATGCCATAAAGTGCATTTTTTTGTCACCAATTTCATTCATGTACTTTTAGTTTCATGAAAATGAATAAATGAATTGGGAATTGAATGTGCAAATCTTTGTTTATATTTAATTACATGGTAGTGGCAATTGAAAATCTTCACATGGGATGTTTGAATCCCTTTGCCATGGCTCTACATCTTTATGTGGAACATGCTTGTTATTGGATTTCCCAAAATTTCTAGAAACCTTGAACATAGGATTGCATGTATGTACTATGGCTTAAGCAAACACATTAAAATGGGATACTTGTTGTTTTTTTTACAATTGGGCAAGCACTTAGTTAATATACAAAATGTATTCATATTGAATGTTATCATAGAATATTGAATGCTTAGGAGATTATGTTTAAATATTGCCTCTTGCATTTAAGGAAGTAAATTTGGACCTTTTGTAGTTTTGAAGTTACATGAAATTTTTTAAAACTATATTTCATTTACCATATTCATTCATGTTGTTTAATGCAATTAAATGAAGATTTTTTTGTGATCAAATTGTTTCACCTTACAATTGCACTTCAGATTTCACTCACATCACCATGCATCACAAACAACTAGAAGAAATAACAAGAAGATGCACGTGTCCTTAGATAATACAAAGACAAAACATACTTAGTAAATGAATTCAAGATTAAAATTTTGCCTCAAAAGCTTTCAATAAACTTTATAAACATGAAGAAAAACTCCCACATATATAAAGTAAAAATATTTATAATGGTATTAAACTTAGTTTGCCATGTTTCAACTTTTATTCTAAACATTCCCTATGTTTTAATTGTATAAGAACTATGTTATCTATACAATTATTGTAAGTAAAACAAAAAAAACATCTTTAAAGCTAAAGTTTAACAAAATTTTGATTGTTTTTGTGGTGTTAAAACACCATCAATGTATATTAACTAACCCTATTCCTCCTACTCCTTATCCATCTTTAGATGCACCACCAATAATGTTAATGGGTACGCATGACATCTTTATCCCTCAAGTTAAGCACAACATGAAATAATTGAAATACCTTTTATACTTTCAATAGGCATGTGCATCATTTACATGCATATTTGCCAAACAACATTTCAACATACAAAATGTGGTGAAGTGTATAAACCAAATTATGAAAAACATTTAAGGATGATTTAAGGAACTAGCAAAAAAATATTATTGTCAAGGAAGTTTGGAAACCAAAGAAAACAAAAAAAAACATTAATTAGTTGCAAAACACATTGAATTGTTACTTAGACACACACACTACATAGGCATGTGGCCCAATATGCCCAAAACAATCCATTAATCCATCCAAGGATATCCATATGTAAATTGGTTGTGTGCCCAAAAAATGACCAAAACACTAATATTCAAAATACATCAAATAACAACAAATTGAATATGGTAAACCACCAAAACTTGATCCTTATCATGTGAGAAATGGGGTGTTATAGTTGTTGAAGCAAACTTGTACATAGACCAAATGCAAACAAATTCTTTAGCAATAATCTATGAGAAAATATTTTATCATTTTTCTATTCCATAGAGGCGAGGTGTTAATTAACTTTTCTTTAATTCACCACTTCAAACAAATCGTGCAAAACATTCCATTTTCCAACCTCATTTTTAAAACTCATGTAAGAATGCACATTAGGTGACCTATTTAAAAAAATTAGTTTCATACACTTCATCCATTTCTCCTTGTATGGTCTTCACTATTTTTTCATGAATTGGTTCCTCTAAATAGGATAGATCCCTAATGTCAATCTAAAGTCATAACTCTCACATTGAAAAATCATTGTACAAAGTAAAAGTTTATTACAATTGTATTTAAATAAAAAAGAACTTATAAGCTACTAAAATGTATAATATCATTTGAAAAGTAGCACTCCAAAGCTAAAAACCTAATGAACATTTTTTTTAAAAACAAGTACAAACTTGTGCTAACACTTGTTAAAGTCGAAATCTTAACTTGCACATGTATACTTTAGACCATTGTTGATTAATGTTGTTGGAATTGTTGCTATGCAAAAGTCTACAAACCATGAATGTTGTTTATTCCTATACAACAATGCATGTTTCTTCTAGTAACTAATTATAAATTCACCTAAGTCATCACAAAAGCTCATTGGTTTTAGCAAAATTGGTTCAATCAAGATTGATTACACCAAGTTTACAAGCAACCTAATTGCTATTCAATGAAGGACATGTGTTTCAATACAATATAAGTAGGCCCTTGAAAAGCACTAGGAGAGTTGTGGTATCATTTCAAGTCCAAAATATTTGTGGCATGAAATCGAACATCTAGTATGTTCAAATATATTAGAATAGGTTATCCTACTAATAGGTTAACCTAGAGTAGGTTAGTAAGTAGTGTAGGTTGATAAACTAGTTCATCTTAAAGTCAACTTAGAAAGGTCTAGGTCTAAGCTAGGTTGGTAAGTAGTAAGTAGGTTGATTTAGGTCAACTTAAGGTGGTCAGGGTTAATTCAAGGCTAATTTTTTTGAATTTTATAACTTTGTGTTAAATATGTATTAAAAAATGTTGTAGTGCAATGGATGAAGACTTTGAACCCCAAAATGAAGGTGAGGGGTTCAAGTCTTCACTCTTGTAACTTATAATATCTAGGGCATTTGGCTTAAGTTAAATAGCCTAGTGTACGTTTCTTAGGCTAGGAGTTTGACATTTGTTTTTAATTTAGGCTACCTAGCCTAAGTTAGGTAGCCTAGGTTGCTTAACATAGGTAGCTAGCTTAACCTAGTTAAGCTAGGTTGACTTTTGGTTAAACGAACTAGGTTAGGTTCACTTTTGGCTATGCTAGTTACATGGGTTATAGTAGGTTGACTTTTGGTCATGTGTAATGATTCATAACATGTTTATAGATTTTTGACACATCATCCATCCATCAAGGTGTCTTTTGTAATAGGTAATTGAATAAAACAATTAAGTTGAGATGACATGCACTTTATATGTCATACCAAGGTTAACGATGACATGGAATTTCATTACTATAAAAAAATCCTAAGCATTAAAATGATTGGGCTTTGCAATTGAACATCTCTTACAGCTAGATGGGTGAAATGACATGGGTTTAACAACTCATTAGTCATTAGTCAGATATGTCCTTCCTAAATATGTAGTTGTAAAGGCCAATTGCAAAACCCAAAATGTGTTGTTGTGAAAGTATCTACTTTCCTTCCCCTAATTTCAACTTTAATGCAAATTGTCCAAGGAAAAATAGGTTACTTTCACCACTTGAACCTACTAGCTTTTACTATTGTTGCCTTCACCATTTGAAGTTGCTACCTTCTATTATTATTGCCCTCCATATACTGCAACTGCTGTCTAGTGGTTATTTATCAAAAGGGTGAATGGAAAACAAAAAGAACTAAGAGTTACAATATTATACATCAATGGAGGCTAACTACATCTATTCATAAATAGTTAAGCAAAAACAAATCCAAAGAAAAGAAAAAACATTTTATGCAACAACCCTCCTTGGGAATATATTTTTCCTTGCATTTCCAATCACCCAAGTACATTGTCATTCCTCACAAAGATTATCTACAACTCCCAAGAATACCACAAGAGAAAATGAACATTCCACACCAACGCAATTATAAAAAGTGGGGCTATTTAAACTTTTTTCCAAGAAACATAATGAAAATGTGGACCAATTCCAAGAGGTTCCCACCACCCATATACATACAATTTGTCTTATCCTTTATTGGATTTCTTCATTTAATTATCTTTGAAATTCAACCTAGCAACTCCCCTTTTAAAACAAAATCATAATTTTATTAATAACTTTTCATCTAGAAATCAGGGGGGTGGGGCAGACACACTGAAATTTAATCTGCATATAATTGGACACGCGAAGAAAGGGTGTGAATTTAACCAAAAAAGGTGTGAATTAAAATTTTTGCTAAATTTACCATAATAATTTAAGTTTGATTATTCTACCATTGAAAGTAATCTGATGATGGTAATTATTGTTAATACAAACTAACCATGAATATGCTAGGGATGCCATTCATGACACTAACCTACACACATGGTTTAGTTACATAACATAAGCTAAATTTCCTAACCTAGCTACCCACCTACCCTATCTAATTAATTTAACTATTTACCTAGTTTTTTTATAATCTACCTATTTATTGATTACCAAGCCCAAATCTACCTTATCATTCCAATTAATTACAACCTACATACTTATAACCTACTTGCCTATCTATTAAGTATCAATCCTTTAAAACATATTAATCTATTTATTCATCCAATTATACAATTTAGTCATAATAGATAGTGGCATTTACAACTAAAAATTGACATGTATGTTCAATAGTCCATATTGTAATTGTAAAAATAATTGTTTGTCATCTATCATTGGATCTGCAACTATGGTTAACATGAATTCACATTTCATCCACCTTTTCATCCAAAATGCATAGCAAGTTGAAAATTTAATTAAGGGGATTATTTGGATTATCATAGTTGTAATTTTTTTGAATTTGCAAATGAACTTAACATGTAAATCCATATTCAACATAATATAGTCAAATTTTTAGTTGTCCATATTGCAATAGTCATTAGTGGGCATCATATTAAAAAATATGGATAAATTCTACGAAAAAATAAATTCATAATTGACTTTTGAAATGATGACACTATGTTTGCCATGCAAATAGATTGAAAAATGTGGATTCAAAAAGTATCACAAAAGAATTCATGTCCTATGCAACCACTTCTTAAATAATTAGTGGTCTTCAACAACTTTAAAAACAATTATGAACCATATTTGCAACTATGTAGCTTATGTGACAATGTGTAGTTACAATTGAATGGTTTTTATAATTAATATATTAATGGAATGAATGTTTAACATAATGTGAGCATGTATTCAATTTTATGTACACTCAATCTCAAGATTTAAAATTGTTAAAAGTGACTAACCAACAACAATAACCATGAAATCATGTAACATATAACATCATGATATGGCATATGATATTAGAAAGGTTTGGTGTCTTATGAAACCACCTATTAAAATAATTGTAATATTATTTAAGATTTTATATGACGTGGAAAATAAATGTCTATCACTTTATATTTAACATGTGTAATTTTGACACATGATGTAAATATGTAATCACATTAACATAATTGTAGTTACAACTTAGTTGTATATTGTGAGTTATATTGAAAATGTTGAAAATAATTGGCATCATACACCATAAATATAATTTAACATGTACATTCATAAAAAATTTCATAGGTCATTTTGTAATGGCAATAGTCATGTATGCATTACATGAAAACACATATGTATATATGGAATTCAAGAGGAATCATTTTTTAAGGATTTATATAAAATGTTATATTGTAGTTCATTATTTTTACAAATGGCATGCATACATGTATGGAATTAAAAATATGGATTAAATATAATTCAAATTCTTAATTTTACTTTATGGCCCAAAAATATATATTAAATCATTTTAACTTACTTATGAAAAAATATTTGAATGTATGAATGAAATCATTTTCTAAAATGTTAAATGTTAAATTGAGTTACAAATTATAAATTATATTTAATTTATAACTGAAATCAGAAATTTAAAACATTAAATTTGAAATTAAGATCATTTATGAACTTACATAATTAAATAATGATATGATAATGCATAAAACTTGAAATATACATGTTTAAATTTATGTGATGGCATAATATATCACAAATTGAAGTATTGGTTAGATGGGTTAAATGATTGGTTTGTTGTTGTGGAGATGAGGGTTGAATTCTCTCTAATGGCATCCTAAATTTTGTCCTAAATGACTACAACATGATTATACGTGTCTTAAATTACTATAAAATGATTACATATATATATATATATATATATAGGTGTAAATCCATGTGGACATTACACATAGTTGTTTTCAACATAACTTGACATCATGTCATGTTAAGTTTTTTAAGCAAGTTGTTCGGCAAGACTCTAGTGACCATACTCATTTAATCTAATATGATTATAAATCCAATAGTAAACAAAGTTGTTTTAAAAAAATAATCCTATTAGTGTATGTCATAGTAATGTCAAAATAGAAATTGTAAATTAGACCACCATTAAATGAAGAATTTTATAATAATATGCATTGAAAATTTTCCAATACAAGAATTTTTGAATTTTTTAAAATTTTAAATGTCACAATTCCATCATTTTTTATTGTTTATAGTCCATTTCAGATTGAGATATTGATACTTTCACATAAAGTTTTGGGCCAATCACATGTTTAATGATATCAAGAAAGTGTTTTACCAATACTTTTGATCAAAAGCATAAGGGATAATTATATTATTTATAATTTGATTATTATTATAACTACATGAATTGTAATTGGTGTAAGATGTGGAATTTTCAAAATGTCAAAAGTGAGTTAGCTAACCATGCTTTTACCCAACAATCACAATAAATAATTGCATTTGCAACTACATATTGACACATGCCAACATTAGTTGCACCCACAACTTGGGACATGTAAGAAAACACTTGTAATTGTACATTAATACATTTTTAATTGTATGAATTTTTGAATTTATTTGGATGAAAAAATTGGCTTATCAATTCTACTCATGAATTTCCATTTGGTTTTCACATTGGAAGGTATATTCGTTTTAGTGAATTTTTTTGTGCATCAATATGTTGAACAAAGTTTGAGTACATCAATGTTTATGACTACCATTGTTGACTATGAATGTCAAAAGGAACATGACATCTTATTTGGTCATTGATTTCTAGATTTTTTATATGGGAGCCATGACACATCATTAAATTGGTATACTTGAGGCCACAAAAACATATGGTGCAATTATGTTAGAAAAGCTATAAGGGCCATATTCCAACCATTGTGAATGGATTGAATTGTATAGCGTTTAAAACAAAAATTTAAGGATGTTGACCTAAACTTTTGAATGGGTTTTATTGTTATAAAGTCTTTCCAAATGTTTGTTAATGTGCTCTTTTAGATGATTATGTTACATAAGTTTTCCATTTTGCATCCATTAAGAAAGTTCAATTGAAATCCAAAGTGCATTGTGTCCTAAGTAATCTAGGATTGGGTGACAAGCTTTGGAAGTTGGCATCGAAATGGGCTCAAGACTTATGAAGTTGAACACACTAGTCAAAACTCGCTAATCAATTTGCTCCATGCAATGTTCTAATTTTACAATTATGCATATTAAATTGTGTCATGTAGGTTTCCACAACTTTTATCATAATCATCAAAGATGGACAACTTCATTCATATTTCTTTTTCACATTTGTGTTTGAGTTGCATTTTATGTGATAGATTTGTTGGTC
>Ga0116230_10004090_pt1 | contig 14278 bp, 6 predicted proteins | sample S1TSphfallax_3_FD_88678 | JGI IMG/M metagenome (GOLD analysis project Ga0116230, IMG submission 88678) | Host-associated microbial communities from peat moss isolated from Minnesota, USA - S1T2_Fd - Sphagnum fallax MG | ecosystem: Host-associated > Plants > Peat moss > Unclassified | place: USA... | reverse complement strand
TAAAAAATATAAAAATATATTTTTTTTTTGTTTTTTTTTTTTTTTGTTTGTTTGTGTTTGTTTTTTTTTTTTTTTTTTTTTTGTTTTTTTTTTTTTGTGTTTTTTTTTTTTTTTTTTTTTTTTTTTTTTTTTTTTTTTTTTTTTTTTTTTATAAAATTTTTTTTTTTTTTTTTTTTTTTTTTTTTTTTTTTTCCCCCCCCCCCCCCCTGTTACTCATGCTATGTTTTTAAAAATTAAAATTTTCTTTTTTGCAAATTATAAGAGTACATGAGCTTTGTGAGTTTTTCACCCTTCACATTGTAGAAGATTGTTTATATTTTTCACTTTTGGTTTATCATAGTCATTTTTCAATATGAGAGGAGTGAAAAGTGAATGCTCATGTTTTTTGTAAAAGTTTTATAAATGTTTGCATGCATACATTTTAGATTTTAGGAGTTTTTTTCAAACCTTTTGTAAACTTTACTTTTGCTTAGTATTCTCTCTTTATTGCTACAGAACATTGTGAAAAAAAGAAAATGGAATGGAAAATGTACAATGCACGAAATATTAATGAATGAAGCAAAAAGTGAAACAAAGCTTATGGAAGAAGAAAATCCTAGCCTACAAACCTAAGAAAGTGCTTCCTAGAAGATGAAATAGAAATAACAAAATAACAATTGGAAAAATTAATGAAACAAAGGAAGAAATGGAGAGGCCACAACAAAAATGCATTATATTGGTCTTTTATTTGTTTGATTGATAATAAAGAAATAGATAACAAATGTCATCAACTAATGAGATGTGTTCTTTGTTATCCTAAACCTATTGAAGCATGTAATAAAAGAACAAAGTCAAGGAAAGGTTTAATATCTTATTACAAAACAAATGGAATAGCTTTCTTAAAAAATCATGTGGAGTAGATTAATATGTTGTTTTATACAAAAAAATTGAAGAAAAGATCAACAATTCTTTGAAAATAAGTGTGAAAAGACAACTAACTAAAAAATGTCCAAGCATATTTGGGTCATCAATCTCTGATATCTTTACTACAAAAAACCCTTATAAACAAGGCAATGTTGAAGAATAATTTTTGAAAGATTTTGGTCTGGTGGTTGTCAAAAATAACTTACTAATACAATTTGTTGAAAATGTATGGTTGAAAACGCTTTGTATGCATTTATGTCCTTGAGTGCAATTTACATCTTGAAAAAACTTTTCAAATGATGTGTTGTAGAGAAAATTGAACAAAAGTATGCTTTACCTTTATTAGATGAATATAAAACCGTAATAACAAGCTTTAATTTTAGATGTCCTTGAAGGAGAACATGACATTTTTGCTTTGATTATTAATTTCTTAGGAATTAATTAGCAACCCAAACATGTCATTATTGAACTCTTTGAAACCAATGAAACAATTGGACAAGTTCTTGTTAAGAATTTGATTGAATTCCTTAATACATATGGTTTGAAAAAAAAGATTCTAACTTATGTTAATGATGAAGGATTTAATCAAAATAGTATGCTTTGAAATCAATTGTGAACTATGAGGCATTAGGACTTAAGGAAAGTTACTAGGGAATTTGTTTTGGACATGCATTTCTAAAACATGTTAATATGCGACTATTGACGGGAAAGTTTGAAGAGGCTTGAAACATGTTTCCATTAAATTTGCCCAAATAGATTTGCAAAAATGCACAACATGGCCCAAGAAGTTTGGGAAAGGAATGCAAAAATGGAATAAGGTTTGCATAAATTCTAGAATTTGACCTAGAAAGTTGAATATTATAGTGAAGACAAGGTAGTTTTCTCATTTTTCTGAAAAATTCTATTTTTTGTGTTTTTTTTGCAACTAGGTTTAAGCTAAGTTTAGGGTTTAGGGTTACCAAAAAAAAACTTGCATACAATGTATGAAATAAACTCATGACTTGAATTCAACATTTTTGCTTGTACTTTGTATATAGCTTAAACTAGTTACCAATAATAGTTAAGGCATTATTCTCAATACAAGTAGCAAATTCAAGCTAGGTTATTAGACATCACCAACACACTATACTAGGGTCTTGATGCATCCACATGATACCCAGGTCTTAAAAATAAAAAAATATTAGTAGAAAATTTAATTAAGGCATCATCACAAATTTAACATACAATGAATTAATAATGAAAATCGTGCAAAGTTCATTCATTCATAGGTTCACACATTTTACACATGAATATCATGCATTGAAAACACATTTGACACATAGATAAATGTGTTGATGGATGAAGTATGAACCTATGAATGAGCAAATGTCACATAAATTTTGCATCTTTCAATAAATCCATGTGTCAAATGTGTTTTCAACACACGATATCAATGTGTGAAATGTACAAATTATGAATGAACTAATGTTACACAATTTCCATTTCTAAATCGTGAGATATTAAGTTTGTGATGATGGATGTCCAATGAAAAAGAAATATAGTAGGGTGCAAACGAAATACAATGAACCAACATGATTATTTAAAAAAAAGACTAGATGTCATTTTTCCCAAAAAAAATAAATTCATACAAATGAATTTTCGAACAATGTTTTTGGTAATTTTTTATAACAAATATTTATAATTGTTCTAGTACATTACATGTTTTTTTGTTTATCATTTTTGAATAAATGTGAATTTTAAAAATTGTCTTGATTCCTTGTAAATTTGATGTTTTGTTTATAAAATGATAACAATTTCAAATCATAATAAAAAAATTCATTTTTTACATTTATATATATATTCTTTTATAATAAACTACAACTTTTCTTAACACATCATGTAGATTATACCTCATTTATATGTGGTAGAAGACTTTCAAAATTCTAAAATTTTAAATCAATTTTGAATTTTTTTTTGAATTTTTGAAGTTTTAGAATTCCACATATTTTAAGGTATGAATGTTTTTTCAATGTGGCTAATAAACCTTTATCCTTTTAATTTTTTTCCCATGAAATGTGTTTTATTATATGAGTCCTTTTGATAATCCTTTGCAAAATTGACTCCTATTTAACGCCATAGGTGTTCACTTTCAAAGGTCTTGTATCAAAATTTAAGCTTAAAATTTCATCAAATGGATTTTTGGTTTGAGTTTGTTGACATATATACATGAATGAAAGGCAATAACTTGCCATGATTGTCATGGCTTTAAATGGCAAAACATAGATATTTATGCAATTTTGACTATTTTTCTTTGTGATCCAACACCCTTTTTGGTTCATTGGATTGTGACTACACCCATCAACAAGACATTGTTTAAAGTTGGTTATGTGAGTGTTTAATTTGATGATTGATGAAAGCTAAGTTATTTGGCACATGCTAGCCTACCATTTACAATGAGGTGACCAAAGTTAAAGAATGGCATAAACTATTTATTAATGGCTAAAGAATGAACAAGATTACCAAAGTTGATGAATGGCATATATTTCTAGTATAATTGTTATTAGTGAAACTTGTTGCACCTTGTGACAACATGGGCATTAATCATAAAAAATGTGTGGTTGATAGGTATTTACCATTTGTTATGTAAACATTCCCATAAGGAGAACATACAATAGATAATAACTAGCACACTCAAGGTTTACCATTATAGTCCATTGCTATACACAAAAGATGTTGCTAAAAGCAAGTTTTGTCTAGAAAATTGTACATGCCATTTGGTTGCCACCCACATTTTATCAACAATTAAACCCTATTAAATAGTTAATCAATTCTAGCTTAAATAGCTTGTATGTATCTAGTTACACAAAATGCATACATTTCAAAAGCCAATCCAAAAGAGGAGAAGTTTTATCATCATTTACATTTCCCATCATGATTCATTTGAACCTTATTAAAGCCTTCATACATGTTCTAATGGGCTTTTAAAGCTTGCCTAATAGTTTTTGCTATAGAAACCCATTCAATCATGCAGGTTTAATATGCTTCCTTCCCATGTCTTGAAACCTTTGGATCTTTATTACCAAATCTTGGCATGTTTTGTGAAGGATGTTTTTCTACAAAGTGGCTAAATACCTCTTCTGTACATGCATATGGAACTTGCTATATTATAACAACTCTTAGTGGGTTACCCTATTTTGTTGCATTGTTTTCATCAAGCTTTAAAAAGTTACCAAGTCTTCAAATGACAATGCCTTCATATTTCCACCTTTTGAAGTTAGTTCAACATTTGTTTCTATAGCCAAAATTGGTTGCAAGGGAGATGCAACAAGTTGTTTTGAACCATGACTTGGTTTTTCAATACATACACAATTAGGTGATGAAACCTCTCCACACTACTAGAATTTTTGGTTTTTCAAACTAGGAACTTTGGTTAAAAAACCCAAATTTGTACAAGGGTCAAAAAGACCCCCTTGTCATTTTGGACAAGTCAACATGTCTAGTGTGAATAAGGTGGTATTTTTTATTAGCAAAATAAGGACCATTTGATTGGTCAAATTATTTACATAATTTATTTAAAAATTACTATAAAAAATAATAATAGGCAAGTAGGTAGGTTGTAAAAATGCAGGTAGGTAGGTGGTAACCTACTTTAACCTAACCTAGTATAACCTACTTAACTTACATAGCCTAGCCTAAACCTTAAACTTACCTTAAATCCAACAATGTTGGGCAAAAACATCCTTGGGTGGACCGCTAGGAATGTCACACCTTGATTTTCTTGACTCATTGAACTTTGAAAAACCATAGAAACACTTAAATAATTATTTTCATTTTTTTAGTGAGTACATTTATTAGGTTCCATAAATTTTGAAATTTCAATAATATCAAGAATATTGTGTATTTTGATGTTCCTAATCATTGCATTTAGAAAAAGTTTAAAGAATGTAGCATTGAAACCTTTTCCTTGAACTTTTTTTGGTTAAAAACACAAATTTCGAACATGATTTGAAAATTTTCTTGGGAATTTTTTTTAAAAGGTAATTTGGAAGTCATTTTATTTTAAAACTTTTTATTACACAATTAATTGATTAAATATACTTTAGTTATGAATTTCCAAAATTAAGGTTATCAATTTTTGAAGGGGTCATTTTAAAATTAAAAGTAGATTTTTAACAATTTTCAATTTTTAAAATTCCAAAATCAACTTCAAGCCATTTATTAGTGCATGCAATTGATAAACATGAGAAAAAAATAATTTATAGTTGTAAAAACATTTAAAGTAACTTGGGCCCAATAAAATGATTTCTATGTTTTTAGTTGCTTAACCAATCCTTGAGGTGGTTCTTAATGGTCCAACCAAGGATGTTTTTGCCCCCCTAAACCTTAAACCATAAACTTAGTTAAGTTGTAGGCCTTAAGTGGTAGGTAGGTAGTATTTAAAGGAGGTTATTTAAGTTGACATGTAAGTAGGTATAAAGTACCTAGAAGAGGTTACCTAAGTTGATATGTAAGTAGGTAGTACCTAGAGGAGGCTACCTAGGTCAATGTGTGGGTAGGTAAGTAAGGAAGAAGGTTATATAATTATAAGTAGGTAGGTAGGTTTAGGTCTGTTGTGGGATGGTAAGTAAGAAGTACCTAGAGGAGGTTACCTAGGTTAGTAGGTAGGTAGGTAGGTAAATAAATAAATAGGTAGGCAATTGGGGAAGGAGGAAGGTTAAGTAATTATGTATGTAGGTTATAGGATGGCAAGTAAGTGGTACTTCAAAACTACCTAGGTTAGTAGGTAGGTAGGTAAATAAGTAAATAGGTAGGCAATTGGGGAAGGAGGAAGGTTAAGTAATTATGTATGTAGGTTATAGGATGGCAAGTAGGTGGTACTTCGAAGCTACCTAGGTTAGTAGGTAGGTAGGTATGTTGTAGAACATGGTAGATGGGTAGGTAGGATGCCCCATTTGACTATAATAACATTGGCCATCTTGACTAGTTGTTCTACTTGAGTAAAACCCCATTGGCCATTTTGATTAGAATTGATTATCATTAATTTCTATCCAATTTGACTATATGTTCCATTTTATTAAACATCATTGACCATTTTGAACATGGTGATCAATTTTTTTTCCAATTTGATTAGATGTCCAAATTGACAAATAGTTAAATAGGTCATTTCAACCAAGTTGATTGGTCAAAAAATACATATGTCATTTAAGCTCCTAACCTCTAGTCAAAATGTACATGTTCATTAATAAAGAAAAACCAATCAATAAACATGGATTGTTTGAAAAACCAATAAATCTAGTAGTGCCATTGGGCAAAATCACAATTAAAGGAACCACCTAAGTGAGTGGACATTCTTTAAAATTGCATTTTTGTATGTTTGAAATATCACAAAGGAAACATAATAGTTTGGATTGTCATAATTTGTTTGGGAATATTTTCCATTAATTGTAAAGTTTACATGATCGAAGCTTGACACAAATCAAAAATGTTTTTGCATGTTCAAAACATTTAAACCCTGAGAATGGATAATCTTTGTTTTTTTCAAACATTTTTTTTTTCTACCAAATGTGCACCATTCCTTTTGAAAATTGGAAACGATTTTAACATTGATGATCAGAAGGGCAAAAGGACTTGAATTGATGAATTTTCTTTATATAAACCATTTGAGCACATTTGGTTCAAAAGTGGTTTTGAACCTAAAAATTGTGGAATTTGAAAATCTGACTTTAACAAAAATTGTTCATATATATGTGATACAAGGCATGAATGCATAATATACATGATATAAAATTAATTTGTAGTCAAAATGTATGTGTATCTAAAATACAATGTTAAATAGGGTATCCAAAAAATTTAAATATTAAATTATAAAATAACGCAAAAATGACAATGTCATGTGCAATCATTCAAAGAGGACTTTTACGTAGGTGCCCCTAGCTCCTTTGACCATGGTTTCACCCCATTGCATTATTATTTGCATAGTTATGACATTCTTGGTGCGGGAATGTTATGGAAGCCCAAAGAAGCCAGAATTTTAACGAATTTTATAGATCAACTAGTGAACATTGGTAAACATTCACGCACCAAGAATGTTTTGACAAGGTGCTTTACCAAGAATTTTCAAGAATTTTAAAGTGCAAAATGAAGAATGTCATTACTATGATTATTTGACATCTAAAAAGAATTCGAATTTTCATATTTTTAAATTTTTTTGTTTATAAACTTGAAAATGTTAACATGTTTTGGTGATATTTAAAATTGTGCCAATTTTTCAAGATAAAACAAAAAATTTGGCAAGATCTATACACTTTCAAAGATTATTATTTATTCAAAATTGATTGTAAAGAAAATGACATATTGGTGCAACTATAAATACAACAAATAAAAAATTTCAAAAAATTTCATTTGAAAATTCCTTTTGATGAAAACATGTTTATTTGACAAAAGGACTCCAAAAAGGACAATAGTCCTAAATCCAAAGTAAACACATTAGCTTGTTAAATGTCATTTGGACCTTACCACAAATTCCACTTGGTCTAATAATCATTAAAAAAATGTTCAATTCATCATCTAGTTGGTTGTTTGAATCCAAGCCATTTTCAAAAGAAAAAAAAGGTTTAAAGTGGACAAGAAAACATTTTTTTCCATGTTCAATTGACATGTTGTGTGTTTTTAAAGCACATCGTTGCAACTCCAAACAATCAAACGTTCAACTTCCTTGGCTAGTGTTAAGATTTTTCATGAGTCGTTGTGTATTTAGCTTGGCCTTCAAATATAGCCCACTCTTCAAACACATCACATATATTTTTTTATGCATCTATTTTCTTGGAAATCTTAAATCCCTTGGACTCCTTGAAATTTATAAGGTTGTAATTAACTCAGAGCTTTTACTCTTTGAAGCTTTAATTGCATCCCCTATGGACGCACCCTCTAAAGGTGCAATTGCACTCTCGTGTAATCTTGTAGAGAATCCCATTCAACTTGTTCTTTTTTCCTCCAAGTTGCAAAGAAGGCCCAATTCATCACACTACCTTTCCTCTTGCAAATTAATCCCCTAGCCATTGCAATTTGGGAATCAAATAAGATGTTACCAACCATGTCTTTTGACGTATAGTCATCCAAGGTTTTCAATGCGAACTATCAACTCAAGTTTGTCGCACTACATGTATTTGTATCCATTCTTGTTGACAACTGAACCAAAAAATGCTTCAACTTCACATTCTTCAAGGTCTTTAGGAACTTTTAGACACTTTGGGCACCAACCTTGATGACTCAAGTTGTAGACCTCAGTAAAATGATCCGAACTAATAAATTTAGCATCGTGAGCTAGTTTGACAAACCTTTCCATACAATGGATCAACACCTACATGACCTTTAAACTTTTTGCCTTAGATTGTTTTGTCCTAATTTTTTTTCCATAGAGTGGCCTATGAGCATCTTGACCTTACAATTGTCCACTAAATCTACTGCCACTAACTTGAAACATTTCAATAATAAATTTAAACAATAATCATGCAAGCTCTAGCCTAACTTTAAATAGTTCAACACAAATGGTGTACACTATACAGAAAGGTTCCATCATGATGTTCAAACCAAGAAGGAAGAAAGATGATTTAAAAAAACAAGACATGTAGTGCCAATCATACATGCATAGGCCCAAATTTGAAATTAAACAACTAGGTTTGTTTAAGATGTTAGCTTCACAAAATGGTCAGACTTACACGTTAACTATAACCCCATAACACAAATTTGTGTAATAAAAACTTAGCTTAATACATCAAAAAGTCAACTATCAAATGCCACATTTGAAACACTTAAACATGTTTTAACCCTAGAAATAAACAACTACAATTTTAGTTACAAAAGACAAAAATTTAGTTGTAATGGACACATGTGACTACAACCCTTCCAATTGCCTTGAACAAGTGGCAAAAGACAACTAGTCACCAAAACCTCCACATGGCATGTACAGTCACACCAATAGTCACATATTGCTTGTGATTATAGGGATTTTTCATCCATTGATTATTCATAAAACTATGCAACTACATATACAACTATATAAAATATAGGCATCATTAAGAGAATAAATTAATTTTTATGATTTAATATACTATTTTAAATCACATATACTAAATAATTTATTTATATTTATAGAAAAGGATGTAATATAATAATTTATATTATTGATAACTTCATAATTTTTCATCCTATGAATTGTTGACACATGTCACTACCTAGGCTAGGCTAAAAAATCAATTTGGGTAGTTAAATAGGCCATCTAGTCTAGGTACCTAGGTGGGTCTAGGTAGGGACTTAAGTTCTAACTATGTAAATAAAGTGTATATGGTCAATGTACTATTGTTGACCATAGTTATGTCACATGTGAGGTTTGTTCCTTAAACCCCAAGGATAGATATCAACTCCTTTGCCATCAAACCATCCCATTTAATGTGAAAATATAATAGGACACATTCTATAATTTTTATTTAAACATATACTTGATTTTAAACATTACTTAAACATCAATTTTGATATTTTATATCTTAATAATTAAAAGTTTATTATTAAAATAATTTCATTGATGTACATTATTTAATATATTTTTCTTCCAAAAATATAAATCAATTTGACTGATTGTTTTAAAAAAACATTTGTTGAATTAAATTACATTTCAATCACAATTCATTGGAAAAAAAATTTGAAGCACATGATTTATAAATGGAAAATATTTTATGGTTAAATTTTGATAATAAATAATAAATAATTTATTTCCCACATTTTAATCCTTCATTTCATTAAAATGAATAATACAATGTGATTATAATATATAATATTTATAATTAATTCATATATAATTTTTATAAATGGATAATATATTAATCACATTGCAAAGAGTTAAAATATTTTATTTATTATTAATTATATGATTTATGATTCATAATATTTATCTTTATTTTAAATTTTAATCTAAAACATATTTCATACTGATTAATATTTAACGGACTTTATGAAATTTAAAATTTAAAATTTCTACATATATTATTTAAAATTTACTTAAAATTGTGATCAAACAAATGATATGGGTCGATGCATGGTTGCATGGACCAATTTAGATGTCATGCCCACCAATTTTGCCTTGTGGCTGCCATTGCATAGGTGTTAAAATTTATTGAAATGGACTTGGTGTAAAGATCTTAACTTGAATATCTACATATGCACAAAATAATTTTTTAATTTTTTAAAAATCATAAAAGCCATGGACTTTTGAACACAAAACTTATAAACTACACCTTTGATTGCCATTTCTATGTGGATTATGCAATGATCCATTGATGGGGTGTGTGTTAGGGACTTGGAATTAATAAGATATCATATCAAAGAAGTTTAGGAACAAAATAAATAATGAGTTGAATATTAAAACTATATTTATGGATTTTTGAATGGGTTAATCAGAAGCATTTTTTCATAAGTCCATATCATATTGGAAGAAGAAATATTATATGATTTTTTTGTTTAGATTTTTAAAAAACTAGAAACTCTAGATGTGCCATTAATGACATGGAAAAAATATGGAGGAAATCAATGTAAAACTAGTGTTAACTAATTGTAATTTCCAACATGTGATCATTTTTTGAGTAAATAGGAACTTGGTTCTGTGGCAAATTGGTCCACCCAACCATGCATCAACCCATATAATTCTTAAAAATTTAAACTTCTATTTTGATTAACAATATATCATATTTGATTATGATTATAATATGTTATAGTTTTATCAATAAAATTTAATTTATATGTATAATATATAATTAAAGAATCATCATATATAATATTTATAAATAAATCATGACTCAAATATATCCAATAAAAATATAATAATTTGTATTGTTAATATCAATAAACATACAATATACCAATAATGAATTAAAAATAAGTTGATTATCAAACAAATATTGTAATTCCAAAGATGGCACATATGTTTTAATCATCAAGGTATTGTAAAGTAAAACATTATTGGGCTTCAATTGCCAAAACAACTATGACTAGTTGCAAAAATAATTAAGTTTTCCTCCATCCAAGGATCCATTCAATATTGGATGAAAAATGTGCATGTTCATCTTACTTTTCCATCTAAGCATGTAATAGTCACAAACTATAATCACATTTGCAACTTCATTTGGTTATATCAACATTGTAGTTGTATATGTGACTACAATAGTCGCATATATAACCACACACATTTACGAATAAATTGACATGTAGGACTAACCTAACTATAGTCATAAAAGTAATTGATTGGGACACTAGTCACATCTATAATCATAACCATATGGTTGGAATGGACAAAATTTCTTCAAGTGAAACAAAACTTTTTTTAGATTGTTGAATGGAAGAAAATGTTATAATTGTTATTGAGTTGGATTTGTTAACTTCCAACATCAAAAGAGAAATTTGTAATGTTTTGGATGCTTTTCTTTCTTTTCTTAATAAGTTTGATGAAAAAAAAACTCATAATATGTTTACACTAATGTTAGATCTAAAATATAAAAACCTTAAAATATTTTCTACTTAAATTTGTTGGTAAGGAATTAAGAGTTGGTGTTGTTGAGGAATATGACAAGATCAAAACATTTTTTCTTATGCTTTTGAAGACCCATCAAATTTTGCATCCTTTGGCTACTTTTGAATCTATGGTAGAGAAAGCACATGATGAAAACCTTAACCTTGATATTTTTGAGATGACCTTGAAGACAAATGAACCTTCTAAAAAGTTTGTGACATGAAAGGTGAATCTACTTAAAAGATATTTTGATATAAAGGACATCATGTGCCCTTTGGATTGATGGGCTAAACATGAGTCAATGTTTTTTGTAGTTGCCATTATGGCTAACCATTTTAGGCATAATTGGATCTTATATAGATAGAAAGGATCTTTTCTTTGGTTGGTATCATTACAAACCATAAGAGATGTCATTTGTAAATAGATAATCAAGAAAGACTCATCTTTGTGAGCGAAAATTGGCCAAACAACCTTGGGGTAGGTTCCTTTCCCATTAATGTGGTCGAGCTTGTAGAGGCTAATGTAAAGTTTGAAGAGGAATTGGAAGAGTTTGAGGGATCTTTTGATAAAGATGAAATAGTGGACATATTTTTTTTTTCATATTTTATAATTCATTTTTTTTTTCATGTTGATATTCACTTTTTTTTCATTTTTTTAGTCTTAATCGCCTTTTTTTTACAAAATATGTGAAATTCAAGTTGTTAATATTTGGTAGATTGATATCTTGGTGGAATAAAAAAACTTGAAAATGTGAGATCTAACTCGAATATTTAAATTTTATTTTTTAAATATCTAATATGGACAAATCATTTTGGTCAGATATCCTTATTCGATGGATATCACAAAAGGATGATATCTGCCCAACAATGGTGGGAACCAAGTGTTACCTTAATTTCCCAATGCTCTCACCTATGGGGTTTATGGGTTTATTTTCACAAGTGTCTACAACTACTTTTCTTAACTAAACTTCCCATTGTTTTCTTTTTATAATGAAGTTTCAAAATATAATAAGACTTTCAAATGAAAGTATGATTGGGTGGAACTGTTACAAACCACTTCAAAGAATAATTAAGAAACTAAAGTTTTGCTAATAATATTGGGTACTCTTTTCTTCAAAATGTTTTCACAACTACAATTTGTTTTTGCCATGTTTATTACATGCCAAAGTATATGGCTTAAAGTTTTTATTATAGTAAAAAATGGTGGGAATTGCTACAAATTTATATTCCTAATTGTCATGGCTTGTTCAAGAATCAAATGCTAAAATTTGAAAAATTCATAATTAAATACCATAACCATTCAATGAGTTATTTAATTAAAAAATCATATAGAATACCATTTCAAATACATTTGAAAATTATATCAAAGAAAAAAACCTTGTTTCAAAAGTGGCCATGATAAAAATGTTCAAGGGAAGTAATTGTCATGACATTCTTAAATTTTATTTATATATTATTAAAGTTTCAAAGTCTATATAACCTAGTTAACGTATTGAACAAAAACATCTACCAAAAATAATTCCTTAAATGTATCCTATATTATTTTTACAAAGTTTGATGGGTCCAAAATAATGAAGGTGTGATGTTTTTAATACGACCAAATCATATTTACCTTTTCAAGTGGTTCTCAATAATTTAGTTTCTAGTGGCAAAGGTCTCCAGTGGGAATGACATTGTGAAATTCGGTGGATAGGGGTCAAAACACAATTAGGTGGACTGGTTGGATTAACACAATTAAAGTTTCCTTACATTATTAATAAACTTAAAATGTAAAGCTAGATTCAACATTAAAACATTGTCAATTTTTTAATTACCCATGTTGCAATTTCTACTTTAGGGCAAAAACATAATAAACAGAAAAAGTAGACTTTTGATTAAAATCCAATTTATATTTGAGACAATTTTTGATATATAGATAACAAAGTAAATATACACCCTTTATAAGTAGAAATATAAAACCATTTAGACTTCCATTGATTTTGTGATAAATTAAATGAAAACATTAAAGCTTTAGTATAATAAAAGTAAGTAACAAGTAGTTTTGATACTAATTGATTAGTATTGTGTTTCAAGTTACTCTTACATTAAAATTTTGGTATATTATGATTATAATATGCACAACTTGAGAGTACATAAGTATCCTCTAAGCCTCCATTAATTTGAGAATAAAGAAAATCAATTTTTAATTTCCTTTCATCTACTTGCAACCAATTGGATAAAAATGTGAAACAATGAGCCAAAAACTATGTTAAATCATCTTTAAAATTGCACTTTTAAAAATATATGCGTATGTGGTACCCCTTTAATGGCATGTTAATTATGGCAAGTTGTGTTTTATGATTAATATGGATGTTGAGAAATCTAAATTGAACCATTGGATATTCTAATTTTGAGTTTTGATTTGATCAAAGGACCTTTAAAGTTGAATATGTGTTCGTTCTATCAAACACTACTAGTTTCACATAGAGGCCCTTGATTTTCATAATATACAAACTCTTTGATGTTGAATTTTTTTATAATAATGGGAGATTATTAAGCACACATAAAAAACATTCAAAATATAAGGAATATATAATTTGATGTTTTTCAAATGTTTTTCAATTTTGAGTCTATTTAATGGTGATGAGTCCTTTATGACATGTAAATGGTGTCTAAAACAAAGTTGTAGCATATAATACCAAAAAAAACCTCAAAGTAGTTAACATGTTTTGGCATGATTTGAAATTGTGATCATTTTCCGAAACAAAACGCAAAAATTGAGTGCAGAATCTTACATTTTAAGAAAATAATATTTATTTGAAAATGATTAACAAAGAACATGTGATATATTGGGGAAACT
>Ga0116230_10004088_pt1 | contig 14279 bp, 13 predicted proteins | sample S1TSphfallax_3_FD_88678 | JGI IMG/M metagenome (GOLD analysis project Ga0116230, IMG submission 88678) | Host-associated microbial communities from peat moss isolated from Minnesota, USA - S1T2_Fd - Sphagnum fallax MG | ecosystem: Host-associated > Plants > Peat moss > Unclassified | place... | reverse complement strand
TAGTTCATTAAAAACGTGCCCTAGGGTGAGGCTTGTTGAGGCAGATAATGTCCTTTAGGGTGTTATCCCGTAGCATACAGGTTCATAAGAAGGTTTGTAAAGTAACATTTATAAAGTTGTAATAGAAAGTAAATGACAATTCTGAAATTTATAGAGTTTGTAAAGTAACATTTATAAAGTTGTAATTGAAAGAAAATGACGATTCTAAAATTTATAATGATCTGAAAACTGATGCATTAGAGAAAATTGGGCTGTGAACAAACGATTCTGCCAAGTAAGTAAACCCTCACTCGACAAGCCAAGTACCGTATCACCGCGCTTGTTTCACACCACCCGGTGCGAAATATTTAATTTTGGACGATTTTCATTTTCGCATCGACCCACAAATAATTAATTACAATGGTTCGTCATTTCACACTTCAATGGGTCTGCCGGAATTGGGGCGGGCCTTTTCACATTTACACCGTAGAATAAATTAATTTTGTTTGTTTCACATTTCACACTTCCCCCCTCAGATTTTTTTTTTTTTCACAGTACCCCTAAAATAATTAATATTGGTGTGAAACGAGCGCGGCGGTACGGTAATATCAACTCAGTTGATGTCTAGTACACGGAAGACAAAAAAATTGTGACTCACAAAGTCCTTGGCCTTCAAAGGAAGGCCTAGGTTTCAGATCAGAGTGTATTTGACTCACATTTCAACTACATTTGGTAAGTAGAATATGTTTTTTTCTCTCCTCTTTTCATTTAGTGCATCTTTTTAGGTTTATCTCAATGTTTTGTTTCTCCTTTCCAAGCACATGCTAGATACCAATGAAACCTCATGTTGAGGTCACTTGGTTGAGAGATTCAACAAACATATCCAACCACCTTTATTTGTTGGCTTTTGCCCTTGGCGTTTGTCTTCACATTGATGGAAGATTTTTGGGCATAAAAATTTTGGTTGGAACTTGACGTAATGTGTGAGTGAAGTCTGAAATATTATGTGTCCACCAAAGATTTTGATTAGAATTTTAAAGGGGCGCTCCTTCATCAAGCCATTTGTAAAGCCATGGGCAAAAGGAGTGAGGTGTGAACTCGTGTGATTTATTGAATAAGCAAAGAAGGTTACCATTGAACCAAGTTCTTGGGTTTGGGTTCAAGGGACACATGTGTGTACAAGTGAATGGGCTAATAACAATCTTTGTGTGGTTGTGTTTTTTTATCTGAACATACTTACTCATTGATATGTTTTGGCGTCCAATTAAAATAAATTGGGATAAATATGATTTCTATTAATTAAATGGGTAAATGGGTATCTCTCAAGAGTCCTTTTTTTTAATAAAAAAATTCAGCTAATCAATTTTATTGGCTCATCAAAATAATAATAATAATAATTTGGAAGTTCCTCAAAATATATTTTTTTATGTGAAAACATAATGTCTTCCCTTTGGTTCATTTCTATAAATGTTACATGTGTGAAAAGGAGAAAACTTTGGGCAAAACATATGATATAAATTTGAGCATTGTTAACATGTGATAAAAGTGCACATGCTAAGAATGTAGGTGTGTGATAAAGATGTATTTCAAGTGGAAGATAACCCTATTTTTGAAGGGTCATAACTTTCACATTACTTAATGGAATTAAATTATTCAAAACCTTATTGGAGTGCTCAAAAAGATGACTACAAATTACTTTGAAAATCCATCATCAACCAAACGTCAACCATGATGACATTGTCTTTTACAACACCAAATGCTCACTTGCAAACATGTTTATTTTAATCAAAGATGAATTAAACACTTGGATTTTTGCATTTTGACATTGGATTTGACTTGAATTTTTAAAAAAATCCATACCCATTTTTTCCCCACCTATCAAAAAAATATTATTTTAATACCTAGACCCTAACCTAATGAACATTTTATGAATACTAATATTTTCTTACTTAATGGGTAAATAAATTGAAAATAAAATAAAATGGGAATGTCATTTATGTCCTTTTTTGGGGCTCAACATGGAGGCCAAGATTCAAACATCTTATCTTATCACTTATGTAAGCCAAATAAAGAAAGTGTAATAAGAATTATATATACATTTTGTGTTGCCCACCGTGTGCCCCAAGGCTTGCAAATAATATCTTATTAAATTACAAAAGACCAAACATTGAAATTTTGAATATCTTTATTTTAAAATGTGTTTTTTGTTGGTTGATTTCAATCCTAATTTAAGAAAAATTGCTTGGCTTTTGGTGGGTTCTAGGAAATATTCCATAATTCCTTTCTTGAACCTATCATAAAAATTATTGCTCACATAATGCAAAGTCCCCAAGTCGACCAACAAAGGTGGTCTTTATATAACAATTCTTTAAAATTGTGATCAATTTTCTATTTTCAATTCCCACTTTATTAGTCCTCTTTGGCTAGGGAATCCATTTAATCTTTCTTTTCATATGAATATACAACTTGGGCTCCACATTGTTATGCACTACCAATGATGATCAATTAATTTTTATTTTTTTTATAATGTTTTCATAAGGTTTTCAATAGTTCATCAGTATCAAATTTAATTTGAATTAATATAAATATCATGGACATGAAAATGCACATGTTAATTTGCCTTTATATATATCTATGTTGATGGGTGTAGAAAAGAAGTGAAATAGTTGAACTTGTAAAACGAGGTAGTTGTTTTTGGAATTGTTTATGAAATTATCCAAGATAATCATATGAAGGATTATGCAAAATCTCCTATATACCAATTCTTCAAATTTTCTCATCACTAGATTATACAAATTTTTGTCAAATCTATTATTTGTAGGTTGATGTATAACATCATATAGATGATAATATAAAAGATAAAATCAATATGGTATTTAATTATAAAAAATTGGTGTCAATATTTGAACTAGGTGGTGAACATTGGGCACTTTCCAATGGAAGCATTTTGACATCAATCACACAAAATAAACAAATTCTATGGCCCACTTTTTCAATTTATATACATAAGAATTGAACTTTGGGCAAACCATATGGGATAAATCTAAGGCCCGCTTTACATTAGGAGTTAGGGCCGATGTGCAACCCAAATCAAGCATTCCTATTGGTGCAAAAGTTGAAATCAGCCCCAACGGCTTTACACTAGGAGTCAAGGGTGAACTAGAAAAAATCTTTTTAATTTGCCCAAAGTTACTAATAAATGCTGAACTTTATAGCCCCAAGGCTGGAAAAAGGATACCATTGAATTTGGGAGGCCAATTTTGCAACCTTTGGAGCCAATGTTTCAGCATTTATTAATATCTTGACGTCAATGTTCTAGAATTTATTAGTAACTTGGGGCCAAACAACAAGCCTAAAATGCTCAAAGTTGGCCCCAAGTTTTTTCGACCTTGGACTCTAGTGTAAAGTGGGCCTAAGGTGATATTGGGATATCTTGGGGAACCTTTAGGAACCCCATGGAAACACATTGGGAACAAGGGGGAAAACAAAAAATTCCTTTCCACTCCTCACCCACCCCCAAAATAAAAGAATTTGATCCCTCGTGAATGCATGTTGAACCTTTTCATTGGATGGATGAAACTTTTATTTCCAAAATAGTTTGTCACCATTTTTGATTTGGACATAATTTCAATATTATAATAATTACAATTTGTTCTTTACTAGGCAACAATATGCACACCAAATTTAGTGATAATGATATAGAATTGGTTTAGGTGAACTAGGTATAGGGTCCAATAGTGATCGTCACTATGGCAATTGTAAACGTCATCCACTTTACGTTTTTGTTGAATGAAATGTAACAATGTCTTTTCTAATTTTTACATCCTTTCATGTTTCATTTTCATGTAAGAACAAATTAGTCTTTTGCACTTAAAATATTTGATTTTTTTGTTTTTTCCTTGTCTTGGTGCAAATAAAGAGGATTTACTACATGTTACACATCGCATCATATCATTATTATTCTTTCATCAAAATGAATTTATATCAAGATTATTTCAATAGTTCATGTCATTGAAATATGAAATTGTATTGTTAACCTTCATGTGGATTTGTTGACATTGTTCAAGAATTTTTTTTAAAGGATCAATTAATGACAATGCAAAAGGTGAGAATGGAGAAATGCATTTGTATTAAACATGCAAAAACAAACATGATGGAGTCTTTTGATATTATTCATGGTATTCAATTCCCTCTTTACTTCTCCCAACTCATTTATTTTGTTTCATAGATCAATAATTATATAAAATTGTCTAATTTTTTTCAATTATGTAAACATTATGTGGGAGCTATATATATAATGGGTAAGAGTGAGCAAATGTGAAATCATGTAATAAAATTAGTAACGATCCAATGAAAATATGTTTCATAAACAAAATAAGAATAAAGGTTGATCATAAAATTTAAAATATTATAAGAAACATTGTCATATCAAATATGGTTTATGATGGAACATTATTTGTCATGAGTTTTTTTATCTTTGGGCATGCACATACTTTCTTGTCCCTTGTTGTGATTTGTAGTCAATTAAGGTGTTACAAAACAATGATAGTTCATATCATTATGTATGTATTATGTGAAACAAAATAATTAAAAAAATTAATGAACCAAAAAGGAAGGATGTGACATTTTCCTTAATGTTTTTCTCAACTCATTTTTTAATAAAAATATATTTTGAGATGTGTTTTGATCATTTGATTATGTTTTATCCATCACATCATTATTTTTATACACAAGCCATGTGATGTTAATCTAATTATACATTTATTTAAACATATTTTTAGTGATATGGGTATTTATCTTTTAAAAAGAAAAAGAAGATATTAAGGTGACCTTCTATGATGGAACTTGGGAAGGAGGTTGGGGCATCATGAGTATCCAAAAGGGTGACGTAGTTGCTACTCATGATAAAATGGTCTAGGCTAAACATAGAAGGAAATATTGTAAGAATTGACATTTGAAACATCATGAGCAAGCAAACATGAGTTTCAAAGGTGGTGGCTTAGAGGTCATGCAAAGAAGGCAAACATCAAAGACAAATATGGAGGAAGATAGGAAGGGAGTCAATTAGTTTAGTTGTTATGTAAGAAAAATAGGTAATGAAAGGATAAAACAGGAAGATGAAAGGTTGGGAGCTCTTGGACACTCTCATGTTTCCCTTTCAAACACATGGAGGTGTATGTGTGATTGGAAGAACCTATGATGTTTCAGCAAGTGGGTGTTTCAAGAAAAAATGAAAGAAATATTCATTGAGAGTCAAAGAGATAGTGTGGACACAAGAGGATGAACTTGGTCAATTAGATCTAGAGATGCTTGGAGGAATATAAGTAGAGATTAGAGACTTCAAGCATTTGCAAACTTGTGCAACCTTTCCATTGTTTAGTGAAGTGAATTAGTGATTTACATGTTTTCTTCATTCTAACTAGTTCCATATAATTAGAGATGGATGTCATCTTGGGATAATATTCTTCAATTAGTCAACAACAAATTCTTGTAAAAAAGGGCAAGGAGAAAAAAAATTGAAATGGAAACACATGGAAGAATAAAGTCAAATTGTTGCAACCTTGCAAAAATTTATTCATAAATACATCGTAAACACCGTACAAGGGAATACAAAAAGGAAAAAGGAGAAGTTACAGGACATCAAAACTAGATGTCAAAATCTTTCCATGTCAAAAATTGATTGCCTATAATAGGTCGACCATGTTCTCCATGTTAGAAACTAACCGTTTGTAATAGGTCAACTATGGTAATGGGAGGTGTGTCTCGAAGGGGTGGTAGTCAAAAAATAATTAGGCCTACAACTACCGCCTGACTTAGGATGGAAGATGTTTACATCCTTTGCAATGTGATCAAAAAAAATTATTGAAAAAAGGTAACCAAGATAGAAAAAGGAAGGCCTAATAGCCTTTGCAAGCTCCAAATGGAATTACACCATCATGTGAAAACACATCAATTTGTTTTTGTAGATATCCAAATACCCCAATTGCTAATGGGAGGAATTGATCAGTGGGGTGTTGGTTGCAATAACTTTTTTTTTTTCCACCCATGTCTCCTATACTTCTTTTCAAACCAAGTTGGAATGTAATTTTGTAACTAACAAATTTGATTTGATTGTATTCATTAACACAACCTTTTAAATGAAAAAAAATCCAAGATTCTAACATCAATTCCACAAAATTTGGTGATTTATCATACCAAAAATTTATGCCATCATATAGAACATCCTTTATTTTATTTTTGGCGAAAATATGGAGGAATTTGAACAAATATTGTTAGTTGTATCGATTCATTTTGGATAAAATTACACAATGAGACATGGTTCTTGAGCCATCTTTTGGTACATTTAAGGACATGTTTAAATAATCCAAACATTTAATGAAGAAAGAAAAATTTAACAAACAAATTATTTCATAAATGTAATGGTCATTCAAAATAGTATCTTGAATGTGAGACATTCCTTTTATGTACCCCAACCTTGAATGGACCCATTAAAACATTAGTATAGGTTTGGACTATTGAAAGTTACATTTAAAAGTTTGGGGTGTAAAGTAAGGTATGGATTGATCAACAAATAATTAATTTTATGCATATGTTTTTTTCCATGCTACAATAATAATAATCCCCCATGTGCACACACATGAAAAATATTGCAAGTTTTCACAACTAATATTTGCATGTCATTGCAAAATTGTATAAAAACAAGCACAAAATTTAACATTAAATGATTTTGTAATTGAAAGGAATGATGTCATCTAATTAACAACATGGAACCTACAAGTTGGCAAGGTGACAAAAATGGGTTGTAAATTATGCATGTTCTTTTATGAGGTTAATTTGTTGAGTGCCAATAACTATATATATATATAGCCAAATATGATTATATTTATTTTTAGATTATAATTGTAAAAAATATATTGCAAGTATGGGAAGGTTTGGAAGAGGAAAGGGTAGGTTTGTAGGTAGGTACGAAGCTTTGAAAAAATAAACAACATTATTTTTTATTATATAAACTAGTGGCCCCTAAATTGTTGACACAAGTATATTAAACTTTTTAAAAGGTCACCCATCCCAATACTCTTTTGGTTGAAATGGGTTTATTTTTATTTATTTAATTAATTTTCAAAGATGAAATTCACTTTAAATGTAATCACTTTTGTTTAGTTGGTCTAAAAATTGCAAAACAACAAATGTGGACAACACTTTGTTGTAGGCTTTTCAACAATACCAAAAGTAGAATAAGGGCCCCATGATTTTGGGAGGGTTAAGGTAAGCAACTCCATCATTGAACAACAATTGATGACCAATTGAAGTAATCGTTTGACCAAGGGCCAATTATTGATTACTGATTAAATTTATCAACATCCAATATATACCTTATGATTAAACACTTGGTGCATAAAATTAGTGTTTAAATTCTTCATCACCCAAGGATAGATGGAACATTTTTGTGTTTGGTCATGGAAAAAAATTGGGTCATTTATGCACCCCTTGAGATGCACTTTAAATAACAAAATATTTAGTGATGAGGAAAATATTGTATCAATTTTGGGCACTCGTTAACTTCAATTATAATAACAAAATGTTTGGTTTAAGCCTTAAGGTGCACATATAATAAAATATTTCAACCCACTCAATAGAAGGGATTGTTTAGTAATGGGAGTGGTTTAAAGCAACTTTTAAAAAATTGGGGTTTAGAGATACAAAGAATCTTGTGTGCACAAATAAGCCTCAAACATAATATCCAAAGCAACAACTTTGCAGCACAAAATAAGACACATTTATGATTGTCCTAAAGAACATGCAAGGACCCCTCTTGTGAGCACATTGGATTCCTTCCAAAACCATATATATCAAAATCAAGTTATATGTGCAAAACAATACATTTGAATGAAAACCTTAAGTTTATCAAATCCTTTAGCAATTTTCAATAATGTCTTCACTCCCAATTAATATGTTAGATTATCTTCAATGTTTCCTATAGCTATTGGTTCTAGGTGCAAAAGTGTTGAAATCTAAAATATACGGGGAAAAAAAAAATGAAACAATAGAAAGGGAAAAATAAATGAAAAAAAAAACTAGTTCATAAGATATCAAAGTAAAAGAAAATTTGCAATCTTAGAATGTACAAGCATCAAGTGAAGATATATGAACTTCTTATGTAAATCAGATCTAGGAGGAAAAATACAAGTTTATATACACTATCATTGGATCCAAAAATTAGTCCCGAAAGTAGTAAATAATTTAAATAAATCTAGTTTTTGTAAATTTTAACAAGTTTTAGCCCAACATAACATGAGATTCACACCTACAACATGCATATCAATTGTAAACATTAGTTTAATATGGAAGGACGTTGAATTTTTTTATGAACTCATTTCTTTTATTGAAATTTTAAAAAGTCATGATCTTTTGAAGTATCCTAACTAATAACACTTTTTTATAATTTTGGATTGTGTATAGGTGTTTGAAATGCATACCTTTTGTAGGCTTAGAGGTTATTCCCCTAACTATTGGAGGTTGGGGCCAAGAGATCAAGGGTTGCCATGATGCCCAATATACCTTGTAGGTGATAATGTGGATTACTAAACCGACCAATAGCAGATAAAAAAAACATTTCACTTACATTTGCAAAACAAACAAACATGGCAATAAGAATAAATAAAACTCTTGCACTACACCAATGAGGCAAATGGACATCCAAATCCTTGAAATAAACAATGGATACAATGAAAAGGACAAAAACTTATTTGAGAAAAAAAAACAAACATTAGAACATATTTCTAACTTTTCTTTTAGATCATTTGAATGGCAAGAAATGATCAAGGAAGGTTGGCGCATAAGATGTGTTAATGGAAGAAGAAGATGTAGTTATGATGGCTTGGGTGCTCATTATGCAAGAATATGGACTTTCAATGACCTTGCAACAACTCCAAATGAAAATGGCAAAATTCATTTAAATTAGGCCCACCCCTATCAAAGATGAAATTTCAAAGAATAGTTTGTGGTTTTGGTTCAAATGTCAACATTTAAAACTAAACATTAGACATGTGAAAGGATTGGAGGTATATAGGGCATAAGGTATGACAAGTCATGCATGTAACTCATTATACCATACATTGTACACACAACACAAGTAAGTTTAGATGATATTTGGAATTTAAACAAAATAAGAATTCATGCATGAAGCAATGAGGGGCAAAAATTATAGCAAAAAAAGGTTTGCAACCTATTTACAACAACATTCCAAGGTCCACGGAGTGGTTAAAAGTAAATTGTATCTTAGATGTTGTAAGGGGTTTCCTACCATGCTTTTACATCTTCAACATGAACATGTATGGTAATGCAAACCAAGGCATGGATGACTTTATTTTGATTCAAAGAGTTTTCATGATATTCAAAAGGTTAATTGCAAGTGGCATATTTAATTTCATTGACACCTATTAGTTCATGATGGACATGGTTCACATGTTATGTTGAAAATAATAGAATAGGCACAAGCATATGGGTTGGACATGATCACATTACCTTTCATAATCCCTGCATGCCCTATAAGGTTCCCCAAATGTGAGTTGTTTTAAACCGTTCAAATCAATTATAAGGAAAGAAATGAACAATGAAATGGTTAAAATTAATCATTGTGAACTAAAAAAATGCACATTGGTTGGTAGGGTTGACAAGTTTTTGAACCAATCATTGTCCAATAAAACATCAAAAGTGGTGGATGATGGTTACATGGATTTGGCATTGAACCCTAAGGATATGGATGATAAGACCAAACAAAATAACATATATTGTCGCAACCTTAACCTTGGGTTCACGAAGGTACGGGCCAAACACGAAACCCAGGAGTCACATTTCATGCTCCTGGGAGTGCAAGAGAGTGTGAGGGAATGAACCCTCACACTCCCAAGTGAGCTCCCACTTTGGGAGTTGGAGTCCCAATGGACTCCTAAATTTTCAGAGAGTGATTGCAGGGGCCAAAACTCATTGATGGAGGAGTTACTTATATCATTGGAAAGCTCTTGGAACTTAGATGTCTAAAATGGTTTTGTATGACCCATTTGGACATTTGACACACAAGTTATAGCCAAAAGAAGGGTCAGAAATCAAATTGGCAATTTGACTCCCGACCTCTAAACGTTGGTAATCACCCCGATTTTCTTGTGTTCAGGTGGTGTGTGACATACCATTGAAATGCTTTTAACAAGGGCTATAACTTTGCTTCATACCTCATTTTAATTGGAGGTCTACACGCAAAGTTATGGGCCTCTAAGGTTACGAGAGTCCTAGTTGTGGGAATTTCGGGACTCGCACTTGGGAGTCCCGGGACAAAATGACATTTGGGTGCTAGTCCCGCGGCCAAGCACACAATATACTAAAAGGGGGAAAGTGGTGGGTTCCCCCAAGTTTGGGCCGTGGTGAGTCTTGTGAGTTCGTGTTTGCCCGTGGCTCGTCCATGCACCAAAATGTTGCAACTACACACTAACCAATTTGTTGTTTGGTTTGTGCAAGTCCATGTGAATAAATGAAGTGCTTGTTAATCTTCCTAGTCCCATCCCAGAGCTCCAGCACGCCTTTCTATCCCCAAAATGTTGCGAACCAAGGAGCGCCCCCCAACTCCTTCTCCTTTCGTTGTCTTCACCTTTGGACTTGCAGTTGAGCCCATCAACGAGCTTGGGGGTGCATCATATACACAACACCACCTACCAACATTTCAAATGAAAAAAACAATGATAATTTTGATGGAATAATTGATGATCAACAAGAATGGGGGAAAATTGGAACTACCACACAATTTTTGAACATAATAACAATAGCAAATGATGTTGGAATAAAGGTTGATGTTTGATTACCAATAATAGCCAAATTTGAGATATTATGTGGATACCCATGAGTACTACTACCACACAACATACAAGTTCAATAAAAGATGTCTAAACTTAATAGGTGACTTAAATCAACCTACTTGTGAAGTGCAACAAGGCCAAAGTTCAACAATTCCAACCCATGAATCATTGTCTTTTGCAAATTTGTTGTTCCCTTGTGTTAGCTTGCAAGAAAAAAAATGGGCAAATAATCATTAATTGATTACAATTAATCACATGTTAATTATATCTAGTGGATACTCATATATTTTGTGACAAAAACCATGGACAAGGAGGTGGTGGAGAAGATCACAAAACAAAAAAGGAATAAGGAGGAGAAAAGAGCTAAACAAGTTGTTAATTTCACTAATGTGATTAATAAAGTAATTCAAAGGCTAATAAACAAATGTCATGAAACAAAATTTTGCACAACTTGGTTAACAATTGCAATAAATGAACAAGGGATAAATTTCAATTCAATTTTGCAACAAGTTTAAGGGCCCACCTTTTTTGGTATAAAGAGATGATCCTTGGGTGTATAATAGAAAATCAAGGAGAAGCCAAAGTAAGGGCAAGGGTTTGATTGCAAATGAAAGGACATGTTATAACATTGTTGTGACAAACTTGTTAAAAACAAGTGCTTGCAACTAAGGGTGGGGGGAGGTGGAGAACACGACAATCATGCTAGGGGTTTGGGTTTTAAAAACATGAGGACAAACAAGATAAATAGAACGAAGGTGTCAACCTTCATAAATAAGAAATAATAAGGCAAGGGGATCAAATTTCTGAAACCAAGAAAAACAAAACAAGTGTATCAAAATCCACAAACCAAGAGGAATGAGACCAAGGATTTAGGCTTTACAAATTGAGAAAAACAAGATGAGTGAATCACTCTCCACAAACCAAAAGGAATAGGTTGAAGGGAAAGGGTTATGATTCATAAAACAAGAAGAACATAATAAGGGGAAGGGTCACACTTCATAAACAAGAAGGACATTCAACAATGTGATTTGGGTATCTCAAAAAAAATAAAACAACAATGATGATGAATGGGGGTGGGGTGAGTTTGATAAGACAAAAAAAAACACCAAATGAAACAAAGAAATATAAGATGACAACGATCACATGTGAAAGGGGGATTTGAGTTTGTAAAGTAATGAAACATGTCAAGGGCTGATTGAAACACAAGACCATGACAAACAAACATAGAAGGGGGGGAGGGTTTTGTAGAACAATAAAACACACCAAGTGCCCAGTGAAACATAAGATGATAAATGAATGTGATGGTGGGGCGTTTATAGGGCAATGAAACACATTAGGGGCCCACCAAAACGCAAGATGACAATGAACAAGTGTGAGGGGGGAGGGGGTAAGTTTCAAAGAATGACAAAACACATTACACAACCGACAAAACACAAGACAATGAAAATGACACATAAGAAAAGGGTGAGGTGAGTTTTGTAGAACAATAAAACACACGGGATGACCAACGAAGAACAAAACAACAAGGATAATACACAAGAAGGGGGTGGAATGAGTTTTATGAACAATGTCGAAACACCAAACGACCATCAAAACACAACAAATAATGATGATAAAAGATTGAGGTGTCATACTAGATGTTGATGACTTGCATCACACACTTAAAAAAATTATCTTTGGAAGAGTGCTATCATGTAGGCTACATAATAGACCACAACGAGCACCATCTAAGTTCTATTCAACAAATGGAAGAAGATGAAACCCAAATCAAACGACCACAATGGAAAGAAGTAAGGGACAAGAATTCATGGAAGTTGAAACTTTTGAACCCCAACAACCGAAAAACAACAACAAGCACAAACAATTACACAACATACTTGGAGCACAAAGCTTAGGAGGGAGATTATTGTTGAAGTGTGAACCCCTTGCCAACTAGCAATGCCACTCGAAATTCTAGGGTTAGGCAAACAATGGTTTCTCATGATTGTAGATTATCTCACTCTTTTTAGGCATTGATTTATGCCATTGGTGTATATTACAAGCATTTTTACATAAAGAATTGAATGGATTTCAATTTCATCCATTTCAAGCAAGGGTCAGATCTTATTCAGTTTTAAAATATTAACAAATTATGAATAAGGTGCAAAGTATTTGGTTTAAAATTTTACATTTATTATTTAAATATTAAAAAACCTTGGTCAGGCGTCAAATTTGTCCCTATTCACACTGATTCCTCTCTTGCCTGCTATTCCTCTGCGACGTAAGGGACTTCTTTAGAGAGGTGAGATGTGACAGGTCACACCGCCCAGGAGGCAAGGAGGTGGGCCGTGGGACGTAACCACTTACCACCACCGCCACCGGGGAAGCAAGGAGGTGGGCCGTGGGAGGTAACGAAGGTAACCACCACCTGCAAGCTGCTATGCAGCCTTGTAGGCTGTAGTGCAGCGCACACACGGGCTTCCTTTGTAAGCGCTCGCGATGTTGCAGCTCGCAGTTGGGCAGTGCTACAGCTTCTTGCAGCAATGATAGGAGTGTGATTGTATTCACAGATTGGTGTAAATAATTCTCCTGAGTTATTGGTTTGGTATAAGATTTTAGAGTCCCAGAGTTTTGGTTTCTCTCAAGAGGTCGACGAGGTTGCAGAGGACAGACAGACACACCAGGAGGCGGAGGAGGAGGTCGAGATTACCTACATTGGCCCTTTTGCAATCACTCTTTTTTCGGGCTTGTCCAATGTTGTGCGTGTTGATGTCGAGATTCAGGAGAGCCTGCAGCGTCGGTTGTAATCTGAGGAAGCGGGGAGCACCGGGGACAAGTGGATTGGGGCTCTGATTCGTGGATTAGGGTTTAGGGTTTTTGTTGTGTTGGGGTGTGGGAGAATTCGGGGAGGGGAGATTGTTCGCAAGGATTGAAGGAAGGAATATTGAAGAAAGTTTATTTGGAAGCGGTGGAGTGGAATTGTTTAGTGGTTTGAGATCCACTCTAACATCCAGAAAATTGGATGAGAGAGAGAGAGAGAGAAGTTACGGCAAGATGGTGCAGGCGGAGCTGGGGGGCCGCATCTCGCGTGCCCTCCAACAGATGAGCAACGCCACGTTCATCGACGAGAAAGTGTTGGCGGAGTGTTTGAAGGAGATTTCGCGGGCTCTGCTCCAGGCGGATGTGCAGTTCAAGATGGCGATGAACATGCAGAACAACATCAAGAAGATTGTCAACCTAGATGATCTTGCTGCTGGGCATAACAAGCGGAAAATCATCCAGCAGGTCAGAGAATTCCCTCCTCCCTCACTTCCCCCTCACCCATCTGTCCCCCCTCCTCTTTTTTGATTAGCGATGTCTCTTGAGTGCTAGCCAACATCACGTCTGAGTCTTCCCATTGCTTCCGGAAAGGCAACAGAAACTCAGGACGCAGATTGTGTATAATGGTTTGCCCAAGTTTTTGGGAAGATTATT
>Ga0116230_10004087_pt1 | contig 14281 bp, 11 predicted proteins | sample S1TSphfallax_3_FD_88678 | JGI IMG/M metagenome (GOLD analysis project Ga0116230, IMG submission 88678) | Host-associated microbial communities from peat moss isolated from Minnesota, USA - S1T2_Fd - Sphagnum fallax MG | ecosystem: Host-associated > Plants > Peat moss > Unclassified | place... | reverse complement strand
TAACCTACCTATGTAACCACCTTAATTTAATGTATTTACCCTAACCCAAGCTAAGAATGCACATAGGTTACAAGTATTAGGAATTAAACCCTTCACCTTCACAATGATAGATCAAATCTTTACTAATGGACTATAACATCAAAAGGTGTGCAATTTTGGTCAAGTTTTTTATTTCACATGTTTATTTCATATCACTATAAGATTATGAGGTAGGTAACAAGTGGTAGGATCATAGGTAGGAAGTGGGTAGGTTATTAGAAATAGGAAATAAAAGGTAGGTAGGTAGGTAAATAGGTAGGTGGGTGAGTGGATAGGTATGTAAGTGGATGGGTGGGTGGGTAGGTAGGTAGGTAGGTGGGTGGGTGGTTGGGTCCATGGGAGGGTAGATAGGTAAGTAGGTAGGGAGGTAAGTGGGTGGGTAGGTAGGTAAGTAAGTAGATAGGTGGGTAAGTAAATAGGTAGGTGGGTAAGTAAGTGGGTGGGTGGGTAGGTAAGTAGGTAGGTGGGTAGGTAAGTGGGTACTAGGTAGGTGGGTGGGTGGGTGGGTAGGTAAATAGGTAGGTACATGGGTAGATGGGGGGTGGGCCTAGGGTTGCATATATTCATATCATATATTTAATCATTGTAATGACAATTGGACATCCATGTCACTTTGTCATTAGTCATGGATGCCATATGGATGAAATGAAAATGATGAAAAGTAACATCCCCCATCTTGTTACCACCTCATCATTTGCTAGTCACATGCCCCATTAATATATGACTATGACTTTTTACACATAGGTTCAAAGTAATAATTTATGACTAATGTCATACATATAGTCATTTAGGACTTATAGTCGTAAACTTCTTGGTTGCAAAGGATAGAATTTCTTTTAGTGTATTAAGTTGGGGTTAATATAACAAACTTCAACTTGATTTCCATGGTTTTTATTTATTTCCAATATTATATTATTACGAATTTCATTTAAAATATTTATATTTATACTTTTTTTTGGAAATGGATTAAAATGTTGAGTTTGACAAAGTTCAAGGTTGTTTTTATAAGTGATTCACAATTGATTTATTGGCATAAACCACTTGGAAATAGGAAAAATAAATCAAAACACAAGAATAATAATAATATTTTACAATGATCAATGCCTTGTATTCATTGGGAGAATCATAACATTGATGGATTATGACAATGTTCAAGTTTATATGCAAATCAATTAAAATTTTCTACATTGTAATTGTACATCAATGTAATTCACTTGATTAATTTACTTAATGTGTTGCTATTAAGTACATTGGGTTCCACATTACCAAGTTCACCCTTGAATATTATTTCACCAATCATAATGTGGTGGGAAGAAGTCTTCTACCAAACTTGAAGATTTGTTTCAAGATGATATTATACTGGATATTATTATTTTTAAATTTTTCATACAATTGTTGCATGATGTTTTTTTATTTAAACTTGACATCATTGATGTATGCAATTATAAGTCGAGACACAAAATATTATTTCAAAATTCATGGATTTCATTTTTCACTCTATGCTTCATTGATTTAAAACCAATATAATAATTGGATCTTAAATGTAAAAATATACATGTGTGAATACATATATAATATACATATAAAATTGATAATGTGAGTATTTTTAATTCATTGGATATATAATAACTTGCATCTTTGAACTCGGTTCTATTTTATTGTCATTGAGTTGCATGGTTGAGATTTTGGAAACTTCAAATAAATTTATCAAGATGTTATTATCATCAAAATTATACATTATTGATAATATTTTCAAAGTTAATATTATATTGTTTTATATTTATTCATGTTTGGTATAAAAATTAGAACAAACATGCATGACATCATACAAATTGGATGGCAACACATCATTAAGCAAAATTTGTTATAATTCATGGGTTTTAAAGTGAAAAAGTCATCATAAATAATTTTGCCTGCATGTGTGCAACAATTTTAAAAACACATAATAGGTAATCTGATTTCCATTCACATGAATAATGATTTTCATTAGTAATTACACCACTTGGTGGCCAACATGCGTATGGAACGTGGAAGGAGGTCATAGTTGCAACCATTGAAATAGGTGTAGGCATTGGTGGGTTTGGAGAAGGAGAAGCTAAGCAGAAGCTTGGCAATAATAGTACCTTGGTGACCCAAAGTATTTCAATGATCAAGAAGAGAACTTTGTAAGATTAGTATTGGTTTGATAATGTTGTCATCTACAAGTTCATGTTCACCACAATTCATTCCTATTTATAATGGAAAAACACGGAGTTGGAGTAAGGTTTAGGGTCATTTTTTTGTCACCTAATTTTTCGAAAAATAGTAAGAGGATTTTACATTTCATGTTCCATTCATAAGGGCACCTTGGTAGCATGGATGGCAACATGCACATTAATAACTAGCATCTCTTCGATATCATCAACTTCCAAGCCTTCCTTCACCAACCCAATTCTAAGGGACTCATCCTCTTGTGCCCACTAAGGAAATACTTGCAATGAGTTTCAACATTCAAACTTTTGTCCTATTTGTTAAAACTTGCATTATAATGGGGAATGTCCAAATTTAAGCATCCAATGCATCAATAAGGCACCATAAACTTTGACATTATTAGTTGTAATCTTCATCAAACCCACCTTGATGAGAGCCCTAAATGACCGATTTTCCTCAATGCCCTCCTCAACATTGAAGTGTTCACTTGTAGTTGTTTCATTGCCAAGGTAGTCCTCATCAAGCTCAAATTTCTTCAAAAGACAATGAGCTAGTAAAATACTTATGTAATAAGTAGTAGCATAATTATTGTTAAGACATGGCACCCTTCAAGCCTTTTTATAGCTCATGGTCATAGCCTATTGATATCACTAGCAAATTTTAGTGGCATATGAAGTGATTTGAGCCACAATATCTTTGTTGGTAAATTTGACAACATAACAATACTTCAGGGTATTGTACTTGTTTTCATCCTCAGTGGTAAAATGTATTATAACCTGATAGTCAATTTTCCTAGCTCGCCTATGCTTGTACTTGACTTGAAACCTTTTGAAATAGGCCTTGGTCATATTGGATTTACTGGACACCATGGTGCCAAGTTGGTGTGGCCCTTGGTGTTGCTCTTCCTCTTTCAAGCATCAAAACACTAGAGAACAAAAGGAAAGAGACACCACACATAGAGGCATTAGTAGCTACATTCTATTGGTTGCCATGAACCATATTATCATCGATGTAGACTCAAGCAAGACAATAATTTGACTATGGACATGCTAGTGAAAAACCTAATGCTTGAACCCATGTTTTCAACAAACAAGATAAACAAATTTACTTATATATTTATTGTTGTATCATTTGGTGGCCCCCAAATGAAAGATTCTCTTTAATTTTCCAACTTCCAAATGGTCAATTACTAATTATGGACTTTTCATTTGTTCGGAATATATTGATTACATACATTAACATTTAAAAGTACTTAATATTTATTATTTCAGAAATTGAATTTGATACTTTGATGGATTTAGTAGGATTAGTTTACAATTCTTTTGATACAATGGATATTAAAATTTGTGAACACAAAGATCCAAGATGTCAAACAATTTACTTCTTAAATAATTTAAGAAAATTATTTGATACAGAATATTATGTTGATATGGACAATGTGAAGACAAAGATGGACCATTGAGACAAGTTATTTATGTTTATAGAAATTTTGAACCAAATTATGGATAAAATAGGGAAGACAATTTAAATTCAAGACAAAAAATTGGCCAAGTTAATGTGAAGTTTTCAAGAATCATGACTTAATATGTATTAATATTTTTGAAATTTTTATGCAATTATCACAAATCTATTAATTTGTTGATCTAAACAATGTGAAGACAAAGTAAAAAATTATTGATTAATTATTTTAGCAAATTTCAATGACATACCTAGATTTATATTAATGTCACTAGAAGATTTCTTGGTTAGGAAATTTTTCCAATGAGTCTTGATTAATTAATTTAGCAAAATTTGATTACCATGCATATTAATGTGAAGAAAAGTAAATTTTAATAGATTCTAGAAAAATAGTTGGCCTAGTAATATTATGTTTAGATATTTGAATAATTAATAATTACTATTTTAAAAATATGAATTTAAAAATAATTTTGATACAATGGATAAATTTGTGAAGACAAAGATGGGGGACAAAATGTGGCTTCTAAAATGTATTTTGAATAATAATTAATATTTTGCCACTTTCATGAAGTCATAAAGTTGGGCACATAATAAAACATATTAATTACCAAAAAGCTTATTCCAAAGTCTAGACATCGGATCTAGATCCATCAGTTGGTCCATAGCCCATTGAGCATTAAACATCATTATAATCTTGAAGAAAGAAGACTACAAGTCTAAAATACTCACATCAAGTACTACCGTAATTGTTGGAATCTAATATTCAAGTGGATATACCAAACCCAAAGCATGCATGACATCTTGCACAACAAATTACTTTTCAAGCTTCAGAACAATGTTGTGTTTGCACTTGATCAATGATGGTGTGATGGAAGATAACACAAGTAATAGGCACATTGATTGATGTCTCAGGACATCAATAATGTGTTGTGATAGAAGTGCTAGCAATTTGGAAATTCAAGTTTTCAAAACTAGTATGCAAAATTTCATGTGCCCATTCATTGTTATGATGTTAACTTGTCATAGACAACAAATTTTGGATGATTCATATTAACTACTCAACATGTTGTGTAAGCCTTTTTTTAACCCTCCACAAAGTTCAATGATGGTATTTAACATTTCCCATTCATATGTTTGAATGATTTTCGTTTGTGTGTGTGTTTTTTACCATTGAAGTTTCACATCAAATCACAACTCATTGCAAATTTGGTCATTTGTCAACCTTTGCATTTGTGAAGAAAAGGCTTGGTACAATTTTCCACTTGGAGTTTGAACACAAATTATATTCATGAAGAATAAAAATAATATAACCATTAAATCCAATGAATTTTCATTCCCATTATGTCCTTTTTTTTCCACCCAACAAAAATCTTCAAGAAAAAAAATTACCAAAATTTGTGCTATGTGAAACATAAAAAATACCAATCACCAAACATGATATATTAAAAAAGATTAAATAGTGCCATTGGACTTGGATGAAAATAATTTTATAAAAGTTCAAAATTATTGAACGCATAGTCTCTTTCTTCAATAACCCAAAAAAATTACTTCCATTTGTAAAACAATCCAAACTTTTGTTTCTTTGGATTTGAAAACACATCCCAACACACAAGATGTTTTCATCAATTGAAAGGACCTTTCACCATTCACATGCAAACCTTTACAAATCAAAATTTAGTAGTGATAAATTTTTGAATATACCTTCTAATATGGTTATCCAATATAGTTTTTTCTTAGTATTTGAATGTGCTTTTGACCACTAAAACTACATAATTTGAAAGACTTCTTCCAAGACAAAATGTTTTTTGTCATGTAAGCAATCATGAAGATTGGATGTGTTATGTGGAATTATTTGTTTTTTTGGTGAATATGAACTCTTATATTTAGAATGATGTTGAAGAAAGTCATTAATGATAAAATTCATGTATAATATATCATTGAAGGTTTTAAACAAAAATATATATTTTAAATGTTGAGATGTTTACTTTTGTTGAAATGCACACATTTGATTTATCTATGGAATTATCATTCAATAAATACATTTAATTACATGTGATTTGAAAATTTATGGAAACATACATGGATTAAACTTTTGAAGTGGACGTTATCATCTTACAACAAGCCCCAATCAAAATATGTAAGCCATGTTTCAAATGTGATAAATCTTAATCCTTTCAAAGCACTTAGGCCTTGTACTAAATGGCTCCTTTGATTGTGAATGTACCCTTATGGTAAAAGATTTAAATTAGCTACAAGCTTGTTTTTAATGTGGACCTTAGAAGTAAACAAATGGTAGTACAAAGTAAAAAGTTGGCGATGAAATGCAAAACAAAGTTGAAAATGTGGCATCCACATAGTACAAAAATCAATAAAAATTAAGGCTTCAAGAATTATCAAATTTGACACAAAACATTGTTAACATCTAGTATTTGTTGGATCATCTAGGGAAGCTAAATATTGGCCCCCAAGTGAAAGTGTTTTAAAAAATTTGCCAACTTTCAAATGGCCAATTGTTAATTTTGAACTTTTCAAAAGACTTTAGGAATTAAGTTCTATATACATGAAGAAACTCTTGGGTTCTCTTTGGACTATGACAGAAGTATGCAAACAAACTTTGCAGCACACGTTTAATCTTTGTGCAGACATTTTAAAAACAATTTAGATTTCAAGATTGGTGTAGTGGCTCATACAATGCACACCAATCATGATTCAAGGTGCAAGGTTTTCCTCTTTCAATTTAGGTGTCACACCTCTTCTAATGCCCTAAAATAAATTCACCCCATTGTTAAGGGCAAGACTATATTGTAGTAATTAGGCCATACAAGCATAAATAGTAGATATAATTGTAATGTCTATGGGTAAAAGCATGGTAAAATATGAAAAAAAAATGTCTTTAAATTTACCTTGTATCATGCATATAAAACCAAACAAGTAGCAAAAAACTAGGTGGAAATACAATTGTAAACCATCCCACACCTCTATCATTACTATAAGTATTCACTTCCAAACAAATTAGGACCAATTTTTTAAAAAGTAGACTAAAAGTATCTTCATTTGACAAATAGAAAATTTGTAAATGGGGATACTTTTAATCTACTTTTAAAACTTAGTTGTTCTATTACTTTTGGGGATATAGATATTATTATAGTTTTGAGGTGTGGCCATAATAGAAAGTAGAAAATCTATATATTAAAACCTACTTACCACATACTTTACAAGAGCCCTTCACTGTATAAAATAGAGTTTGAACCTACTTGCATTTCAAACAAGTAGAATTGTCAATAATCAATAAACCCCAACTTTGCTATCATTGAACCTATAAACTATAGCCACTAAACCTTAAAGCTTTAGTACACTACAAAAAAAAGTTTAGAGACTACAACCACTAATCTTTAAAAAAAAATTACATAATACTTTCAATCTAGATTACAACCACTAAACCCTAAACCTTTGCATTGTGCACTTTAAAGTTTACAACCAATAATCCTTCAAAATTTCAAGACTTTAGAATGGCACAAGTTTTATAAGACTTCTAAAATCAAGAGCTTCGAGACAAAAAACTTAGACAACATCTTGAAAACCTTGAAATCAATAGGACACTATTTGTTGCATATTAATACAAAATAGCTAAATTTATTAAATTTATCATTTCAAATATTTATTGGAATAATCTCAATTTTTTTTGAATTCTAGATTATTCTTTCCAAATTATTTTGGAATATTCCTTCTGAATTATTTTGGAACATCCTTTCTAAATTAATCTAAAATATTCTTTCTGCATTATCTTAGAATATTCTTTCCAAATTATTCTTTTCCTTGAATATATTTAGTGTATAACAAAATAGCAAAAATATGGTGACACTTAAAGAAGAACTGTCACCCACTATATATTTTTGGTTGAAATGTCATCAATATTCGACATGAGAAAAATTATTTTGACTTAGTCTACAAAAGATTATTCATGGGAAAAATGGCCCAAATTCACCATATTTTGGGAAAAAACAATTCTCATATCACCAAAATTTATTATAAGTTCTAATAGGCTACAATTTATAAATATATTAGGATTTTATTTAAACCCTCATATAGAAGATTGCCACTTTAACATAATCACAAAATTAAAATAGAAAATCCATGTTGTTGTCTACATAATCATAATTGCAAAGGGTGGAAATGAAGAGGTGGTGACATATGGTAACACCCCCCTCTTTATTCCTTCCATTTTTTCCCCCATCCTCCCCCTCACTCTCATTCTTCCATTCCTTTCCATCATTGTTTTCCTCATAAACCTCTTCTTTCCTCACTAGAGCTTTTCAATTTTGACAATTCAAATTAGGGTTTAGGGTTTAGGACATTGACTAAGTTGAATATTAATAATAACATAAAAGTTAGGGAGAACATGCATGATGCTAATGAGGAAATGGAAGCAGGAAAAGGGGGAAATATGGATTGTAGACAATTTGCTACTATGTGATAGTGTGGCTATAGTTTCAGATAATCATGAAAAGTAATCTTCGTTGATGCTAGTAGATAATGGCTCCCACAATATCGATGTGTCCTTTGAAGATGGATGGGGAAACACATGGACTAACAACAATGTTGTTATTAAGGGGTACTGGTATGAAAAATTGCAACATCTTGGTAGCTGCACATATTGCTTTCAGAATGATAAGCCTTTTGCATACATTTTTTCACATTAGTGTTAGCTTCAAAATTCACAATGCCCCCTACTGCACACACATTGAAAAACAACTTTTCAACATATGAATTAAAGGCCGATGTTTTGGAGATTATCATGGGTGCATTTGAAGAGGTTAGGCTCCTTGGTTGAACATTAATTTACAATTGTACTATGGTTTTCATTCATGTAGGAATCTACGGCTATACTATCCTTAAAATGTGGGACTTGAGTCTAGACTTCCTTATATATGCATTGTTAAGTTACTTACAAGTTGCTAGTAATTTGATTGTTAAGAAACTTGTAGGTTCAATGGGTGAACATCAATGTGACAATTTTTGCAAACTTTTAAGGGTAATATTTCATTTCAATATCTCATCTTCATGTGTCTATTTTTTTGTTGTCTTTCCCCCCCTCCTAATAATGTGGCATTAGATTCAATGTTGGAACAAGATGTCATATATTTTTTTCATGTTTAAGGTCATAACATTTGTTTTCTTAACTTAAAAACCTTAATAAATCCTATAGTTATAGAATTTAATCACCTAAATGCAATGTTTCCATTTATTGCAAAAGGTATTAATTTTTCTTTGTTGTGTTTTGTTGTGTTGTGTTGTGTTTTGCTTTGATGTGTTATGTTTTGCTTTTCGTTTCTATGCTTATATGTTTTTTATAATAATTGTGTCAATGTTTGTTTTGCTCACATAATTGGTTTGTCAGTATGTTACTTTACAATTAGAAAATTCACAAAGTTCAAACTACAAAAAAATGCACCTATGGTTATTTTGCATAAGGGCTCCTAGGTGGATCACCAACTGTTCAAGTAAATGACCACTACCTTTGACTATTACTTGTAGCAATTAGGTTTATATAGTTTATAATATTTATATTTATACAAGTTAACATTTTCTTTTACAATGGGCCAAATGGAAAATTCACTTGTTGAGATTTGTGATTATGAATTTAGGTGGCAAAGGAGTTTTATTAATCATGTTTCAACAAGCGCCTTTTGTTGAAAACCAAAAGTGCCACTTCACTTCTTAGGGTACAACATGTTCATCAATAAGCCAAGGAAGTGAAGGTACTATGTATGGGTGTAAAAAATGTTAAAAGAAGTAGTTAGGATGCCATTATGAGTTTCTTCTTGTTTGGGGGTGTGATTTGGACTAGGGTTTATTTAAAGCTTTGTTTTGCTTTGATTTGATTTGATGTGATTTGATTTAGTTTTACAACATAGTTTATGAGTGTTTGCTTGTAACCATGTAAAGATTTCATGGAAGGTGCTTCCTTCACTAGAAGAAAAATTGTCTTTTGCAACTTGTCTTATGCAAGTACAAGTGTTTTAGAATGCCTACTTCCTCCTTTTTATGGTCATTTCATCGCAAAGCCTTATAGATCCTAGATTGTGATCTGAACACATACCCTCGAAACTCTTTCATAAAATTCTAAAAGCGGAGATATTATAGAATCCCTTAAAGCTATTTGAAAACAAAGCCTCAAAAAGCTCAAAATTTTATGTAATTAAAAAATGTCACATGCAACTATTTTTTAATTGCATGCGACATGTGTAGTTGCATAAAACAAGTTGCAAAAGACAATTTTACTAGTGTTTATGTTTTTACAGTTAGCCACTATGTATACTTATATGCATTTGATCAAATTGGGAATTAGGGTTTGAAAATGCTCTCACTAATTGAACTTCCAAAAGCACACAAAAGCCATGACTGATATGTAGTCTTGGGTGCAAGTAAGAAGGTTGATTGCAAACCTTATTGTGTTGAGATCTAGGGTATTATTTAGGGATGTTTCATAGGCGTATAAGCAACCATTAGTGAGTGAAGTTTTTTGTCTATTGTTTTATTTTATTGGTTGTTTTTAAGTGTTTGTGGTTTGTTATGTGAACTTGCAAGTTGCAATAAATGAACCAACCAAACTAAGGAATACTTGCAACTAGGTTGCAACTAAAATTTTATCCCATATTGTTTATCTTACCTTTCAAGTTTACAAATTATATAAGTAGGTTGGTTTAGTGTAGTAAACACATTCAATTTTTTTAGTTACCATATGGGAGGAGCTAATCCCATAGGCTCCACCTAAAAGGGTAAACTTAAAATAAAATAGGATTTTGTTGTAAAAGTTTTAGACCTAAACCTAACTACCTACCTAGGCTAGACCTATGGTTAAGTGACCTAGGCTTAGCCTAGGTGCCACATGGCCTATTGTAATGGCCTAGCCCAAAACTAGGTTAAGTACCTTAAGCACCTAGTTAAGCTAGGTGGCCTAACCTAGGCCTAGCCTAGGTGCCATGTGGCCTATCATAAGTGGTCCAACCCTGAACTAATCCTAAATGATTATAGGGCAATTTTAACTAGCCACATGGCATAATCTTAGGCCACCACATGGCACAATTTAAGTGCTCTAATTAGATGGTTGAAAAAAAAGGAAATATTTCTTTAGCAAAATATTTTGAAAAATCCAAATGATGCCATGTGTCACATTTTTAGGCTACCACGTGTCACACTCTTAAACTACCACATATCATATTCTTAGGCTACCACATGTGAACATATTGATGTGCATTGTAGTTGCAAGTGTAATCGCAAATGTAATCGCAAGAACTCATCCTTGAATACATGTATAAAATCACCATACTCATTTTCTACAAAAAAAAAAAATGTCTATTGCTTGCGACTAGCATCGTTGGCAACTCATTCGATGCTAGGCTGATTTTTAATTAGTTGCAAGTGTTGCTTGCGACTAAAATTTAGTTGCAAACAATGCATTTTTTACTAATGTCTGGATGTTCCAAGATTCACAATAAACAGAGCTGAAGCCGCACAAAAATGTTCATTTTGAATTGCTGGCATTGCCAACCCAAAATGCAACGCAAGACTCAGCTACCCAAAAAACACACAGGATAAAAACCTAATAGCCTAAAAGCCAAGTATATCTTATTAGACAGGATACCATGTAGACAGAGAGATTTGGGTATACCATTTGATTGGACCCAAGTTTCTCCTAATAAGAAACTCCCCTGAAACCCTCTAGAATGTGGGTTTAGGGCTGGACCAGAGCAAACAGAAGCGTTCACCATACTGCTTATTGAGAACTGGCCTACAGTATTCTGTGAAAAGATCAGGAGGCACATAAGACACAAAGGTGCATTGGAAAAAGATTTTGGAAAGGATCTGATGAGTGTGTGAGTTGGTATGTAGACAAGTTCCAGGCCACACCATCTGAACATCTTCATCTTAGTGTGGATCAAATGTATCAGGCCACAAATGCAGCTGGTCACATATGTTTCTGGGAGGCTGGGAGCCATATTGGCAGCAAGTATATTGGATTATTTGGGGAGTGTTTCTTCTGAAATTACCAGGATATCTTGATAGGACTGATGATTAGAGAAAAAATCTTAGGATCAGTTCAGGCTGCACAACTTGTGGTACCTTTTAACTTCTCTTTTAGCAATTTCATTTATCTGAAAGAGAAAAAATTTGAATCTTTCCAACCGAAAGAAATGCTTTATTTACTCTTGTACAAGAAGGGGAGAAGTCTGGATCATGGACATAATAATCCCTTCCCACCACAAGGGTTATCAATTCTATGGCTCACTTAAATTTGTATGTTAGGCATTGCTTCAATTCTTCACTAGTTGTGTGATTACTATCAGTGAATAATTCTTTTTTAAATCTGTATTTCCAATAATATTTCATTATTTTTAAATAGTTAATTTCAATGTAAATCTCATTCCTGTTAAAATTCACTGCTTCCTCAGCAAGTTGAAAATGTTCTTTGCCAAAACTTGTTGTTCAACAAGTTAGCACACCCCTGGCTCCATTGAAGAGTGGTATGAGACTCTTCCAAATATACAGAATTGGTCAAATGCCAAAGGCTTCTTCACCTGGCTGCAGATAAGTTAGTGGCCAAGTGGTCATCCTTGCCCACTACTACCCTCTGGGGACAACTTTGAACACCAGTTCCCATTACTGGCGCTTAGTATAGTAAGCTACACAAGCCTGTCAGAAATCTGTCAAATTTCTTGATCTCAAAAACATACATAGACATCTATGATCAACCCTATGACCTGCAATGTAAGACAAATTTCTAATTCTAGAAGTTGCAAATTCATCAGTCACCAAAAGAAAAAGGTTCATAGTTCATACCAGCTGGGGTGTCCACAGAAATGGGTGCCTTGTGTGATGATCCCAAACCCCATGTAGTGGTCCCAGCTGTAAAACAATGACTAATGGAGAGTTGATGCTGTCAATTTAATTAGATATGCATAAACTAAAATACTAGTGGTTTCCAGAGCCACTTGGACCCCTTCATGAAGACCTACCCTTTATGAAGAAAAAAATCCTTTGAAGTATCCTGGAGTTTCTGCCAGTGATGGCATCATGGGGGAAAAGATCGTGGCTTCTACTTAATTCAAAAGTTGCTTTGATGTTTTTGACCGACCCCCCAAATAATCGAAACTCTCGCGTTGTATGATGAGAATCTTACCAGTGGAATGATGTGAATTCATGTCTGCACAACAACACACACAAAGTATCATCTGATCACCACATAATGTAAAGAAAGCATATCTGCAACAATGTATTAATCGGAGCAATGTAGCTCTGCCAAGTACATGGACGGGTGGGGGAGGGAGGTTGGAGTTTAGACATGAAGCCTTCCTCTAGCAAGCAGGTAGGTTAGGTACCTATCTGGCAAAGTTTCAACCTGTGTAACAAACAATAATGGGATTTGGGAGCGCAGAGAAAAAACCAAGGACAGAACCAAAAGGGAAAGGCATGAAGACAAGAATGAAAACTATGATATCTATGGGAGACATTGACCACAGGATGAACAGGAGGAAGGAGACAGCAACCCCATCATTCCTCTGACTATGGCTGAGCTTTATACAATTTTCAGCCAGAGACTCCTTGGGCACGTTTTGGGCCAGAGTGAAACAGTGAACCCACCAGCACATCATGAGGGATGGATGGTGGGTGGACAGGAAACACTTCTCCATTGGGTTCCAGTTCCCTATCTAAGCTAACGAACACAGATGGTTAACTCAGTTGCTGGTTTAACTACCTACCCACCCACTAGCCATTAACTACATTGTACTAACAACCCACTAGCCCTTAACCACATTACTAACCATCTACATACAATTACTTAAAAACCTGGTAGCAACCTCTTATACTCAGGCCTACATACCTACCTAACTACAGGACCTACCTATTTTTAACAGGATAGGTTACCAAGGTGAAACATGTCAAGTCAGTTGGGGTTCATCCACCACCCGTAAAAAAGGCTTCCAAGTGGATGGTGCAGCAATGCTGGCTGTTGGTTTGGTCTGGCCACAAAGCTTTGTAGCCTGATTACTTAAACTTGACACATACCTCGATAGGGAGTGAAAGCAGGACAAGGATTTTCAAAGAAGGATCTAATAAGGATGTTGCAAACTCTGAAGATGCCTTGCCACGCATGGAATTTGTCCAGGACTAATACAGTCTATATAGTACTTAATTGGTGGAGTACCATAAAAAAATGATTAGCTTTGCAGGCCCACTGAATTATGCATCATGAACATCATGACACTTCCAAAGGGAATCCCTTGAGAGAGGAAACAAAAACACTGCAACAAACTAACAATTACCACCAATGTAACAGAGTTGAGCAGTTATTGCAGTTATAAAAAACAGAACCTCATAATCAAAGGTTCTCAAGCATATATAATGACTGATTCTTATAAAATCAAATAACTGGTTCTGATATATAATTGCAATTTCAAAAATCTGAGAACCAGTTCTGATATATAATTACAGTTCTCTAAAACTCTGAGAACGGATCAAATATCCTTCTATTAAACTGCCAATTCTTTCAACGAAAACTGCTGGCATTTTGAAAAATAGTGGAACCAGATTT
>Ga0116230_10004085_pt1 | contig 14285 bp, 14 predicted proteins | sample S1TSphfallax_3_FD_88678 | JGI IMG/M metagenome (GOLD analysis project Ga0116230, IMG submission 88678) | Host-associated microbial communities from peat moss isolated from Minnesota, USA - S1T2_Fd - Sphagnum fallax MG | ecosystem: Host-associated > Plants > Peat moss > Unclassified | place... | reverse complement strand
GGACATCCCACCGGTCTGCCGGTCGAGGTGAAAACGCATCGACAGCCGGTGCAGATGCTCGAAGGTCTGCAGCGCGATCCGCCGGACCGCGCGCTGCTGCACGGGGGCGAAGACCGCATCCCGCAGCTCCGCGAAAGCGCCCGAGGCGATGCGCAGCAGGCAGTAGCCGATGATGAGCGCCACCGGCACGGTGATGGCGGCCGCGGCGGGCCCGCCGCCCAAGGCATGGGCACCCTTTGGGGCGAGGTGATCCACTGCCCGGCTGTAAAGGAGCGGGATATAGACGGTCGCGACCTTGGCCAGGATGAGGCAGGCGACGGCGGCCACGACCCGCAGACGGGCCACGGGGTCGCCCGGCGGCCAGAGATAGGGAAGCAGCATCCGAACAGTGTGCGCCGCCGTATCTTTCTTCGTGGCAGCAGCTGCCGTGCTATCCAGGGGGTCTGATACGGAGGCTGTCGCCATACCTCGGATGTCGCATGGCCTCCTTAACCTTGCAAAGGTCCCTCTCGCATGGCTGACGGTGCCACAGACTCGTTCATGCGGCATCTACGCCTGTGCCGAAACGCCGTCCTTCCCGGAAACCGCCTGCCCTTCCGCATCGGCACGGATGCGGTGGGCTGGCTGCGGGCGGACTTCGCGGCGGCGCTGAGCCGGGTGGCGAGCCTCGCTCCGGATGCCGATGGCGGTGTCACCCTGCCGGCCGAGCGCGCCGCGGACCTGCCCGCCATCGCCGAGGAGCTGAGCCGGGCGGGGCTGTATCGGTTGCGGGGTGAGGCCTTCGACGTGCGGGTCGGTGACGAGACGCCGGCCATCACCACCATCGACCGGGGCGCCGTGCCCTCGTTCGGCATCACCTCCCGCGGCGTACACTGCAACGGCCTCGTCCGGCGGCCCGGCGGTCTCCATGTCTGGGTCGCCCGTCGCGCCGCGAACAAGCTGCTCGATCCCGGCAAGCTCGACCACATCGTCGCCGGCGGCATTTCCGCCGGCATGGGTCCCAAGGATACGCTGCTCAAGGAAGCGGGCGAGGAAGCGGCGGTGCCGCTGGACCTGGCTGCCCAGGCCCGCGCGGTGGGGAAGATCCGCTACGACATGGAGCGCGCCGAGGGCCTGCGGCGCGATCTCCTGTATTGCTACGACCTCGACCTGCCCGAGGACTTCGTTCCCCGGCCCAGCGATGGCGAGGTGGAGGCCTTCGAGCTTTGGCCGATCGGCCGCGCCTTCGAGGCGGTCCGCGATGGCGACAGCTTCAAATTCAACGTCAGCCTGGTGCTGATCGACCTCTTTCTTCGCGAGGGGTTGATCGCCTCCTTACAGGATGCTGAGACCCTCCGCCGGGAGCTTGATCACAATATTTCAGACTGAAATATAACAATGCTGCAAAAACAGTGCGTTCTGCGGAAACACTGGGCAACAATCATTGACTGGCGGTGGGCATCCCAGAATGCTTTCTTCCTACCACATTAAGAAAGCGACGGTTGGTCGCTTGTGTCGGCAATTTGATGGAGTGGCGCTCGGTGATGGATGGTCTACCGGGATACTACACGGAGACGGCGATCCCGGCGGCTTCGCGTACCTTGCGCAATGCCATCGACTGCTGCGGTATCGGCCTGCATAGCGGGCGCGAGACGCGGCTGGTCATGAACCCCGCCCCGGCGGGCCACGGCATCATCTTCCGCCGCGTCGATCTCGGGATCGATATTCCTGCGCAACACGACTGCGTATCCGACACGCGCCTCTGCACACGGCTCGCGGCCGCGGGCGCGCCCGAAGCCTCGATCGGCACGGTCGAGCATATCATGGCAGCCTTTGCCAGCGCCGGCATCGATAACGTGCTGGTGGAGGTCGACGGCCCGGAAATTCCGATTTTCGATGGTTCGGCGGCACCCTTCGTCTTCCTCATCGATTGCGCCGGTGTGGTCGATCTTCCCGTTGCGCGGGAGATGATCGAGATCGTGCGGCCGGTCCTGGTCAGCGATGGCGCCGCCTCGGCGAGTTTCGAGCCGCTGCCGGCCGGCCATAGCTGGGTGGGCCTCGACATCGCCATGTCGATCGATTTCACCGCCGCCGCGATCGGGCAGCAATCCTTCGAACTCCGCGTCTCCGAGCCGAGCTTTCGCTCGGAGGTCGCGGGTGCGCGGACCTTCGTGCAGGCGCAGGAGGTCGAGCAGTTGCGGGCTGCCGGCCTGGCCCTCGGCGGCAGTCTCGCCAATGCGATCGTGGTCGATGGCGACGAGGTTTTGAACCCGGCCGGGCTCCGCTTCGGGAATGAGTGCGTCCGTCATAAGGTTCTGGATGCGGTCGGCGATCTGGCCCTTGCCGGTGCCTCCATCATCGGGTGCTTCCGCGGTTACCGGTCAGGGCACAGGACCAACAATCTTCTGCTCCGCGCCCTGTTCGCCGACCCCAGCGCATTCCGCTATGTGACGGCCGGGGGTCTGGTCAGCCGTAGCTTCGTCGGCGCCGCGCAGATGCCGGTGGGTCTGGCGGCCGCGGCCGCCTGAGGCGTCCGCGCTTCCGCAACCCCACTGTTCCGTAAGCTGGCCGTCACCCGAAGGTCCTTCTCAAACAGAGCCCGCAGTGCCAAATGCGGCGCTATGAACCGTCGCACATTCCTCGGCCTCGCCCCCCTCGTGGCACTTCCGCTGATCGCGTTCCCGTTCGCGGGGGCAGAGGCCCAGCTGGCGTCCTCGCCGCCGACGACGCCCCAGGATCAGGCCGATATCGCCCGCGTCGAGGCCTATCTCAACAGCATCCACACCATGCAGGCGCGGTTCCTTCAGGTGGATGCCAATGGCAACACCATCGGCGGCAACGTGTGGATGCAGCGGCCGGGGCGGATGCGGTTCGAATACGATCCGCCAGACCGGATGCTGCTGGTCGCCGGTCACGGCCTGCTCGTCTACTACGACCCGGCTGTGCGGCAGACGAGCAACCTGTTCCTGTCGAGCACGCCTCTCGGGCTGCTGCTGCAGGACAATCTGAAGCTCGCGGGTTCAGTTACGGTGACGGGCATCGCCCGTGCGACCGGCCAGATTCAGATCACCATCGTGCGGACGCGAAACCCGTCCGACGGCGCTATCACGCTGATCTTCGCGACCGATCCGCTGACGCTGCGCAGCTGGATCATCCGCGATGCGCAGGGCCGCCAGACCCAGATCAGCCTCTATGACGTGAAGTTCGGGGGCACCTTCCCGCAGAGCATGTTCACGTTCGTGGGTCCGCAGTTCGAGCACTGAGCCGATCCCGTCATGGTGCAGTGCGGCGAAAACCTGTAGGGAAGCCCGCTTTCCTCTGACCCGCGGCACCCTTTCTCATGATCCAGATCGACGGCCTCGTCTTCAACGCCTGGGGACGCCGCTTCTTTGACCGCGCCAGCGTCACCCTGCCCGTCAACTCCAAGGTGGGGCTCGTCGGCCGCAACGGCGTCGGCAAGTCGACGCTGTTCAAGCTCATCCTGGGATCGCTGCAGCCGGATGGCGGCGAGATCCTCGTGCCGAAAGCCGCCCGCATCGCGGCGGTCGACCAGGAGCACGCGGCGACACCCATCTCGCTGATCGAGACCATCCTCGCCGCCGACACCGAGCGCGACGCGCTCTACTCCGAGTTGGAGACAGCGGAACCCGAGCGGATGGGCGACATCTACATGCGGCTGAACGAGATCGACGCCGATCGCGCGCCGGCGCGGGCCGCCGAAATCCTCAGCGGCCTCGGCTTCTCGACCGAGGATCTGGAGCGCCCGATGGCGGAGTTCTCGGGCGGCTGGCGGATGCGGGTGGCGCTGGCCTCGGCGCTATTCGCCCAGCCCGACCTGCTGCTGCTGGACGAGCCGACCAACTACCTCGACCTGGAAGGCGCGCTCTGGCTCGAGGCGCGGCTGCAGAAATATCCGCATTCGGCGCTCATCATCAGCCATGACCGGGAGCTGCTGAATAACTCGGTGCAGCACATCCTGCATGTCAGCGAGGGCAAGCTCGACCTCTATACCGGCGGCTACGACGACTTCGAGCGGCGGCGGGCCGAGAAGCTGCGCCTGCAATCGGCCTCGCGCGCCAAGCAGGAGGCCGAGCGGGCGCATCTGCAGAGCTTTGTCGATCGCTTCCGGGCCAAGGCCAGCAAGGCGGCGCAGGCGCAGTCCCGCATGAAGCGCCTCGCCAAGCTGGAACCGATCGGCGAGACGATCGAGGAGCGGGTGGCGCCGTTCCTGCTGCCCTCGCCCGCGCGGCCGCTGGCGCCGCCGCTGATGCGGCTGGAGGGCGTCGATGTCGGCTATGGCGACGACCCGCCGATTTTGCGCGGGCTCGACCTGCGGCTCGACATCGACGACCGGATCGGGCTGCTCGGCGTGAACGGCGCCGGGAAGTCGACCTTCGCCAAGATGGCGGCGGGCGCGCTCGCGATTCGCTCGGGCCGGATGCAGCGCGAGGGCCGGATCAAGGTCGGCTGGTTCCACCAGCACCAGATCGAGGCGCTCGACCCCGACGACACGCCCCTGGAGATCGTGCGGCGGTCGATGCCGGAGATCAGCGAGTCGGCGCGGCGGTCGAGGCTCGCGCAATGGGGCCTCGGGTTCAGCAAGCAGGAGACGACGGTCTTCGACCTCTCGGGTGGAGAGCGCGCGCGGCTGCTGCTGAACCTCGTGGCGCAGGCGGCGCCGCATCTGCTGATCCTCGACGAGCCGACGAACCACCTGGACATCGACAGCCGGCGCGCGCTGCTCGATGCGCTCAACGAGTACGAGGGCGCCGTGATCCTCATCACCCATGACCGCTCGCTGATGGAGCTGGTGGCGGATCGGCTGTGGCTGGCCGCCGACGGGACGGTGACGCCCTTCGACGGCGACATGGACGACTACGCGAAGTTCGTCCTCGATCGGGCAAAGGGGAGTGCGCCGGCGCCCACGCAGATCGCTCGCGAGGGCAAGAAGAAGAAAAAGAAGGCCGGGTAAGGCGCGCGCGGGGTTGGCAGGGCGGTCGCGCGCCAAAACAAGGGTCTTGCGCCCCTATTGCGGGTGGACCGGCGGGTGAAGGGCGGTGACGCGCGGCTGCTTCACCTTCTCGCGCGCAAAGGTGAACAGGCCGGCGCCGATGATGATGACGGCGCCGAGGATCATCACCCCGTCCAGCCGATCGCCGAAGACCCCGTAGCCGAGGCCGATGCCCCACAGCATCTGGCTGTACTGCGTCGGCGCCACGATGCTCGCCGGCGCCATGCGGCCGGACACCATCATGAGGACATTGCCGGCGGCGCTCAGCAGCCCATAGGAGACGATGAAGATCACGTCATGGGCTGTCGGCATCACCAGATGCGGCAGGCTGAGGGCTAGCCCGCCAACCAGCGGCCCGATGAGCCCGGCGCCGTAAAGCGACGTGCGTTTCTCCGAGTTTCCGAGATGGCGCAGCAGCACGATGGTGACGGCACCGGCGAAGCCGCCGCCGAGCGCCGCGATATGGCCGATCTTCAGCTCGTGGAAGCCCGGCCGCAGCACGATCAACACGCCGATGAAGCCCACCACCACCGCTGACCAGCGCCGCCAGCCCACCGGCTCCTTGAGAAAGATCACGGACAGGATGGTGACAAAGCCGGGCAGCAGGAACAGCAGCGCGAAGGCTTCCGCCATCGGCAGTTGCGTGAAGGCGACCACCGAGCAGACAGCGCCAACCACCGCCGCCCCCGCGCGAATGCTCCACATGCGGCGGTTCCGGCAACGCACCAGATCGCGCCAGCGATCCCCCTTCCCGCGCACGAACGGCACCGCGAGCAACCCCAGCAGCGCGCCGAAGAATACAAGCTCGAAAGGCGGCACAGCCCCGTGCAGCGCCCGCACCGAGGCATCGCTCAGCGCATAGACGGCGTAGCCCAGAAAAGAGAGGGCAACGCCTTGGAGCGTTCTCCGCCTGGTCTCGTCGGCCGCAGCTGCTTGCATGGATTTTCCCGGACCGACGTTCGAAGCCGGTCAGCCGCCGCCGTATAGCACCTCGGGCGAGACCTCGGGTGCCGCGATCTCCGCCAGCCCCTCTGGCCGCGCGGCGCGGTAGAAGCAGCTCAGCCTGCCGGTGTGGCAGGCAACGCCCGTCTGATCGACCAGCAGCAGCAGCGTGTCGCCATCGCAATCCACCCGAAGCTCGACCAGCCGCTGAACCTGGCCGGAGCTTTCGCCCTTGCGCCAAAGCCGCTCGCGGCTGCGGCTGAAGTAGCAGACGCGGCCGGTTTCCAGCGTCTCGGCGACCGCGGCCCGGTTCATCCAGGCCATCATGAGAACCGCCCCGGTGTCGTGCTGCTGCGCGATGGCGGGCACCAGCCCATCGGCGTTGAAGGCGATCGCCTCCAGAACGGTCTCCACGGCGTCAGCCACCGGACGCCTCGGCAAGGGCGGCGAACCCGCGCTCCAGATCGGCCATGATGTCGGCGGGGTCTTCGAGACCGACATGCAGCCGCATGATCTCACCGCCAAACCGGCCCGACCCGGCGGTGCGATGGATCGAGCCTGTCGACGGCAGGACGAGGCTTTCAAAGCCGCCCCAGGAGGCGCCGATCCCGAACAGCGTCATGCCGTCGATCATCGCGGCCACCGCCTGGACGGAGAATTCCGGCTTGAGCACGACACCGAAGAGGCTGGAAGCGCCGGTGAAGTCGCGCCGCCAGAACTCGTGGCCGGGGGAATCCGGCAGCGCCGGATGCAGAACGCGCAGCACCTCCGGCCGTCCGGCCAGCCACCGCGCGACCAGCAACCCGTGCTCCATCTGCGTCTTCAGGCGCACGCCCAGGCTGCGGATGCCGCGCAGCGCCAGCCAGCAATCGTCGGGGCTCGCATACTGCCCGAGCGCCATCGACGCGTCCCGCAGCCGGACCCAGTCCTCGTCCGCCGCGACCGTCACCGCGCCGAGGATGATGTCGGAGTGGCCGCCGATATACTTGGTCGCCGCCTGGATCGAGATATCGACGCCATGGCGGAACGGCTGGAAGAAGTGGATGCCCCAGGTGTTGTCGATCATGACCTTCGCGCCGTGGGCATGCGCCACCGCCGCCAATGCCGGCACATCCTGGACCTCGAACGTGTGGCTACCCGGACTTTCGAGGAACAGCACGGCGGTCTCGGGGCGCATCAGGGCTTCCAGCCCCTCGGCCGTGGTCATGGGGTCGTAATAGGTCGTGGCGATGCCAAGGCCGGCGAGCATCCCGTCGCAGAAGCGCCGCGTCGGACCGTAGACGTTGTCCGGCACGAGAACATGCTGGCCCGTCCTGAGGAACGCCAGCAGAGGCGTGGTGATCGCGGACAGACCGGAGGAGACGATCTGGCAGCGCGTCCCGCCCTCGATCTCCGCGATCGCGTTCTCCAGGGCGAAATGCGTCGGTGTGCCATGGGTGCCGTAGACCAGCGCCTGCTCGTGGCGAAGGGCGCCCTGGCTCCGCTGATGGGCGAGGTTCGGATGCAGAACCGTGGAGCCGCGGACGAGCGGCGCATTGACAAAACCGTGAGCGCGGGGGCCCGGTCGCCCGACCTGCGTCAGCCGCGTGGCAAAGGCCTGGCTTCGCGCGGGGTTCGGCGCGTCGTTCTGGTCATCCGGCATCGGTTTGGGGTTCCACGGCTGTATCGGGGCGGGCGCCCCATTCGGACCAAGACCCATCATAAAGAGCGCCCGTCGGCAACCCTGCGACAGCGAGCCCCAGGGTCAGCACCGCCGCCGTGACGCCCGTGCCGCAGCTGGTGACCACGGGCCGGCTGCCATCGGCGCCTTCGGCCGCGAATCTTGCCCGCAGCACGTCGGGCGGCAGCATGGTGCCATCCGCGGCCAGCAGCTGGTTGAACGGGATGTTGCGCGCGCCGGGCATGTGGCCGCCGCGCAGACCTGGCCGAGGCTCAGGCACGGTCCCGGCGAAGCGGCCAGCCGGGCGGGCATCCAGGATGAGCGCCGAACCATCCGCCACGACGGCCCGCATCGCGGCGAGATCCCGCACCAGCTCGGGCCGCAGCGTTGCCGAGAAGGCGACGGGGCTCGGCAGGACGGCCTCCGCCGTCTCCAATGGGCGGTTCTCGGCGCGCCATTTCGGCAGCCCTCCATCAAGGACCGCCGCCGCCTCATGGCCGAAGACCCGCATCATCCACCAGCCGCGGGCGGCCGAGAACAGGCCGACCTGATCGTAGAAGACGACGGTCGAGCGGTTCGAAATGCCGAGGGCGCCGGCCATCTCGGCGAAGGTCGCGGCCGAGGGCAGCATATGCGGCAGGTCGCTCGCGGTGTCCTTGATCGCGTCGATATCGAAGAAGCGGGCGCCGGGTATCCGCGCCTCGGCGAACAGCGTCGCGGCATTGCGTGGATCGTTCGGGAGATAGAAGGAGCAGTCGCAGACCACGAGGTCGGGGTTTTCGAGGTTGGCGGCGAGCCATTCGGTGCTGACGAGGGGCGTCATGATCAGTCCTCAGCCGTTGCTGGCCCTCAATCTCGTCCTCCGCGCGGAGCGGGGCAAGGCGCGGGCACGCGGTGTCTGCCCCAAGGCTTCGAGATGCGGTAACAAAGCGACATGCGAGCATTGGCGTCTACAAGGATTGCGCACCCGTGACCGAACGCTTTCTGATTTGGGTGCTGCTGGGAACGCTCATCGCCGGCTGTCTGGCGGTGCTGCAGCACTTCATCGCGGCCATCGCCTGGGCGGCGATCCTGACCTTCACGACCTGGCCGATCTACGTCTGGCTCCGGGCGCGGCTGAGGCTGCCGCGCGCCGGCGCCGCGCTGCTGATGATCTTCGTCACCGCGCTCCTGATCCTGCTGCCGCTGACGCTGATCGCCGAGAACGGCCTGCAGAATGCCGCCAATCTGCGCCGCATGATCAACGAAGTGCTCATCTTTGGCCTGCCGGAGGCGCCGCCATGGGTCGCGAGCATCCCCATCTTCGGGACGACGATCAGCGATGTATGGAATCACTGGTCCGCTGACCTGGAAAGCCTGCTCGCCGCCGTCCACCCCTATCTCGGCACTGTCGCGAAAGAGGGGCTGCAACTCCTCATCGGCATCACCGACGGTGTCGTGCGCATGGGGCTGGCGTTGTTCATCGCCTTTTTCTTCTTCATTTACGGAGAGGCCCTGGCCCGCCGTATCAGCGGATTTCTGTACCGGATCGTCGGCGGCCAGTCGGAACGGCTGCTGAAGATCGTCGGCGCGACGGTGCGGGGCGCGGTCTACGGCATCCTCGGCACCGCCCTGGTTCAGGGGATCATGCTGAGCCTCGGGCTCTGGATCAGCGGCGTGCCCAATGCCGCCGCGCTGGCCCTGGCGGGAACCTTCTTCTCCCTGGTCCCCGGCGGCGGCGCGCTGATCTGGGTGCCGGCGGCCATCTGGCTGCTGAGTTCGGGGGATGATGTCGCGGGCGTCGGGCTGGCGGCCTGGTGCGGCATCGGCATCTCCATCGCCGACAGCTTCGTGCGGCCCTGGTTCATCGCCCGGGGGGCACACCTGCCCTTCATCCTGACGCTGCTGGGCGTGCTGGGGGGCGCCTTGGCCTTCGGCATTCTCGGCGTCTTCCTCGGGCCGGTGCTGCTCGGCGTGGGCTACATCCTGGCCGAGGAATTCTCACGCGGCGCGCCGCTGGCGCCGGCCGCTGAAATCCAGGCTGTCCGGATGGAGGAGTCCCGGCAGGCGGCGGAGACGATCGCGGCTCTCCGTCGCAGCCGCGAGGTTTGAAGTGTTGGACTTATTGACAACGGAGCGTGATGTCGTATAGTCCAACGTGAAGGCACGACTGCTGCTCAACCAGCGCCAACAGGTGCGCGCGGCGGCTTTCGTTTCATTGCGCGTCTGGGCGGTGCCCGCGGCAGTTCGCGGATCGGCACATGGCTACAAGTATTCCCTGGCCTTCGTCGTCAGCGGGGTCTGCGTGCTCAGGTTTGATAATGAAGCTGGGAAGGGCGACCACAAGCATGTCGGAGCGACCGAGGCCCCATATCGGTTCACGACAGCAGAGCAACTGCTGACTGATTTCTGGAGGGAGGTCGATCTATGGAAGCCGGATTGAAGACAGTCACGCTGTCCGTGGCCTCGCGGGAGACGATAAACGGGCGCGTTATCGCCGCGTTTAAGGGCCATGAGCAGGGCGACCATATCTCCTTCGCGTCCGTGGAACTCCTCTGGCAGACACTGACGAAGAAGCGCTGGGACATCCTTCAGGCCATGACCGGCGCGGGCGCGCTCTCCATCCGGGAGGTCGCCCGGCGGGTCGGCCGTGACGTGAAGGCGGTCCATGGCGACGTAACGGCACTTCTGCAGGCCGGTGTCATCGACCGCACCGCGGATGGGTTCGTCTTCCCCTATGACGCGGTGCATGTGGCCTTCTCGCTCGGCAAGTCGCTCAAGCCGCCCGAAGCAGCCTGAGCCAGGCCGAGGGGTTCAGTAGGTCACGACGGTCCGGATCGACTCGCCGCGCTTCATCAGCCCGAAGCCCTCGTTGATCTGCTCGAAGGGCAGAACATGGGTGATCAGGTCGTCGATGTTGATCTTGCCGTCCATGTACCAATCGACGATGCGCGGCACATCCGTCCGTCCGCGCGCGCCGCCGAAGGCCGTGCCGAGCCACTGCCGTCCGGTGACCAGCTGGAACGGCCGCGTGCTGATCTCGGCCCCCGCCGGCGCGACGCCGATGATGATCGACTTGCCCCAGCCGCGATGCGCGCACTCCAAGGCCTGCCGCATCACCTTCACGTTGCCGATGCATTCGAAGCTGTAATCCGCGCCGCCCTTGGTCAGGCTCACCAGATACGGGACCAGATCACCCTCGACCTCGCTCGGATTGACGTAGTGGGTCATGCCGAACTTGGTCGCCATCGGGACCCGCCCGGGGTTCAGATCGACGCCCACGATCATCTCGGCGCCCGCCAGCCGCGCACCCTGCACGACGTTGAGCCCAATGCCGCCCAGGCCGAATACGACGACCCGCGCGCCAGGCTCGACCTTGGCCGTGTTGATCACCGCGCCGATGCCCGTGGTCACACCGCAGCCGATGTAGCAGACCTTGTCGAAGGGCGCGTCCTCGCGGATTTTCGCGAGCGCGATCTCCGGCAGCACGGTGAAGTTCGAGAAGGTCGAGGTGCCCATGTAATGATGGATCGGCTCGCCGCCGCTGGAGAAGCGGGAGGTACCGTCCGGCATCAGCCCCTGCCCCTGGGTCGCGCGGATCGCGACGCACAGGTTCGTCTTGCGGCTGAGGCAGTATTCGCACTGCCGGCACTCCGGCGTGTAGAGCGGAATGACGTGGTCGCCCTTCTTCAGGCTGGTCACGCCCGTGCCGACATCGACCACGACGCCTGCGCCCTCATGCCCCAGGATCGAGGGGAAAATCCCCTCGGGGTCCGCGCCCGACAGGGTGAACTCGTCGGTGTGGCAGATGCCGGTCGCCTTGATCTCCACCAGCACCTCGCCGGCGCGGGGGCCTTCAAGATCGATGGTCTCCAGGCTCAGGGGCTGCGCCTTCGCGCGAGCCACGGCGGCACGGGTTTTCATTGTCTGCTCCCTAAACGAGAAGGTCGGACGGCACGAGATGCGCCGGTTGAACTGTCTTTTCACCCAAGGCGAGGCATTTGGCCATGAGGCTCGGCAAGGCCTGCGCCGACAAATCCTCGGCCGCGCAAAGAAAGCCTTCGCCCATGGCCTCCGGCGGGATCACCGGCAGGCGGGCTGCGTACACGTCCAGCCAAAGCTCGAAATGGGTGAAGACATGGCGCACGACGCCCCACTTCACCCAGGCGGCCTGGGCCGGAGCTTCCGCGAGCGCCTCGGGGCGATCCCAGGGCTCCGCGCGCCAGGCGGTGCCTGGAATCTCGATCATGCCGCCCAGGAGCCCGCGCGGCGGCCGCCGCCGCAGCAACACCCGCCCTTCGGCGTCGCTCAGCCGGAAATGGGCGCCATGCCGCCGGGGCCGCTCGGCCTTCGGCGCCTTCCGGGGCAGGGTCGCCGCGATGCCGCGCCGCTTCGCCTCGCACAGCGGCTCCCAGGGGCAGAGCGCGCAAGCCGGCGCGGTGGGCGTGCAGAGCGTGGCCCCGAGGTCGAACAGCGCCTGCGCCGTGTCGGATGGGGCGGCCCGCCCCGCCGCATCCTCGGCCAGAAGCGCGGCACCTGCGCGAATCGCCGGCTTGGCCGCCGGCAGCGGCGTCTCGATCGCAAACAGCCGGCTGACGACGCGTTCGACATTGCCGTCGACCGGGATCACCGGCAGGCCGAAGGCAATGGCGCCCACGGCGGCGGCCGTGTAGTCGCCGATGCCGGGAAGTGCCCGCAGCCCCTCAACGCTCGGCGGGAATTCGCCCAGCGCCACCACGGCGCGGGCGCAGGCGAGCAGGTTGCGCGCCCGGGCGTAGTAGCCGAGGCCGGCCCAGGCGGCCATGACGGCGCCATCCTCGGCCGCCGCCAAAGCCTGAACCGTTGGGAACAAGCTTAGAAAACGTTCATAATAGGGGATGACGGCAGTGACCGTCGTCTGCTGTAGCATGATCTCGGAGAGCCACACCCGATAGGGGTCGGCGGTCTCGCCGGGCTCGGCTCGCCAGGGCAGGCTGCGGCGATGGCGCGCATACCAGTCGAGCAAGCGCGCGATGGAGGGCCGGGACGGCATGGTCGAAGACGAGATGAGAGAGGGCACGGCACCCAGGATGCCGCCGGCATCCTCCCGCGGCAACCCACCCGATGCCTCCCGGGCCGACGCAATCCGGGCCGACGCCATCCGGGCCTATGGGCCGCGTGCGATCGGCGGCCTGATCGCGCGGGTGACACGGCCCGGCTTCAAGCGGCGGTCCCCGGCGACGACCCAGATCATGACCGACTGGATGGAGATCATGGGGCCCGACCTCGGCGCGCGCACGGTGCCGCAGAAGTTGTCGGCCGGAACCCTCACCATTGCCTGCACCGGACCGGCGGCCATGGAGCTGCAGCATTTCGCGCCGCAGCTGATCGCCCGCATCAACGCGCATGTCGGCGCCCATGGCGACAAGGCGCCGATCCAGCGGCTCCGATTCGTGCAGCAGATCGCGCCTTCAACGGCCCCTGCCGCAATGGAAGGTCCGCGCGCCGCGCCGAAACCACCCCCGCCGATCGACCTGGAACCGGGCCCCGTGCGGGATGCCCTGGCCCGGCTCGCCCAGGCAATTCAGGCCCGGAGAGGATGACGGACGCTCGCGCCGGCCCCTTATCCTCGACGGGAATATCGACAGCTAGTTGCTCCATCTGCTAACGACCACAAGATATTGAAGGTAGCGTTGATGATCTCTCGCCGTTTCATCATGACCACTGGTGCCGCCGCCCTGGGTGCCGCGGCTTTTCCGGCACTCGGCCGCGCCGCTGACGCCGCCCCGCCGGCGACCGAAGGGCCGCGCTTCATCGGCTCACCCACCGCGCCGGTGACGGTGGAGGAGTTCTTCTCCCTCACCTGCACGCATTGCGCCCATTTCTCGAACACGACGATGCCGGACGTGATGACCAAGCTGATCAACCCCGGCAAGCTGCGAATCGTCTATCATGACTTCCCGCTGGATGCCGTGGCTCTGGAAGCCGCGATGATCGCCCGCTGGCTGCCGCCAGCCGAATACTTCCCGTTCTGCAGCGCGCTGTTCGCCAGCCAGGACACCTGGGCCTTCGCGCCCGGCATCAACTACACCGACCAGCTCTGGAAGATGGCCGCGCTCGCCGGCATGAGCCGCTCGACCTTCGACCGCGCCATCGCCGACAGCAGCCTGAAGAACTGGATTCAGACGCAGCAGGTCGCCGACGAGAAGATGTACAATATCGAGGCGACTCCGACCTTCCTCATCAACGGCAAGGCGCAGGCAGGCGACATGAGCTACGACGAATTTGTCTCCGCGATAGGACTGACTGGATAATGGCAGCCCGCCTCGCCCGGCTGCGGATCGCGGGCTTCAAGAGCTTCGCCGATACGACCAGCCTGGACATCCTGCCCGGACTGACCGGCATCATCGGGCCGAACGGCTGCGGCAAGTCCAATATCGTCGAGGCGCTGCGCTGGGCGATGGGCGAGGGCAGCGCCCGCTCCCTTCGCGGCGGCGAGATGGATGACATCATCTTCGCGGGCACGACCTCCCGCCCCTCGCGCAACATCGCAGAGGTGACGGTCACGCTGGAAGAGGCGGCGGGCATCGTGCCGCCGCCCCATCACGAGCAATCCGAACTCGAAATCACCCGCAAGATCGAGCGCGGCGCGGGCAGCAACTATCGAGTCAATGGGCGCGAGGTGCGGGCCCGGGACGTGCAGACGCTGTTCGCCGACCTCGCCAGCGGCGCGCG
>Ga0116230_10004083_pt1 | contig 14286 bp, 13 predicted proteins | sample S1TSphfallax_3_FD_88678 | JGI IMG/M metagenome (GOLD analysis project Ga0116230, IMG submission 88678) | Host-associated microbial communities from peat moss isolated from Minnesota, USA - S1T2_Fd - Sphagnum fallax MG | ecosystem: Host-associated > Plants > Peat moss > Unclassified | place... | reverse complement strand
TGTCGAGGCCCTTGCCATGGGCCTGCAGCGACAGCAGTCGCACGACATCGTCGACGGTGTCGCGCAGATCCATTTCGTGCAGCTCCAGCTCGAGCGTGCCCGATTGTATGCGCGAGAATTCCAAGATGTCGTTGATGACGGTCATCAACGCATTGGCGCTGTCGCGTACCGACTCGGCATAGTCGCGCTGCGTCGAGGTCAAGGTCGTGTCGAGGAGCAACTCGGCCATACCGATCACGCCGTTCATGGGCGTGCGGATCTCGTGGCTCATGTTCGCGAGGAATTCGGTCTTCGCGCGGGTCGCCGATTCCACCATTCCGCGTGCGGTGTCGAAGTCGCGGTTCATCGTCAACAATTCATTCTCGTCGCGGCGCTGCGCGGCCACGTACGTGAGAGTGGCAACGCTCAACTGAACGAGTGCGCCAACGGCGATGGCCACGCCAACGACGTCTCTGAGCGGCGCCGGCACCATGTTTTGCACGGTTACGACGGCGCCGAGCCCTAATTGCCCGAGCAGCAAGCACAGCGCGAGGCCGGCATAGGCGCCCGCCGCCCGCAAGGTCAGCACGTATGCCGCATAGATTGGCCACACCAAAAACCCGGCCAGCGACTGCACGCCTCCGGTGACGGCAGCCATGGCGAACGTGATGATCAGACCGATGAGGACTTGAGCATGCGCAAAGACCTCGATGCGTTTGTTCACGCGTAGGCCGAGGATGATGGCGAGTTCAATCAGCGCCACGGTGCAGGCCGCGATCCATACCCCGGCCGAACCCGTCAATATCGCGGGCAGGCAGAGCGCACAGGCCCCGACGCTGATCGCCACGCCGTTCGCAGTCTTGAGGCGGCGCACTAGCAGACGATCCGATGCGCGCGGATCCTCGGGGTCCATGCCGCTGGTCAACAGAGTGTCGAGGGGCGATGTGGCGATTGGCAAGCGTGCGTGTCCTGGATATCCACCGGCTAACGGTATGCGCACGGCATAATTATCAGAGTCCAAGCCGATGGTGCGCCGCAATCTGCGTCGGATGTGGAGCCGTCGACAGTTGCCGCGTCCCTGCGCGGTCGGGCGGTGTATATTGCTGCACGGCGGTACCTCGACGCCGCGACCATGAACGGCCAAGCCTTTGCGATTGATGACCCTAAGCCTAGTGATGCTGATGCTGATGGCGGCGGAACCCTCCGATGCCGGTGTCGGCCCGGCGCCAAAGACGGTCTCTTTGCTGCTCGACTGGTATCCGGAGGCGGAAAATGCCGGGTATTTTTATGCGTTGACCCATGGCCTTTACGCGCAAGTCGGCCTGGACGTGCAGATTTCTCCGATCGGACCGAATGGACGTGTCGGGCCACAAGTGGCCTTGGGCAAATACGATTTCGGCCTCGACAGTTCGGACCAGGTGTTGATCGCGCGCTCCCGCGGCATTCCATTGGTCAGCGTCATGGGATCGCTACAGCATGATCCCGTCGGCGTCATGGTTCATGCCGGTTCGCCCGTCCACTCGTTTGCCGATCTGGAAGGCAGGACGGTTGCCGTGCAGCCCGGTGTGCCGTGGCTTCTCTACGTAGTCAAAAAGTATCACCTGCAGAACTTGAAGACGATCCCACTGAACTTCGATTACGCGTCGTTCATACGCGATCCGACTTACATCCAGCAGGTGTTCGTCACTTCCGAACCGCCGATCATGGCGCACACCGGCGTAGCCGTGCGCACCTTGTGGGTTAAAGACACCGGCTGCGATGCGTATATGGCATTGGAGACGTCGGATCAGTTTCTCGCCGCCCATCCTGAAACGGTCCGCGCTTTCGTGGCGGCGTCGGTCGCGGGTTGGCGCGGCTATCTGACGGACCCCGCTTCCGCCGACGCGGAAATCTTGCGGCGCAATCCAGCCATGACCGCCGTCCAGCTCAAGCTGTCGCGGCAGGCCATGCTGGATTACCACCTCATCGACGGCGCGGGTGCGGCAATCGGCCAGCTCGATCCGATTCGATTGGCGCATCAGTACGCCATTCTGCGTGATTTGAACATCATCGCCAGCGACTACGACTATCAAAAGTCGTTCACGACGCACTTCATCCGCGAGGCCGCGCCGAACCCGCGCTGATACGACGCTAGCCGGCAGACGGGTCCGACGGCATCCAGCCGTGCGGCGTGCGCGTGAACAGAGGAATTCGACCCAGACCGCGCACGCGCTCCGGCCAGTCGGGGGCAAAGCGGGTCAGCGCTTCCTGCCACGCGTCACCCTCGATGAGGATCACGCCGAGGCCGATGACGACTGCGCCGGCCTTCTGCAGAAGCTCGATGGCGGCGGCGGCTGAGCCGCCGGTGTTGATGACGTCGTCAATGATCAGCGCGCGCTTGCCGGCGACCCGCTCGACCAACATGGGGTCCAGATACAGCTTTTTATGGACACCGGGACTGGTTACCGAGTGAACCGGAACCGACAACTCGTCCGAGTACCAGAATTTGCGCGAGTTCCCCAGCGCCACGTAATGCGAAAACCCCAGTTCGCGGGCGACCAGCCGCGCGTAATCGAGGCCCAGCGTCGGGATCCCGACGATCACGTCGGCCGAGAACTGCGCCGCGAGCCGGCTCAACAGGCGGCCGAGGTGCGTCTCCACCTCAAAGGGCGTCTGGTTCGACATGAGCAGCGCGATCGCTTCCTCTCCGCCGGGCAGGGGTTGAATGGGCAGATGCAACGCTGCCCCATCGCACAAGGTCACCGGATAAACTTCGCCATAGGGCGGAGGCGATGGCGGGCCCCCGGGGGTCAAGTCGAGCGAGACATCATAGTTCGTGCGCGTCATCTCACAAAGCTACTCGATAACTCGGGCGCGCCGGCAATTTTTTTGGGCGGCTGCGGCGTGAGGCAGGATGAGGTACGCTCCATTGCGTGTCCACCCACCCTCCCAAGTGCTGCGATTTGCTCGTTGCCCATGCCGAGTTGCTCGTCACGTGCGCCGGCGATGACCTGCCTGGTGGGTGGGTGGCGGTTCAGGACGGCTTCGTTCAAGCCATCGGTAAAGCGGGCGACGAACCCACGGCAACGCGCGTCGTCGATGCCGGCGGGTGCCTCGTCACGCCCGGTCTCGTCAACGCGCATCACCACATGTATCAATCGCTCAATCGCGGTCTCGTGGTCAACCGCTCGTTCGCAGGCTTGGTGGATTGGCTGAACTTTTACTATCCGATCTGGGAGCGCCTCGACGAAGAAGGCGCTTATTTGTCCGCCTGGATTTCCCTGGCCGGCCTTGCGCTCGATGGCTGCACCACGTCGAGCGATCACCTCAACATCCATCCGCGACAAAAACTGATCGATGCCGAAATACTCGCCGCCCGGGAAATGGGCATGAGATTTCACCCGACGCGGGGTGCGATGAACCTGTCCAAGAAAGACGGTCGGCTTCCGCCCGATTCGGTGGTCGAGACCGAGGACGACATTCTTGCGGATGGCGAACGGCTCATCAGGACCTACCACGATCCAAGTCCCGGCGCGATGACGCGGATCGCCCTCGCGCCGTGCAATCCCTTTGCCGTTTCGCACTCGATGATGCGCCGCGCGGCCGACCTGGCCGAAAAGATGGATGTCCGTTTGCATACCCATCTGGCCGAAAGTCTCGATGAGGAAGAGTTCTGTCTGCGCCAATACGGCTGCCGGCCCATGCAACGCTTCGAAGACGTCGGGTGGGGCTCTGGCCGTTCGTGGGTGGCCCACTCGATTTTCGTCAATGACGACGAGATTGCCACGTTGGGCCGGTCGGGCACCGGCATCTGTCATTGCCCGTCGGGAAACCTGCGTGGAACGGGACGCGTCGCACCGGTGGCGCGCATGAAGGCGGCGGGTGTGCCCGTCAGTTTGAGCACCGATGCCGCCCCGTCGCTGCGCGCGGAATTGGCCGTCTCACGAGCGGCCAATTGGTCGGTTCACGGCACCCATTTGACCGCGCGCGAGTTGCTCGAATTTGCCACGTTGGGCTCGGCGCGATGCCTGGGCCGAACCGGGGAAATCGGCGAATTGTCATTGGGTTCGGCGGGCGACATCGTCGTATGGCCGCTGCCCGAGTCGGTTCACGATCAGCGGCCCAACGACGTCCTCGAAGCGTGGCTGGCGGCCGGCCCTCCGGCGCCTCGGCACACCCTCGTGCAAGGTCGGTTGCTGGTCGAGAACGGACAGCTGGTTTCAGGCGACTACGCCGATCGACAACACCGCCACGATAAGATCACCGCCGAGTGGCAGCGCTGCGTCGATGCCGGATGAGCGGAGCCGTCCGCGGATCACGCGCGGCGCGCCTCACTCGCGCCACTCGCCAACGAGCGACGCATGCCATTTACCCACCGTTTGCCGCTCCGCGATGGTGACGGCAGCGAAGAATACGAGGCCCAGCAGGGAAGACGTCATGATGAGGAGGAAAAGATACGGCGTATCGAGCTGACTCAAGGCGTAGATCGAGCTGTAGCCCAATCCCCCTGCCCCCACCGCCGAACTGCCGGCAAATGTTTCGCCGACCAGCGCGCCCACCACCGAGGCACCCGCGGCAATGCGGAGGCCCACGAATATGCTCGGCAGTGCGTGTGGCAGCCTGAGCTTGAAAAGCAGAGTCGGCAGGCTGGCGTTTCCCATCCGGAATAGGTCCAATAAATGGGGCTCGACACTGATGAGTCCCTGAGTGGTATTGACGATGACGGCGGGAAGCGAAATCAAGAAAGAGATGAAGACGACCGACAGGGAGCCGTTGCCGAGCCAGAGCAGGATCAACGGGCTGACGGCGATGATCGGGATGCTTTGCAGCAGCACCGCATAGGGATAAAAACATCGCCGAATGAGCGGCGAGACGGAAAAGAACAGGCCGACGGCGACGCCGACGCAGCCGCTCGCCAAGAAGCCCCCGAGCGCTTCGGCACCGGTGATGAGCAATGCGGAGCACAGCTCCCGGAAGCGCTCTGGAATCAGCAGTGCCATCTGCACGGGACTCGGCACCAGATAGTCGGGCACCTTGAACAAAACGACGACCGCTTGCCAGAGGCAAACACTCGAAACAAAAGTCAGTAAGGGCAAACGCAATGAGCCCAACCTCACGGTGAGATGGCCGCCAACGCCTCGGAAACCCGGCCGACCAGGCTCAAGAAGGCGGGCTCGCTTCTGAGCGCCGCGTTCCGCCGAGCGCCCAGAGGAATGTCGATTTCCTGTACGATTCGGCCTGGATTAGCCCCCATCAGCACGATCCGATTCGACAGAAAAACCGCTTCGGCGATGGAATGGGTGACGAACAGCGTGGTCCAGCGATGCTGCTCTTGCAGGGCCAACAGTTCTTCGTTGAGTCGATTGCGCGACATCTCATCGAGAGCGCTGAACGGCTCGTCCATCAACAAGATGCGTGGCGTGGTCACGAGGGCGCGGGCGAGGGACACGCGCATCCTCATCCCGCCCGACAGTTCTCGGGGATAGTACGCATCGACATCGCGCAGGCCGACGAGGTTCAAGACGGCAGCGATGCGGCTCGGCCGCAATGCCACGGGCACGCCCTCGAACTCCAACGCCAGTTCGACATTGCGGGCGACGCTCCGCCACGGCAGGAGCGCGGGATCCTGGAACACGAACGACATGAGTTTGATCGCATCTTTCGGGATCATGCCGTCGACGAGAATCGCACCGCTGGAAATCGGACTCAAGCCGGCGATCATGCGCAGCAGCGTCGACTTTCCGCACCCGGATGCGCCGAGTAGACTCACGAATTCGCCCGCCATGGCGCTCACGGAGAGGTCGCGAATGACCTCTTTATCGTTGGGATACGCCTTGCTGAGATTCGCGATCGCGATGCAAGGTCGCACTCGGGCTGACGGTGGGTCCGCAGGCGCACCGCACCACTTCCCAGATTGTGTCAAATTGACCTCCCTTCCGGCCGACGACGGTCTCAGATTGCTTCGCGGGAATTGTGAAGTGAATCGAACAATACGCGAGCGCAGACCGCGATAAACGCAATATCGGATTGGATCACAGCAGGGCGGGTCGCCACATCGCGACAATGCGCCACGTTGTGGATAACGGCCGAAGCGGACCGGACGCGCTGGCATGAACCATTTTGGGCAACCTACTTTACTTTAATTGGATTTTTATGAGCATTCTGAACAAGCGCAACACCCTGACCCGTGATCAAAGCGGCTTCACGCTGCTCGAACTGATGGTATCGGTGGCGATCATCGCCATCCTGGCGGGACTCGCGGTTCCATCGTACTCGACCTATGTTGGGCAAAGCCGCGCCAAGGGGGCCTCGTCCGATCTAGTGGGACTAAGCTTGGTCCTCGAGAACGATTTTCAAAAAAACCTGCTATACCCGGCTTACACGACGAGCACGACGATTCCCGCGCTCGCGGCGAATCGAACCGGCACTCAAGTCAATGACTTCGGTTCCTGGTCGCCGGCTCAGTCGGCGTACTTCACCTACTCGATCGTTTCAACGACCACGTCCTACACGGTCACGGCGACCGCAACCAATTGCACCCTCTCCATCAGCAACTTGAACGTCCGCACGGTCACCGGCAGCGGTTGCGGCTTCACGAGTTGGTGAGACCGTGTTGCGTCAGAGTCGCGGCTTCACGCTAATCGAACTCCTGGTCACCACGGCCGTGGTCGCGGTGCTGGTCTTGGGAGCCGGTCCGTTGGCCACGAACTGGACCTACAGTGCGCAGACCCATTCGGCGAGAACGCAACTCGCCGAGGCCTTCAGTCTGGCCAAGGCACTGGCCTTGCAAAACCCGAACAACGTGGCCGTATCCGCCGGTGGGGCGGCCGGGATGAAGGTCTCCACCGATGGGACGACGACGACGGTCTATGTGTGCGTCGGCTCAGCGTCGAGCGCGAATTGCGCCGCCAACGGCACTTCGGTCAAGTGGTCGACCACGTATTCCGGTTTGGTCACGACCACCATCAACTCGGTCGCGGCCACCACGTCCACGCCGTTGACCCTGGATATCGACAATCGCGGTGAGCCCGCGACGTCGACGGCATTTGTACTCTCACGCGGTGGAAGCACGAACAATGAAACCGGCACCCTGTTTTAGCACGGCCAATGGCGGCCTGCGGCGCCAGCGCGGCGATGCCCTGCTCGAGGCGCTCGTCGGCGTCGTCATCGCAACCATCATGGGTTTGGGACTGTCATATTCGGCATCGCGCATGATGGTCAGCCAGCGCTATGTGGCCGCGCAAAACGCCGTGTTGGAACAGATGTCCAACTCGCTCTCGAGCAACGGCGTGTCGAACCTGTGCGGCGGCACGTCGTCGACCACGGTTACGGTGGGCAGCAGCTCGTTCGCCGTAGCGACCCCCACGTGCACGACGGGGACCGTCCAGGTCGGTGCGATCTCGGGGCTGACGGCCGTCACGCTACCCACGGGCGTCGTGACCTCGATGACCTTCGTGACGCCCAGTTCCAATACCGCCGCCGAGAACCTGATCGGCGGCGATGGCATCATGACGATCTCGCAATGAAGCGACAGCGCGGCATATCCCTCATCAGCCTGATGGTGGGCTTGATCGTGTCGTTGACGGCGACCGTGGGTTTGCTGTCGGTATACCGCAATTCCCTCAAGGTCACGGCCGCCGCGTCCCAGGGCACGACGAGCGACAGCCAATTGGCTTCGCTCCTGTTGCGGACCGGCGAATCGATGGGGGATGCCGGCTATGGGATCGCCAGCGCGGCCTTCGGCACCCACATCGTCCCGATCAGCAATGCCTCGATGACGGGCAGCGTCGTCACGGGTACCACGACGGGCAACACTTTGACCGGCACCGCCGCCACGGCCGGCACGACGGTCAATGCCGTCGTCTGGGCCATGTCGACGAGCGGGACCACCCAATGCGCCGGATTCTATGCTCCCACCGGCGGCGGCCTCGTGTATCTGTCGCCGATCACTTGCAACGACGCGACGTCTTGGAACACGGCCGGCCAATGGAACACGACGCCGGTGGCGGCGCCCGGTTACAACGCGGTGACCAGCACGCCGACTACCACGGCTTACAACCCCATTACCTTCACGGTGGCGGCGCAGAGCTGCGCGCCCTACGGCATCAGCAACACTCTGGCCGCCTATGCCGTCACGATCAGCACCGTCAACAGCATCAACACCGCGGTGACTTCCCTGCAATGCCTGATGAATTTCCAATGACTTCGCAAACGAGTGTGCCGACCATGATCCCGCAAAGAGCCCGCACGTCGCGCCAGAACCAAGCCGGCTACGTCACCGTCTTGATCTCGGTCCTGTTCGGCCTGGCCTTCACGGCCACCGTGTTGGGATCGGCGGCGTACATCCGCAGCACTGAAGCGGTGTCGATGGCCTCTCATGCCCAGACCCAGGCTCAGCTGAAGGCTTGGACGGGCACCGAGATCGTGCGCGAATACCTCGCCGCCCAGCAGACCAGCGGCAACCTCACCGCTCTGGCGGCGTTGGTCACTCTGGCACCGACGCCGCTGGCCATCAGCGGCGTCACGGGTGTCAGTGCCACGTTGACCGCCGTCGACAACCCACTGATACCCACGCAGTTCACGGCACAGATCGAAGGCTCCACGGCAACCAACACGGCCGCCGCCGCCACGTCGACCATCCAGGCCGTCTACAAGGTCACCACCTCCGGCGCCAGCACGATGCAGCCGGTACTCAACTTCAACCGTAACCTCGCGCTGGGGGGCGCGATCACCGTCAATGGCGTTTCCGGTACGCAGTACGCGATCAACGTCAACGGCGACGTGACCACGAGCGGCAACACGATCACCGGCGTCGCCGCGATCAACTCGACCGGTACGATCAACATCGGCAGTGGATCGTCGTTCCAAGCTCTGAATTCGGACTGTGACGTCGTGATCACCGGCTCGGTCACGTCGGTGGCAGTCAATGCCCAGCGCAATGTCTGTGAAACCGGCGGTGCCGCGGTGACGGGTACGGCGCTCGCCAACGGCTCGGTATCGAGCCAGGCGCAAGAAAGCGCCAATGGCACGATTGCCGCCCGTGCGAGTCCCACCGGCTCGGCGTCCTGCGCGGCGGTTGGCTCGACCGGCAGCGGCACCACCGCGACCACATGCCCCACGCCCCCAACCCTTGGCGTGGACCTCAACAGCGGTTCAGCCGGCGCCGCCTTCGTCTACTCGGACGCCAACGTCACCTTGGCATCGGGCACGATTGGGCGGCTCAACGAGGTGGGCAATCTCACCTTGACCAACTATGGTCAAGTAGACCCGGGTACCGTCGCCGCGGGCGTCTACGGCGGCACGCTGACCAAGCCGCAATACGACAATAACGTCAATGTAGTCCACGTCGCCAACAACACCGTCGTCATCACCCCGGCCGTCGCGGTCACCCTGACGTCGTCGCAATTCGATGCCTACAACCTGCAGACGACGGCCAACTATGCTTTCAGTTTCAGCGCGCTCGGCCTGTTGCAAGTCACGGTTTCGAATGTCAACGGGGTGATCAACGGCACCTATTACGTGGGCGGTTATAGCAGCGGCAACCTCGATTACCTGTGTTCGACCGTGACCGCCACGTCCACGGCTGGCAACGTCACCTGCTTGACGCCGGCCATGGCTTCCAGCAAGAAAATCTGCTACGGCACGTCCCTGTACAACGACTGTTTCTCTTACAGCAACGGCAGCCTGACCATTTCCGGCAGCGCATCGTCGCCGGTTCTCGCTCCCGGCATCGTCTGGGTGCAGGGCAATCTCACGGTTGGCTCAGGCACCTACTATGATACCTTCATTGCCACCGGCAACATCTCGACCAGCGGAGCGGCGAAGGTATACTCTCCGAATTATGCGGGTTACAGTGGCACGGTCGGTACCACGACCTATGCTCCCACGGGCATCTGCAGCAACAGCCAATTCCCGTCCCTCTACCCGACTCAATTCTGTAATACGACGCTCGGCACCTTCAACGCTACGGCGTCGAGCGGAGAGGGCAACTTCGCCTTGATGGCAGGCAGTTGGGTGGGCGCAAATTATCCGGGGCAAGCCGGTTACGTCGGCGGCAATATTACGCTCGGCGCATCTAGCTATGCCTACGGAGACATCAAGGCCGGAAACGAATTCCAGAGCGGCGGCAGCACTACGGTCGCGGGCACCGTGACCGCGCTTGCCGAGGGCACCGCGGCCGAGAACAATATGGGCGGCAGTACCACCTTCAATTTCAACAACCTCCCGGCAACATTCAGCCTCTCCGGAGGCGCGACCGGAACCGGTATCTCAACGGGCGGCACGAGTTCGATCGGCGTCGAGTGGGCTCGCTACCTCTAAGGTATAGCCTCTCCAGGCACATAGACGATCTTTTGACCCGCGATCGACGCGGATGCCATCAAACCGCCCTTCGCGACGATGAACGTCGCCATACCCAACTGGTATGACCCGTGCGTCTCAGCATTGTGCTGGCCCTCGCTGACGCCGGTATTGACCCCGTTGGTGGCAATGTCGGCATGCGCGCTGCTCGTGACGGCCACGGCGCTCGCATCGGCGCCGAATTCGAACTTGCCGGACGCGAATTGGTCGAATGCGGCCTTGTCCTCAAAGAAAATGATCTCGCTGTAGGCCTTACCACCCAACTGGAAGCCCACGCTCACCTGGCTCAGCTTGGCGCCGCCCACCAATTTTCCCTGTACGTAGACATTCCCCGTGCCGTAAGCGCCACCGATACCGATCGCTCCCGCCCCCACCGTCGGGAACACCGCGTAGGCATAGCTGTGGGCAAAGAAATTCGCGCTCTCCCCCGCCTGGCGAAAAATCGCGATGGTTTCCTCGGCAGTCGCCGCTTCCGCGGTGTTGACGCACACGGTCAGCATGACGGTGGCCGCGGCACCTGTGATGAACCGCCACATAAGGTCTCCTCGAAGGTGGATTGAGCCGGCAGCGTAACAGCGGATCATGGGCTGAATATTATATTTTCATTAGCAACGAGCTTGGTATGATTGGGACCAGCACGCTGCACCATTGCGCCCATCCACATGAACCGCCGCAAAGCTCTGTTGACGCTGGGTCCTGGCGGCCTGTTCCTCCTGGCCGGCCTGGGTCGCGTCGCGCTTGCGGCGCGGCCGTTAAAGCCGGATATGAGCGCCGCGTTGATCGTCGTGGACGTCCAGAACTGTTTCCTCACCGGAAGCCTTGCCGTCAAGCACGGCGCGGACGTGATTCCGATCATCAATCACCTCGCGGCCGCGTTTCGCAACGTGATCATGACTCAGGATTGGCATCCGATCGGCCACGTTTCATTCGCATCCAGTCATCCCGGCAACAAACCCTTCGACAAGATCGACGTGAGCTACGGCAGCCAGGTCCTGTGGCCGGATCATTGCGTCCAAGGCACGACCGACGCGGCCTTGGCCGACGGTCTGAACATTCCGCAGACGCAATTGATCCTGCGCAAGGGGTTTCACGCGAGCATCGATAGCTATTCCGCGTTTCAGGAAGCGGACGGGACGACCTCGACGGGATTGGCTGGCTATCTGCGCGAACGCGGCATCAAGACGGTTTTCGTGACCGGTCTCGCGACCGACTTTTGCGTCGCATGGACCGCGGTCGATGCGTGCAAGGCGGGCTTCGCGACGTACGTCATCGAAGATGCGTGCCGGGCCATCGACCTCAACGGCTCGCTCGCCGCGGCGTGGGCCATGATGACGGCGGCGGGCGTGCGGCGTATTCAAAGCACGGACATCGACACCGACCGCCCCCCGGCTTAGTGATCGGGCCATGAAACTGCGCAGGAGCAATCTTCTCAAGCTGCGCCGGCAATCCTTCGACGTCTTGGTCGTCGGCGGCGGCATCAACGGCGCCGTCAGCGCGGCAGCTCTGGCCGGCAAGGGTGCCCGCGTCGCGCTGATCGATCGCGCCGATTTCGCCGGTGTGACCAGCATGAACACGTCGAACCTCGCGTGGGGCGGAATCAAGTACATGGAGACCGGGGATTTCGCACTGGTGCGCAAGCTCTGCGTCAGCCGCAATCAATTGATGCAAAGCTACCCGTCGACCGTTCAGGAAATCCGCTTCTTCACCACGTTGACCAAGGGGTTTCGGTACCGTCCTGGCTATTTGCTCCTCGGCGCATGGGTCTACTGGTTGATCGGCAGCTGCTTCACTCGCACGCCGCGCTTCCTGCCACGCGGCCGCATCCGTCGAGAGGAGCCCATCGTCAATACCGATGATGCGACCGGTGGTTTCGAGTATTCCGATGCCTATCTTCACGACAACGACGCGCGCTTCGTCTTCAATTTCGTGCGCACCGCACTCGATCGGGGCTGCGTGGCAGCCAACTACGTGGAGTCGCGCGGCGCGCGCCGCGAGGGGGCTTGGTGGGTGACGCGGGCACGCGATGTCATCGACGGGGGAGAGGACTTCGACATTCGAGCGCGGGTGCTCATCAATGCGGCGGGACCCTATGTCGACGAGCACAATGCATTGACCGGCGAGACGACCGCGCACCATCACACTCTGTCGAAGGGTATTCATCTGATCGTCAAGCGCTTGGTCACGGAGCGGCGCGTCCTCGCCTTTTTCGCCGATGACGGGCGCCTGTTTTTCGTGATCCCCATGGGCAACCGCACGTGTATCGGCACCACCGATACACCGGTCAGCGATCCGAACGTCGCGGTCACCGACGCCGACATCGCGTTCGTGCTCGATAACATCAACAAGCGCCTGAAGCTTTCCCGGCCGCTCGCCGTGGCCGATATCATCGCCACACGCTGTGGAGTGCGGCCGCTGGCGGTCAAGTCGCAACCCGGCAAGGCGCGCGATTTTCTGCATCTTTCCCGCAAGCATGCGGTCGAGATGCGCCGCGAGGATGCTCACATCAGCATCTTCGGCGGCAAGTTGACCGATTGCCTGAACGTCGGCAACGAGGTCAGCGACCTCGTGCGCTCGCTCGGGATCGCTCTACCCTACCCTGCCTACAGATGGTACGGAGAGCCGCCTGACGCCGTGCGCGACGAGTTCTTTCACCAGGCTCGCTTACTTGACCTTGACAGCTACACGGCGCCCGAATCCTCCGAGCCCTTGAGCACGCGGCTATGGCGCCGGTACGCTGCCGAGGCGCTCGGTCTGTTGGAGAACATACGCGAAGACCCGCGCCAAGCCGAGGTGCTCATCAAGGGTACGGAGTACCTGCGCTGCGAGGTCGCTCAGGCGGCGCGCCGGGAAATGATCACGAAACTCGAGGATTTCTTGCGTCGCCGTTCCAAGATTGCGCTGGTCGAACGCCCGGAGGATATCCGGCGCTCTCCAGGCCTGGCCGAAGCGTGCGAGATATTGTTTGGCGACGCGGCGGCCGACAAACTGGCGGAGTACTTCGACGGCGTGCCCGCGCATCCGCCCGCATCGCCCTCTTTTTGACATCGCTGATTTTCCAGGAGAAGTCCGTCGGCCAACCGGGTGCTACTATGGCGCCCTCTCATCAATGACCGGGTGTTACTCAATGTCCTATCGAGATTATGTCGCTCACGCGGGCCGACTCATTGAAAGCAAGGGCGAAGCGTGGGGCGGCATCAACGCAGACTCCGTGGCACGCATGCGGCTGCAGAATCGCTTCAAGACCGGGCTTGAAATCGCCAAATACACGGCGGCCATCATGCGGCGGGACATGGCGGCTTACGATGCCGATCCGACCAAATACACGCAATCGTTGGGCTGTTGGCATGGGTTCATCGCGCAGCAGAAAATGATCGCCGTCAAGAAGCATTTCGGCACCACGGATCGAAAATATCTGTATCTATCGGGCTGGATGGTGGCGGCGCTGCGATCGGAATTCGGGCCTTTGCCCGATCAGTCGATGCATGAAAAAACCAGCGTGCCGGCGCTCATCGAAGAACTGTATTCATTCCTGCGCCAGGCCGATGCCCGCGAATTGGGCGGCTTGTTCCGCGACATCGACGCTGCCCGCAAAGCCGGCGATGCCGTGAAGGAGAAGAAGCTGCTCGCCGCGGTCGATGCGTATCAGACCCACGTCGTGCCGATCATCGCGGACATCGATGCCGGCTTTGGCAATGCGGAGGCCACCTACCTTCTGGCCAAGAAAATGATCGAGGCCGGCGCATGTGCCCTGCAGATCGAAAACCAGGTATCGGACGAGAAGCAATGTGGACACCAGGACGGCAAGGTGACCGTACCGCACGAGGTATTCCTGGCCAAGGTTCGGGCATGTCGATATGCGTTTCTCGAACTCGGGGTGGAAGACGGCATCATCGTCACCCGGACTGATTCGTTGGGCGCCGGTCTCACGCAGCAGATTGCGTTCAGTCAGACACCCGGCGATCTCGGTGA
>Ga0116230_10004082_pt1 | contig 14288 bp, 12 predicted proteins | sample S1TSphfallax_3_FD_88678 | JGI IMG/M metagenome (GOLD analysis project Ga0116230, IMG submission 88678) | Host-associated microbial communities from peat moss isolated from Minnesota, USA - S1T2_Fd - Sphagnum fallax MG | ecosystem: Host-associated > Plants > Peat moss > Unclassified | place... | reverse complement strand
CTTCGGGTCGTCAAGTTGGCAGCTAGGCGGGATCGACCCAATCTATGCCTATAGAAAACATTACTCAGAACATTGCTTAATTTCATTGTAAGGATCTATAGATTTCCGCCGCAAGGGTACTCGTCAACAGCGACATGCGGCCGCCTTCCCTGATTCTCAGAACAGGTTGACATGTTCACCGCGACCACGGTCAAACTAGCGGTTGATCATACTTCCCTCCTGCGGCTCCTTTCGTTTTCTATCAATTGCTTGCGCTACGAAGCCTGAAGCAGCTCTACGACGTATTACTTTGGCCGCGGCATGGCTGAGAGTTTCGAAATTAGTAGGAACCACAGCGTGTCGGGCAGGCGACACGAACCGATTGTCCAAGCGAATACTGGCCGCCAAGTCTTTTGAACAAGCGGAACATTATCAAGTCACCTTGCCCAAGAACTGGGCCGAGAGGGCCTTAAAAAGCTGGTCGGATGCTCGTCATAGTAATTAGTACAGTTTGGAACAACAATGTTACTCTTGCAAGCTGGTAACAAGCCTCTCCGCCGTATCGACGACGGTGATCTTTTATTGCGTAGAGGCATCACGCGAACACACGTGCACAGCGAGAGTGACGCGCTTGAGCACCTTGCAGGCAGCCCTTATGATATTTTGCTTCTCGACCTCGATATGCCGAATACGTCGGGCGCTCGCTTCGTGACGACTATACGGCGGCTCAAACCTAAACTGCCGCTGTTCGCATTCACGGCGCAGACCGATGTCCGCTTCAAGGTAAAGGTCCTCGATCTGGGAGCCGACGACGTGATGACGGTGCTTTGCCCGATTGATGAATTACTCGCCCGAATCCGTGCCGTTCTACGGCGACTGGAAGGATACGCGACGTCCGGCCTATCCTTTGGTCCGCTCGAAGTCTTGATGGATTTGCGTCAGGTCCAGGTCAACAATCTAAAGTTGCAGTTGACACCGACGGAGTACAGATTTGTTGAGCTCCTGGTGCGCAAACGGGGAGCGTCTGTCGCCAAGGAAACATGCCTCTCCTATCTATACACCAACCGCGATGCGCCCGATGCCAAAGCGCTGGATGTGCTCTCGAGTCGCATAAGAAAGAAGTTTGCAGCAGCTGGATTGGGCGATATACTGAAGAATATTTGGGGTCATGGATATCGGCTCGAAATTGATCCTCCGGTCGCATCCAACCAAGGGCAGAGTCGCCGTGCCTATGACGGACCGCATGCCGACGTTGCTTTTTCGCATTGAATGCGCCCGGTCGATTGTGAGCGGTGAGGGCAGCGCGGCAGATGTCGCGGTTGCTCACCGTGCGCCGTATGGTTCCGCGTGAAAGCGACGGCTGCGAACACGGTAGTCAGCCCGCCGAGTGGGGGATACGCTGACGGCCCACGACCGATGTCATCACGGTGGCTGAAGCGAGAGCGGACCCGGGCCTCGACCGATATCGGCAAGGAAGACGTTTTGGAACGATCGACCCTCGTACCGATCTCGAATCGAAGTGCCGGCTGGATCAGTCGAGGCTGGTCGTCGTGGCATTTGGATCGGTACAGCGAGGTCTTTGGCTGGCCTATGCGTTTGCCGATCCAAAGCCGGCCGGCGTTAGTTGAACACGTTCGGGATCGGGATTAGATTCCGGAGCCGGGGTGGTCCCGACCGCAGGTATCGGACAATGCTGAGGCTTCACGTCGTTTCCGAATTTTGGACCGGACTCGCCTATCTCGGTGTCGTAATGGCACTTCTGTTCCTCGCGAGGAAGCGGTCGGATCTGATCTACGGCTGGCAACTTTGGCTCTTTACGATTTTCGTGCTGGTTTGCGGTCTTCGAGAGCTCCTCGAAATCCGAATTATGTTCCCGGTGACCCGACTTGAGGAGGGCACCGTCGAATTCCTGCGCGCGATATTGGCTGTGGCGGCGTTGATGGCGCTGCCTTCTCTCGTCCGACGCCTCGTCAGATTGCCGTCCCCGTTGGACCTGCGTAATGCGCTCAAGCGACTGCGTATCGCAAAGACTGAGACCGCCCAGGTCAATCGGTGGCTGAGCCTCGGGGAGGAAGTGGGGCATGTGGGGCACTGGCGGGCACGCCGCGACCGACCCACCATAAAATGTTCCGATGGAGTTTATAAAATTTTAGGCCGGGACGGGGACGGGCCGGACGTGGCTGTGGATCGGCTCAAGGGCACGCTTCTGCCGGAGGATTGGAGGAAGGTGGTCGTCGCTGTCGGCAGGGCATTCGTCAGGCGGCAAGGCTTTGAGGTGCCGGTTCGCTTCATGAGGGCCGGTGGAGACATGAGGCACGTCCTCCTTCGCGGTGTTCTACAGCCCAATGAAGATGACGAGGTCGCGTCGTTGTTCGGGGTCATTGTCGATCAAACCGACCAAAAACTGGTTGAAGCGGAGTTGCTCAAGGCGCGCGCGGCGACTGAGGCGGCCAACAGGCGCCTCGAAGCTCTGGCGCTGCGCGATGTGCTGACGGGACTTGCCAATCAACGCCATTTCGATGCGACGCTCGCCGGTGAAATACGGCGCGCTCGACGCATGAAGATCGAACTCGCGCTCCTTTTGATCGAGGTCGATGACTTCGACCATTACGCTGAGGCTTTTGGTCGTTCGGCGGGCGACAGGTGCCTCATCGCGATTGCCGCGGCGATTGAGCGGTCGCTCCATCGAGCCGGCGATCTGGCGGCTCTCTGTGAGGACGATCGGTTTGCTGTTCTCCTTCCGAACTCAGACGAAGCCGGCGCCGTCGCCGTCGCCCAACGTATTCTTCGAGCTGTCAGAGACATGAAGATGCCGCGCGAAAGGGACGGACCGGCGATCATGACCGTCAGTATCGGCGCCGCGGAGATAGACGGCTCCTCGGCGACCCAGGATCCGCTTGCGCTTGTGGGACTGGCATTAGAAGCTTGCGAGATGGCGAAGAAGCAGGGACAGGATCAGGTATGCCAGGCGAGCCTGAGGCAGGTCTAATAGACCGAACTCTGCCCCTGAACCGAAACTTTAACCGGCGATCTGTCTCATCGCCGAGTGCTCAGAGACCTTTTGGGGTATCGACGCCCGACGGGGATTGGATGCAAGGTAGCTCGCCGGAACGGGTCGGCCTCAGAGGATCTCGCCTAGACCTTGCCTACACTTCAGCCTGAAGCAGCCGCGCAGTGTCATGATCCGTGACCCGATGTTGCGCGCATCGGGATGCGGTCGTTGTCTGGCAGCAATCCGGGCGGACTTGCTTAGGGTCGGTCCGGGTCCGTGCAGAGGATCCGTAGCCAAGCTGCCGGAGGAGGTTCTGTGATTTTGGGTCGGTTAGCGCGGCCAGACAGTCGCCGGTCTCAATGGCTCTCGCGGGGCTTGATGATTGTTCTGGTGGCCTGGGCGCTGGCCATGATCCTGCCTGATCTCTATCGTCTCGTTGCACCGCTCGACTCCTTCGGTCTGTCGGCCGACAACAATGGCACGATCTTCGACGTGCGACACCCATTCGAGGACGTGAAGGCCTCGCCTGCGGCACAGGCAGGCATCAAACCTGGCGATCGTCTTGACTTACGCCACATGCATTGCAGACAGCCTTTCAGCGAGACCTGCACCGGAGTGGTCGCGATCCTGGCCGATTACGGCGGGGTCAAATACACATTGCGGGATGGGCCTGTTACTCTGGTGATTTTGCCGGCACCTCCCGGCAAGCCGATAATACTGAAGCTCAGACCGGCACCCGCGCCTCTACACTTGGGCGCGCAGCTGCTGCTTCTGGCGGATACTGTCGTCGGCGCAATGTTTGTCCTCGTCGCATTTCATCTTGTCTGGACACGTCCTGGCCGCATGACATGGGGCTTTTTTCTCTACGCGATCTGGTTTAACCCCGGCCAGGACTACACTTTCTATTCGCTCCTCCAGGTCTGGACACCCAGCGTCCTGATCGAACAGTTCCTGGAAGCCTTCACCGAGGGCGCCGCTTATGCAGGCTTGATTGTTTTTGCACTTTGCTTCCCCGGCGAGACGCTGGAGCCGCGATGGCGCAGGCTGGGCGGGGCGCTTCCCTGGCTTGGGGGTGCAATCGCAATTCTCGTATTGATAAGTGGCGCCAATCTTTTCGGCTTTCAGACCGAGACGGTGAGCAGGCTCCAATTCTTTGCGATCATACCGCTCGACATTGTGGCCTTTTGCTTGCTTGTGCTGCGGCTCCGGCACCTGCCTCCACAGGATGAGGAGCGCATGCGCTGGGCGATCGCGGGCTGCGCGATCGGCCTGCCGGCCTTCCTGGCGGCGGAGCTCTGTCAGTCCACGAGCCTGCCTCACAGCCTCTTAGGCATCGATCCCTCACAGATTGTGGTTGAGCTACTGTATCTGTTCCATGGGGTCATCGCCTATTTCGTGGGCACGGCGGTGCGCCGGCGGCGCGTGATCAGCGTCGCGATCCCCCTGCGCCGTGGCGCGATCCTCACCTGTCTCACCTTCCTTCTCGGCGTGCCGATCGTTTATCTCCACGAAGAGATCACTCAATACGGCGGCAGCCTGGGCCACCGGTACGACCTGCCCGAATGGGTCTGGCTGCTGGTGATAAGCCCTATCGCCCTGGTCGGATTGACCCGGCTACACGAGTATGCCGTAGAGCTCACCGAGCGCGTGTTCAACCGCCGGTACCACCGTGCCCGCGACCGGCTCAAGCAAGCGCGCGAGCAAATCCAGAGGGTCTCGAATTTCTCAGAGATCGATCGGCTTCTGACCGAAGTCCCGGTCGAGGGACTGCGCCTCTCTTCAGCGGCGGTCTTTCGGGCAGTCGATGGCAGTCTCCGCCGGTGCGGCCCGGCGATAGGCTGGCAGGACGCGGGGCTGCAGGAGCTGGATGGCGTTCTGGACGCGGCTCCGCTCTCCTGCTTGATGACAGGCCGTCCGCGGCCGCTACCGAGAGGGAGTTGGCAACGTCCGGGCCTCCCGGGGGACGACCTTGTGCCGTGCCTTGCCGTGCCAATCTGCGGCGGTCCCGCGGAAGGCGTCGCCATTGCATTGTTTGGCCCGCACGTCACTGGCAGTGACATCAACCAAGACGAGCAGGACTTACTCCGCGATTTCGCCGAAGACGCCGCGCGCGGCTACGACCGCATCGAGGTGGAGTCCCTTCGGCGCGAACTTCAAGCGCTGCAGGTCAAGCTTTCTGCCGCGGGCGCTGCCCTTGAAGCACGACCAATCAACTAGCTCCGCGGAGGCTCCGCTGATGGCATAAGCGCGAGGGAGGCTTGCGATCCATCGGTCGCTGTTGCGCCATTGCCCTTGCAGCCAGTCTGGTAGCACGTCTTGGGAAGGACCTTGAACACTTACTAAAGCACTAGCCGTCTAAGCCAAGGGAAAGGATGACCCCAAACGTTTGGAGCAGCATCCGTGACAACCGGTGGGTAGCCGCTTACCATCGTCTCTCTGCACAGTCGGGAGGATCCATATTACCTTTTCGGCATGACGAATTGCTCCGCCAAAACGGGTTCCGTTATTGTGATAGTCGATGATGATCCATCGGTTTGCGAGGGGCTTCTAGACCTTTTTGCGTCAATGGGAGTTGCCGCCAAGACGTTCCATCGCGCCTCGGAGCTGCTTGACTCCCCATTTTTAGGCAGCGCGTCCTGCTTGATCACGGATGTGCAGATGCCAGAGATGAGCGGATTCGAACTCTACGATCGACTGATTAGTCGCAATATTCATATCCCCACCATCCTCCTGACTGCCTTTCCTAAGGAAGCCGACCGTGCGAGGGCCTTGCGCAAAGGGGTGCGGTGCTATCTCTCCAAGCCATGTAGTGAAGCGGAACTGCTTTCGTGCATCCGGTCCGTCCTTCCCGGAGGAAGCAATACCGGTCACGATTGATATGCCTTTACACTGGATCTTTCCCGCATGAAAAGTTGCTCTTCTTGGAGAACTCGCTCCAGAAGAGTAAGGGCGGGGTCTCGAGCCGTCACCGCTAGTCCTGTTGATCAGCTGATTGGGTCCGCCCTGAGAAGGAGCCTTGCCGGCAGGTTGAGCAATGCAGTTAGACAATGAGCTCTACGACATGTCCTTGATCGAAATCGTCGCCCTCGGCGAGGCTTCAAGATGATGGCGCGACGTTGGGGTCAACAAAGTTCGGACCCACGCGACCAGGCGGTCGGCTTGACGAGTGCGCCTCGATCCGACGAGTTGATCGGCAGATCGACGACGCGTTCTTGGCCGATTGCGCTCTGGCGCCGGTTGCGGCTGCCAATGGGCGGAAGTGTAGCGCTTGTGACCCTATCCTATGCAAGCTATGCCGTCCATCTAGACTTTACGACCGCCGCATTTCTTCTTTTGACCTTACTTTCAATACTCTCTCTCGGCGGAAGTTTTGCAATCTCAATTCTACTAAGTATCGTTGCCATAGTTTCCTTAGACTATCTCTTCGTGGCGCCTTTGTTTAGCTTGGGCGTCACGAGCCAGGTCGACATCATGCCTCTGGTCGCGTTCCTGTCGACCTCATCGATTATCACGATGCTAGCCGCGTCAGCTCGGAAGAAAGCCGAGGATGAACTGCGAGAAACGCGTGCGGCTCTGGCCCGCTTCGCCCGCGTCGCCACCCTCGGAGAGCTGACCGCATCGATTGCCCACGAGGTCAATCAACCGCTCGCCGGCGTCGTCAGCAGCGGCAATGCGTGCCTCCGATGGCTTGCGGCCGAGCCCCCCAACGTGGAGCGGGCCAGCCAATCGGTCATCCGGATTATTCGGGATGCCAACCGGGTAAGCGATGTCGTTCAGCGGGTACGGAGTCTTGTTAAAAATACACCTCCTGCAATGGTCTCGGTCAATGTTAACGAGGCTGCGCTGGAAATCACGGTCTTGCTGAGAGGCGAGATAGAACGCAACAAGGTCGCGCTCACGATCGACCTCGCCGAGAACCTGCCGTTTGTTCTGGCGGACCGGGTCCAGCTTCAGCAAGTTATCATGAATCTTACCGCGAATGCCGTCGAAGCGCTGCAGGCTGTCAACGAAGGTCCGCGCGATTTGCGGCTCAGCACGCGTCGGGCGGGATCAGAAGTGCTGGTCGCAATCCAAGATACAGGCGTCGGCTTTGAACAGTCGAGCGCGACCGATATCTTCAAAGCCTTCTACACGACAAAGAGCGAAGGTATGGGAATGGGTCTTGCGATCAGCCGCTCAATCGTCGAGAGCCATGGTGGCCGCCTTTGGGCTGAAGAAAACCGGCCACGAGGTGCGACCTTCAACTTCACCGTGCCGATCCTTTAGGAGGGCAAAGCATGTCGAAGCAACCTGTTGTCTTGGAAACGGACCCGGCCGTCGTATTCGTCATCGACGATGACGCATCCATCCGAGAGGCTCTTGAGGATCTGCTAGCGTCTGTCGGCCTCGAGGTCAGGACATTTGCTTCGACGCAGGACTTCGTGCAAGCGAAGCGAGACGACGTTGCCAGTTGCATTATACTTGACGTCCGACTGCCGGGCGCAAGCGGGCTCGAGTTCCAGCGCCAGCTGTCTGAGTCCGGTGTCCAACTACCGGTTATATTCATAAGCGGCTATGGCGACGTGCCCATGACCGTCCGCGCCATGAAATCTGGAGCCGTGGAGTTCCTGACGAAGCCCATCCGGGAACAGGAGTTGTTGGATGCTGTCAACATCGCGATCGGCCGTGACCGCCTCGCGAGGCGGAATGCATCCACTCTTGCCGAGCTGCGAGTGCGCTACAGCGCCTTGACGCCCCGCGAGCGCGACGTCTTCGCACTGGTCGTCACGGGTCTTCCGAATAAGCTGATTGGAGCCAAGCTAGACTTGAGCGAAATGACCGTAAAGGTCCATCGCAGCCAGATTACCCGAAAGATGCGCGCGCGATCCGTGGTGGAGCTTGTGCGGATCGCGGACCGACTTGGCGTGTCAAACCTCCCATCGTAAACGAAGATCATAATACGCCATCGCCATATCGAGATACTGACCTGCCCGATGGCTGTTGGGCTTTCTGATGAGCACACGGAGCTAGGGCGAGCGTCGGAGTTGTCGGCTCATCGGCCTGTCACGCTCGGTGGCACAGTATGGACCTGTTGCACGCGACGATGGTGCGGTCATCGTGCGGATGCGCGCGCCTGCACGCGATGCTGCGGCGGAAGGGGCTGGTGGCGACTGCACCCGCGGCGGGGCATCCCGCCCCCCACAATCGACCGCTGACTAAGACGAAGGTTTAGAAGCTTAGCGCGCCGGCGCTAAAGGAGCCTCCCGCAGGACACGATCGCTGCCCCTTACGCAAAGAGCTCCCCACCCTTTGCATCGTTGTAGAAACAAAGGTGTCGATCCTATTATCCTTCCAAGGTTGAAGGCTGGATCACTAATTGATTTCGTTGACATAGATAATGATGGCCTCCGGTGCGTCCACTTGTGTTGGGCCGGTACGTTATCAACGTGTGCCAATTCAAACTTCAACTGAAGTCCTACAGTTCAAAAAAGGAGAAGAGTCTAATGACACACAGAACGATCCTGGGGCTTGGCGCCTTGGTCGTGGCGGTCGGCCTCGGCCAGGCCGTGTACTCCCGGCTCCCGCATTCGTTTGGCGGCAGCGCGCATGACGATCAAACGGAACTGACACGACTGTCAGCAAATGATGTTGCATGGAAGGGCAACGCAGTTGCTGCAGAGCAGCCCATCCAGCTCATTCGCGACGACCTGGCACCGCTCAGCCGCCACCCCGTCAAGCTGGCGGGAAACAGCGTCGTGCTGCCCAGCCAGCGCCCGGCCTATCTGACAAGGAATAGCGTCGTGCTCCCGAGCCAGCGTCCCGCGTATCTGGCGGGGAATAGCGTGGTGCTGCCCAGCCAGCGTCCAGCCTATCTGGCCGCGAACCGGACCGCTCTTACGTCTGCCCAAGCAGCCGAAGGTTAATCCGCCTGCGAGCCAGTAGCCTCAAGACCTGGCTCGGACTTCTAGAGAAGTTCCACAAACCCCCTGTTAGAAAAGTAGTTAAGTCAATGAAAAACATGTTCACGCTTTCACTGTCAGCAGCACTTGGTGTTGCACTTTTAGGAAGCAGTTTTGCCGTAGCACAGACCGCGTCCCAGGCGAGCTTTTCGGACCGCGCCCCGATCATCTTCCTAAAGCCGGGACAGACGGTGGCAACAGTGTCGCAGTCAGGATTGGGGCCTGTCGGCACCTCCTTTGGTTACGCGATCCACACGCCAGCTCATTTGCTGAAACCTGGTCAGTCTCCGGTTGGCGATCCTACCCCGGCGCCGTGATCATCTGGTCCCTTCCTAAGACGTAAATGCGGTCACGTTTGAGCAGGACCGGGAACGAGCCGGTCTTGCTCGCCTCCGCGCAGAATCTTCATGTTTCGAGAAAGTGTTACGCGCAACAGCCAAACCGGCGTCTGCCAGCAGAGCGAGCTCGCGAAGAGCCCCTTCGCTGAAAGAATCTGGCTTGATGGCTCATCATCGGACTGCCTCGCTCCGATGCTGTCTGATCTAACTCATCTGACCCGAAGGAAACAATCCATGTCCGATCCATCCGTCTTCTCTACCAGGCGCAGCCTGCTGGCGGCGGCCGCTGCCGCCGGTGCCATCGGTGTGCTGCCCGCAACATCCGCTACCGCATTTGCCGATGATGCGATCCGCCCGTTTCATATCGATGTCCCACAGGCCGATCTCGATGATCTCCGAAGCCGCGTGAACAGGACGCGCTGGCCTGATCGTGAAACAGTGTTCGATCAATCTCAGGGTGTTCCGCTCGCAAGAATGCAGTCGCTCGCGCGCTACTGGGGTACGGAATATGACTGGCGGCCGGTCGAGGCGAAGCTCAATGCGCTACCCCAGTTCATCACCAGGATCGATGGGCTTGACATTCAATTCGCCCATGTCCGGTCCCGTTATCCGAACGCACTGCCGCTGATCATGACGCATGGGTGGCCGGGATCGGTGCTGGAACTCCTCAAGGTCGTCGGCCCACTCACCGACCCGGTGGCACATGGCGGCCGGGCGGAGGATGCGTTCGACCTCGTACTGCCCTCCATGCCTGGCTACGGCTTCTCGGAGAGGCCGCGCGGTGTCGGCTGGGGCCCCGACCGTATCGCCCGCGCCTGGGCCGTCCTGATGCGCCGCCTCGGCTATTCACGGTATGTCTCGCAGGGAGGGGACTGGGGATCGGTGGTCTCGGACGCCATGGCGCGTCAGGCGCCCCCGGGTCTGCTTGGCATCCACGTGAACATGCCCGCGACCGTGCCGCCCGATGTTGCTCGTGCATTGAACAACGGCGATTCCGCCCCGGCCGGATTGTCGAAAGCCGAGATCGCAGCTTTTGATCAGCTAGACAACTTCTACCGGAAAAATACCGGGTACTCGGCGATGATGGTCACGCGCCCGCAGACCGTCGGCTACGGGCTTTCGGATTCCCCGGCAGGCCTGGCAGCCTGGATGTACGACAAGTTCACGCAATGGACGTATAGCGGCGGCCAGCCCGAGCGCGTGCTGACCAGGGACGAGATGCTCGACGACATCACGCTCTACTGGCTGACCAACACCGCCGTCTCGTCGGCGCGTCTATACTGGGAAAACGACGCGAACAACTTCAACGCCGTGGACATCAGCATCCCGGCCGCCGTGACCGTGTTTCCAGGTGAAATCTACCGCGCGCCACGTAGTTGGGCCGAGCGGAGTTATCGCAACCTCATCTACTGGAACGAGGTTGACAAGGGCGGCCACTTCGCCGCCTGGGAGCAGCCGGACCTCTTCAGCAGAGAGCTCCGCGCGGCATTCCGGCCGCTACGCGCGTCACGGGAAGGTTGAAGGCTCTGCGGCATGCACTGGCATCGCCCGCCGTCTGCGCTCCACCGCGGGGGCGACGGTCGGCCAGCGCAGCCGCATGATCCCGGCCGCGTCATGCCTCGGTTGTTTTAGAGCGCCCCGTCGATGACCTCAATACCAAGCCTCTGGAAGAGAGCCGTCATCTTTGAGGGCAGGCGATCTGTGACCAGAACATGGATTTCATCCAGCCGCGCAATTCGCACCGGAGCGCGCCGGCTGAACTTGGTCTGGTCCGTGACGAGGACGATGCGGCGGGCATTCTCAATGATGGCCCGTGATACCTGAACCTCGCGGACATCGTAATCCAGCAGGGTGCCGTCCTCGTCGATCGCCGAGGTGCCTATAATAGCGAGATCGACCTTAAACTCGCGAATGACTTCGGCCGCCATCTGCTCGACCACGCCCCCGTCGCTCGCCCGGATGGTGCCGCCGGCGATGATGAACTAACGCGGCGCGGCTAGAGTGATGCGATCAGAGCTTGGCTTCCAATGGGCTGAAGCGCGTCCCGTCAGCATCTCTCAACTTCACACGATAGCATTTCTTCTACGCTTATTCATGTAGCCTTGCGCACAATGGTTAGATTTGCGGCACCAACCACATCCAAATGTCTACAACTTTAGATGGTCTATCGATTTGCTTATAGCCTCAGAATTGCCGGGTAGGGCTTAGCCCTTCCCGCGGTCACTTATGGTCATGGCGGCGCGACCGTGAGCGACTGGAGGGCGACACGATATCGAAAGATTCAGACGCTTTACGCGTCGATTTTAAACTTATATGGAAACTAGGCAGACGTTTCGCTCTCCAAGCTCTCGCGTGGATAGGACGAGAACAATGAAAAAACGCTATTTGCTACCGGGTGTGCTCGCGGTCGCGATTCCCGGCATAGCGCGGGCGCAAGATCCGACCTCCTTTCCTGCTGTCGTCTGGGACGTGCGCCCAGGGCTTTCTACGTCCGCGAGCACGATCTGCGCGCTTGTAGGGGATTTGGGTCGACATCGGGCGCTTGCTCTAATCGCGGATTCCGCTAGCCCGGAGCGTGACCTCATCCTGCTGCTCGATGACGGAAGGGCGCTGCCTCGTCCGCAGGCTTCAGCATCCACATTAATGATCACGGCCCCCGGCGCGCCGCCTCTGTCTATCCCCGGCACCACAGAATTCGGACAGTTCAAGACGACACTACAACAGCCGACCTCAGGGCCTTTCTTGCACCTGTTCGAGGCAAAACCCAACATGACGTTGGCGCTTGACGGTGAGACGCCCATCCCGGTCAACCTCCTAGGCACCACCCGGGCAGCGCAGGCTATGGAGCGTTGCGAAGAAGAACATGACATTCCACAGCCCACCGTAGCTCGCGTGCGGGTGGCAAGGGGTTCCAGAACACGACTGCGCGTTGCGAGTGCTCACAGACATCACATGCGTATTGCACTCGCGACGGTGTCTTTACCCGCGCCCCCACCTGCTACACTACCTTCACCGGCTCCAGCCGAAGGTGCCAGCTCTCCAGGTAACGCAACACCTGTGGATGTGACTCCGGCCGATACAGCCCCCGCAGCCGCGCCAGCGTCAACGACGGCTCCCGTAGCCGCGGCGACGCTCATGCCCACTGAGGCGCCGCCCTCAGTTGATGCCCCACCATTGACGCAACATCCGTTACAGACGCCATCGAGTTTCCAGCTTTTGCTTGCAAAGGCAATCGAAACACAGTTCGTTGCAGTCATTGAAGACGGGAAGGCAAGCTATCAAAATACAAGCGATAAGATCCTGAGCCTTGCGGCAAGAGCAGACCGAGCAACCGACCTTTGCACATTACTAGGCAGAGAAAAGAATGCGGAGGATTGGAGCGGAACAATCGATGCGCTTTCCACCAGCGCTCAAGGCTGGGGCATTCTTTCAGTGAAGCTTGCATACGGAATCGAGCTAACTAACGCCGGTCCGCCCACAAGCGGAAATGATTTCTTAATCGATCCGACATCAGACCTTTTCCAGGCCGTGTCCAAGATGCACGTTGGCGATGAGGTGACCTTCTCCGGGCAGTTCTTCGAGAGCGATGCAGACTGTATTCAAGAATTGAGCGGCAACCAAGACCAGGCCATGGCGTCGCCGGTCTTTCTCATCCAGTTTACGAGCATTGGCGTGCAGCGGTAGTCTTTTGAAGGTGATTGGATCTTCTCTATTTGGGCCGAGACTTGCGAGTTTGCAGGGGCAAGAAATCCTCTCACTGACAGCAAGCGGGCGGCCTGGTACCCAAGCCGCCTTCCAAGACGGCTGAGGCACTTCGAGCTGAAAAGGGATCCTGAACCGATCCGTCACATCACGCCGAACCGAGCGAAGGCCTCCGCGGCACCCATACCGCCCCGGATGGCGTTTGCCACCAAGTTCTCGGTGTTCACCTTCTCGCTGGCGCGGGCAATCGCCTCCTGCTCAGCCTCGGGCGGTATGACCAGCACGCCTTCCCGGTCGCCAAACAGAAGATCTCCCGGGCGGATGCGGATGCCCTCGATCTCGATCGCACAGCGAAAGTCGATGACCTTGCCGCGCGCGCCCTGGTCCTGAGCATAAAGCCCGCGGCTGAAGACTGGAAAGCCCAGCTTCTCAATCTCGGAACTGTCGCGGATATAGCCGTCAAGCACGGCACCCGCGGAGCGGAGATGGACCGCGCGCGTGGACATCAACCCGCCCCAGAGCGCGAAGCGCAGGGAAGACCCCGTCGCCACATAGATCTCGTTCGGGCGGAGATCATCCAGCGCCTCGAACATCAGGCCAAACGGCTTGCGCGCCAGCGGCCCCTTCGAGGTCTCCGACCCATCGGCGAAGATATCCGCCTCAAGCACCGGCATGGCGCGGCCAGCCAGCTTGGTCGCTGATTGCAGGGGCATGATGCCGGCGGGCAGAAACTGATGGCGGTAGCCCATCACGTCGAGCACATCGCCCACCACGGCCGTGAAAAGCTCCGCCTTCAGTAGCCGGAACAAAGTCTCGTCATCCATCGCGCTCATTGCTTCTTCTCTTTCTTTCAGAACCCGACCAAGGCGCCGCCATCGACGACCAGGGTTTGACCGGTGACGTATCCACCCGCCGGCGACGCCAGATAGACACAGGCCCAGCCGATATCCTCGGGCGCTCCGAGCCGCTTGGCCTGAATGCGGCCGAGGATCTTCTGCCGCCGCGGCTCGTCAGCCTCGGTCGCGGCCCGAAACAGGTCCGTGTCGATCCAGCCCGGCGCCACAGCATTCACCCGCACACCCTGCGCCGCGAACTCGGCGGAGAGGCCGCGCACGATGCCCAGGATCGCCGACTTCGCCGCCGTGTAGCCGAGCACGAGAGGCTGCCCGATGAAGGACGTCATGGACGCCACGAACAGCACCACCCCGCCGCCGCGCGCGACCTGGCCCGGCACGACATGGCGCGTCAGCTCAAGGGCGCCGCGAATATGTACGTCGAAGACCGCGTCAAAATCGGCGAGGTTGGACTCGACGAAGGGCTTCTTCACCGTGTTGCCGG
>Ga0116230_10004081_pt1 | contig 14291 bp, 12 predicted proteins | sample S1TSphfallax_3_FD_88678 | JGI IMG/M metagenome (GOLD analysis project Ga0116230, IMG submission 88678) | Host-associated microbial communities from peat moss isolated from Minnesota, USA - S1T2_Fd - Sphagnum fallax MG | ecosystem: Host-associated > Plants > Peat moss > Unclassified | place... | reverse complement strand
GAAAAATCATTAGCCCTCTTGTCAAAAATTTCAAAAATTTAGATTGAAGGCAACTAGAAGCAAACCCTAACCTAGTAAGGACAAACACATTAGTTATGAACTAGTTGACCATGAGGACAACATGAGAGTTATGATAATTGTTGTAAATTTAGTAGATATATTCTTTACATGTTGAAAATTTTTGATTTAAAAATTCATTTGCTATAGTTTAAAAAATTTAAAATAAATAGAACCTAATTTTCATGAAGTCAATTCTTTTTTGGGGTTTTTGGGTGAAATGTCCTAACAATTATCAAAGGATTCATTTTTTTCATTTTACCCATGGGACGAGGAGAAGGAAAAACAAATTCACTTTGTTAACTGGCATAGCGACAATACAAAAGGTTTGCTTTCGATTGTTGTGCTAAGTGAGATGAGATTTCTTTAATGTGATTTTCTAATTTTTAGATTTAAAGCTCCCTTTACATTATGATGAGGGACCATGACCATGGAAATGTTGAAAGCTCTCAAAACATAATCAAAGGCCCATGGACATTCAAAAATCATTTCTGTGTGGGCCCGTGTTGTCAAGTCTTAAGTAAAATGAAAACAAACTTTATTGAAGTAACAACATACTGTGATAGAACCAAAAAAATTATTATTATTTTATGTAATTTTTTAATTTCTAGTTTGATTTTTTTTAAATTATTATTGATTTAGGGTTTTTTTTTTTCCTTTTTTTCTTCACTTTCCTTCCATTTCTTCTTTCTCCACTTTTTCCTTTTTTCTCTCATTTTTTTCATTTTAGCAAGAACGATCATCCTAAAGAGAAAATAATGTGTCAAAAAACTCTGACCAATCACAACTTTTTTGGCCAATGGGTTAACGAACTTCACTATGCTCACCTTTAATTATTTTCTTGAATCAAAACAACGTTATGTAAAAAACTCAAAGAAATCACAATTTTTTTGGACTATGTGCTAACAAACTTTGCACCTACCTTCAAAAATATTTTTTTTTAATTTTGAGAAATTTTATGTTACATTCCAACATCCAACAAATCAAGGTTCTTTTGGCCCATGGGCTAATGAACTGCACACCTTTCAAAAAAAAAAATAAATTATGGAAAAAAAATCTATGACAAAAAATGTTAAACTAATCATGGCTTTTTGGGCTCATGGTCTACTAAATATCTGACCCACCTCTACCTTTAAAAAAAGTTATTAAATTTTTTAAATTTCAACCATCAAAATATGACCAATCTTTTGTTTTTTTTTAAGGTCATGGTCCAATGGACTTGGTGGTAGGCACACCTATTTGAAAGGGGGGGGTGGGGGTGGCTTTGTAGCAAGTTCGTTAGACCATGAGACATTATCCATATTGTATTTTGTTTTGATAATTATGGGCTTTGGAGCTCTAGTGTAAAAGCTGCCTAAGCTGGTGGAGATATTCAATTTTGTATCATTTTTGTCACTATAAATTAATTTAATTATTTTCTCAAAATTATGTTGTATTGGGTCCTCATTCATCATTGGGGGCTTCCTTTATAAAAAGTATTCCCAAACTTTTTTCCACTAGTTTTTACAAATAATATTTACACATGACAAATTTAAATGAAAAAACAAATAGACCAAGTTAAAATAATTTGTGGTGGTGATGATTTTTCACATGGTTGCATTATTGTGCAATTTTTTTTTTAATACAAATGTCATTTCGTTTTTAATAAACTCTTATGGACAACTAAACCTGTTTTTTTAATGATTATTTCTTGCACATGTAACATGTGCCTAGAGCTAGAAATTATGAGCCTAATAAATATAATCAACAAGTGAAAAGGTTTTTTTTTTAATCTATTCATTATATCCCTTTGGTTTAGAATTTCAAACTTTTGAAATTTTGATATGATTATACCCAATAAACATGTATTTGCATAAAGAGAAACATGTTTTTTGTTATTTAAAAAATTGAAATCAATTGTATTCTTTTATTTTAAATTATAATATGCACAATTGACTCTAAATTGACTAGAGATTCAAAATCATTTTCACACAACATCAGGCTAATAGCACAAGCCATAATATTGTCCATGATATTGAAATTAGTATTAAATTGGTACAAGATTAGTATTGCCTCAAGTCCTTACCAACTTGATATGGGTATTACCTAAGCCATATTAAGTTCATAAGGTCTTTGCTACCAATATTGCTACCATTGTTCATACCAAGTGCATGCTTACATATCATACCAATGTTGGTGCAAACATTGATGCTAACTTTAGATTTTTTGGGTGAATAACTATAATTCAATATGATGTGTGTACAAATCATAAAGAACAATGAGAAAAATCCTTTAGTTTTGTGAGGGTTCTTGCTCTTGTGAACTAGACTCACAAAATATATTGTGCATTTTATAGATAAGGTTATACCCTAAGGTGGAAGCCATGCCAAATTCAAGGGCCTTGGTGAAATTGGTTATGCCAAGCCCCTCCCCTATTTTGTATATTGTAGTGGTTTTCAAATAAACATTTCACCAAAACAATTAAACCCAATTCTTCTTGCACACCTTAAAGTTCACATTCACAACATTTTCAATATTGATGGGGTGACATTAATGTTGCACAAATGGGTCTTTTATTCAAATACACTTAAATGTAAATAACATATTCATTATGATACATATGATTATGATGGACTTGTTTGAGTTATGGTGATTGATTTATTGTGTTATATATATAGAAAATTATAATTATGTTATTAATAATAATTATCTTGAGTATTACAATTGTATTACCTTTTTATACCTTGAAACATCTTTAAATTGTGTAGAGTTTGTCATTAAAAAAATTCATACAATACTTTAATGTAATGTGTTGATCAAGGTTTTATTTTCAAGTAGGTGCACTAGTTAGGATCTCAACATTAATTAGTAGTAAATGGCGATTGTCCTAATGGACAAGTAGATTATTTTTGGGAATCTTGCGTAGTTTTGGCGACGTACAAGAACACATTGTCTAAATTTAACAACTTATTTTTTTTCTCAAGATATGGCAAATGTTTTTTACAAGTTTCCAAAAAGCCCCTTTGTTGGATTTGCCATCCTTTTTTTTTGTCACCAAATTGCAAAAATTTGCCCCAAAAAAACATTGATGTTGATCATGTTTATATTGACCAATTGTGTAATTAATTTTATTTCTTCACTTGCCATGGTGTTGTAGTGTTGTATTTTTACACATATTGTACATAATTTGATTTACCTATGATTTATCATATGTTGGTTTGGCTATATTTCATTGATAAATTTATAGTAGACTAAAATTATTTATTCTAACCCTTATATGTTGTGGATTATTAGATCAACACCGAAGATCATTATCGAAAATAACAAAATCATACATATAAATATTTGAAATCTCAAAACATGAAAATTGAAACTCGAAGGCACACCTTGAAATAAACCCCAAACATCAAAAAGTTGAAACCATGCTCACATTGAATTGGGTTCCAAGAAATAAACTTCACATAAATTAATGTCTTATAGTAAACACCTAACATAATGAAAAAGTTTGAAATTGGTTATTTCCCTTTAACTTTATTAAATTGAGTAAATCTTATATGCCCTTGTTTTCACCCAATTTGGAAAGTTTTTTGAAGCTATATACCTTTATCTAACTTTTTGTTGAAATTTTTGTTTAATCTTATCCAACTAGCACCTTAAAATTGATATTTTTGTTTGATACCAATTAACAACATCATGTCATGCCCCACAACACACACATGTTGGAACAAGGTGGCTCGTTGTTGACATGCCTAAATCCACACATTAAGGTCATCCATGTTGATTATCACCATTGCATCTTGTCGGATTGAGGCTGGTAACTTGAACTCACAGCCAAACAATAAGAAGTGTGGTGAAAAAGATGAAAGAAAAACTTGTTATAGTAGTTGTAATAACCATGGTAGCTATAAAAGCCATGGTAACTATAAGTCCCATTCTCAAGTATGGCCTTTATGGAGACCATACTTTTGCAAACTCGGCTTCACCATCTACATCATCCATTTAACTAACCCGTTTGCCTCATGATGGTCTCATAAAGTTATATGATGATCAAGTGTTTTCACACAATTTTTGGAATTCCCCATAGAATTTTGTACCTTGGCCAATGAGAACTTTGGTTGGAGCCCCAAACCTATCAAATACCTTGTCCAAAAATGCATATGTTGCCCTTTCATTGGTACAATTTGGCAACAGAACCAACTCCAAACTCCATCGATATGCAAGCCCCATAATTAATAAAGGTTATGAGTGAAATGTAGGTGCATTGAAAGATTCATGAACTTGGTCACACACCATACACCTATAAACAAATTGTTGAACTTGCAATTACATCCTTCACCACCAATATTGTGTACAGAATAAATTTGTATGGACTTGTCAGACCCCAAAATGGCCCAACTCCTCATGAGCATGCCTCACAAGGCTCTCACGTTGTTATGGGTGAAGCACAACCTTCACTTGTCCATTTGCCCACATTCGTAAGAGGGAATTACCTTCCCATTTGAATTGTTTTGTCTTGTGCACAACATGATCCCTTTCTTTAGGTGTTAATCCAAATGGAACTTCACATGCTTACAAATATGCAATGACATGTGCATCATCATAAATATTTAAGGCACCATTGTCCACATCATGGGGATCCCCATCATCGACACTAGTCTAATGAACATCTCCAAAACACCCCAATAAGGTATAAAGGTATGTGAAGGCATGCCATCTTAATACCACCTCCAAATCCACATCACCATGCAAAATGAACCCTAGTGGTATCCTCTTCGTTGGAACTTGGGTTCTAACTCAACCCATCGGCATGTCAATTAACCCCACTAGGCTTATGAATTATATCAATGTCATATTTTTGCAAGATAAGTGCCCACCTGGCCAACTTTCCTATGAATCGATATAATTTCATAAGGAATTTCACAAGCCGATGATTGGTAATCAAAGTGAATAGGCTACCATAAAAATAACATTGGAATGATGCAATAGCCCAAACAACCACAAGGCATTCCCCTTCGTATGACTTATATTTGGCATGTATCTTATTGTTGGACCAACTAACATATGCCACCACAAATTTTCGACTATCATCATCAAGTTGGGTAAGCATAGCTCCCACCTTATAATGTTTTAATCAATGTGTAATTAGAATGGTCATCCTTGAATGGGTCGCCTCAACATGGGAATTGATGAAAGCCTACCCTTTAATTCCTAAAAGGCTTGCTTTTGTGCCTCATCCCAAATGAACTCCTAGTCAATATTTGTCAATTGGGTTAAAGGTTTGGCTATGATACTAAAACCTTTCACAAACCTCTAATAGTAATTACATAAGCCCAAAAAAACTCATAACTAATTAACATCTATTAGTTGGGGAACTTATGAAATGGCTTCAACCTTGGCTTTTTAAACCCCCAATCCACTTAAATAAATCATGTGACTCACGTATTCCACTTGAATATGAAAGAACTGGCACTTGCCTAGATGAAGTTTAAAATTATGTTCCTTAAGTCTTTTAAACACCTTTCACAAATGGTGCATATGATTTCATGGGGTTAAACTAAAAAACATGATGTCAACAATGTAACATTTGGCAAAACCAAGACCCACCAACACTCGATCCATGACCCTTTGAAATTCTACAAGGGCATTCTTTAAACCAAATGGCAAAAACTTGCATTAATACAAACAATCCTTCCCATGGGGATCAATTCCCCAAAAAAATCATTTTGATTTTGTCACCTTCCTTCAATGGCAACTGATGGTAGCCAAACTTCAAGTTCAAAGTATTAAAAACCTTGGCTTGTCCAAAGGCATCAAAGATCTCCTTCAGTGGGGCATGGCATATTTATCTAAATGGGTCTATTTATTCACCAGACAATAATCCCCACACATGTGGAGTTCAATCCAATTGTTAAAAATGTACTTCTTGACCAGTGTCACTATTGTTAAAGCATATTCACCCAAGTAGACAATTCCACCAAACCAACATCCAACAACTTTGTTGTTTGAGCTTAAACTAAGGCTTTCTCCACTTCACTAAGCATGTAAGGTTGCTTGAAATTTGGATTATCATGTTTCAATATCATTTGGACCTATTGTCCCCTTAATTAACCCAATTCCTTCAAACAAAAGGCAAAACATCTAATGAAATCTTGTATTATCCATCATGTTTCATGCACCTCACCTCCTATAAATGTTCAGTCAATTCTTGGGTCCCATGCTTTTGTAGTCACATGCACCTTGGGTTGGGATATGGAACATCCCCAACATCAAATTAGGTTGAAGGCATGGCTTGTGATTATTATGTAAAATGTGGAAAGGTGCCATCATGTCTTAGCACCCCCACATCACCAATTTCATGTTCCACCCAAAAAAAAGTCCCTTGGCATCCTTGATCCCATAATTGCCAAGGATGTACTTGTCATGTTATAACATCACCCCCCGCCCCCCCCTTTGCACCATCATAGTTAACCTAGCAAAAGGTGCAACAAGTGAAAGATGGGGTGAAGAGGGTGGGTGTGATTAACCAAAACATAATTGTTCTACCAAGACCAAACTAAAAATCCATGTGAAGCAATTAAGATCCATAACTTGCACCAGAATCTGCCTACAAATTCCTTCAAAAATGCCTTACACAGTTATGGTGCCAATGTAGAACCCCATGGCCTATTCCCTTTCATTTGCATTGGTGTCTTCCATACTAGATGAATGGGGTCTCAAATCATTCGTAGGGCCCCATTCCTAAATGCATCAAAATGTGGAAAACTCATGAATGTTGGTAAGGTTGTTTGTGGAAGGCCAACCCTCTTAACCATAATTGAAGGTGGTTGGTCATCATGATGAATTGTATATGAATGGTGTCCTGGATTTAGTATGTCATCCACTAAGCATGTGGGTGACCTGGGAATGAACTCATATGTTCGTTAGATCATCTTTGGTGGTGTTAAATTAATCCACATCCATCGGAATTGATGGGCTTGTGAACCAACTAAAGCAACATCCATTTGCATTGGCTCGTTGATCCAAGCTTTGATATGTTGCCATCCATCCAAAACAATTGGCCTATAATCCCCCAATGGTGGGACATTCTACAACAAATATGCATATTGGTGCATATGTGTCTGCTACAAATGTTGCACAACACAAATCAATTCCTAGAATAAACTTGACCTAGGATTAGAAAGTCCTTGGCTTGTACCTACTTGTGAAAGACCTTGACATGACCATTTAAAAATGACCAAGTCAATTGAGCCAATCCCGGCCAAATATAGTGTCCCCCAACAAGGTGATGTTGTTTAATAAATAACACTAATAACCTTGTATGGCCAAAGTTGGTAACAAGTGGGGATACTTTTGTTGCAACATCATAACATGCCACATGTAGGTTTGTCTAGCTTGTGGATCCTTCTTCACATAATGGTATATCTAGAGTAGGATGCCTAGTTGTAGAGACGTAATTAAATAAAAAATAATGCCTCCAAACAATTCAAGTAGGCATATTCTAATGTGCCCCCAAACTTTTTAAGAAACCCAAACTTGGGTTTCATAATGAAATAATAGAAAAAGAAAAGAATTAAGGCACACTCCTTAACTCTCAACATTTCAAGGGTAGGAGGGTGTGCTAGAGCTCCGAAATGGAACTAGGATGAATTCACAAACAAGAGTTCAAAATGAAATCAACTTACACAACCAAAAAAAGAGGGTGGTTAATGCAAGTTGAAGTGGCATATTAAGTAAGGAGAACCTCAAGCACAAGTTTTACATAGCTCGCAACCTTTGGGAGGAGGCACCACTCCCCTCCTTATATTATATTCTATGAGAATTTACAGGGGCTACATCCAAATGACATGTTTTCCTAGGACTCCCAAATGGGAGTCCCAAAATTGGGACTCTTATTGTCTTGAAACTCTTGATGTTCATATCTTCTTCAAATCAAACCTTTTTGGATCATGCGAGGGCAATATTTTATATCATTTAGAAGGTCTTTCTAGCTAGAGTCATTTGGAGATCATTTGACCCTTATTCTAGGGGGATTTAGGACTTTTTTTTTACTATAATTCATGCATTTCAAGTATAAATGAAAATGTGAGGACACTTTAGGCATCTACATTTTGAGACCTTTCCAATGGTATCCTGGGGGCCCGATTTGGTGTTTGTTTGCCTTTTCAACCAAGGCTTTGAATATTTGAGACTCTTAGACGATTCAAAACCCAATGTGGAAATGCATTTAGGAATCATTGGGTTCAATCTCTTGCATTCCGCCTCATGTGTAAGAGTGTGTTTCAGTTTTGAACACACTTTTTTGGCTTCAATTCGTGAACCCAATGTTAAGGTTACGATATATTCCATCCTTGGGAATATCCCACTAAATAATCTTAGTATCCAATGGGCTCAAACTTGGAGGCCCATTACTAACATCCATTAATGAACATGGGCTTGGTGATGATGGAATGTGCCAAGCCTAATGAATGTAGTGACCGGTCGATGCCTAAAGTTCATTCAATGTGCCCCGTGGTGGCCTAATATCCAATGAATAAATTGGAATGATTAACATTTCTTATGGCCCTGACACCACTAATTCACCATTTGGAAGTGCATCCTAATCATGGACATTACCTTCCAATAATTCAAATCCATGTGCAAGGCCTGAAAATCCAACCAACATACTTGCCTTGTTAGATTTTCTTGCTTTCCCCCCAATGAATCACATTGGCAATGAAGCCTTGTGATTAGCTCATGTTTGCTAACCTAGACAATAGTATGTGGTTTTTTCTCAAAAATCAATGGCAACCCATAGGGGGTACAACACCACACCTCCAACCAACACATCATAGGATGTAACATGTGTGACCGTTATTTGGGCCCACACAATAGTGTAATCTATGGCTTGTTGGGATTAACTTGGATCACAATCTCCTGTTTGGTTAACCATCGTGCCTTCTCTAACCCACCCATGGATGTCAAAATTTAATATGGGCACGGGTCAAAATCGGCATGGGTCAATCCAAGACCATCAACAACAACTTTGCCCAACATTAATGGTTAGACACCAAAATTGAACAACACTTTACAAGGTTGGTATTGATGTGCCAATGCCCCCCTCAACTAAAACATTCCTTCCTCATCATGCACAACCATAACCCCAAGAATAACATTGGCAATTTGATCAATGGTTGACCATGCTAGAAGGTCATGAAGTTTGGCCATAGCTGCATGCCAAGATTCAAATTGAACCTTAGTCACCTCTAAATGATTGGCCTTGAAAACTAGATGGGGAACTACATGAAGTACAAAAATGTCTTCTAACCTAACCATCACATCTAGTGTTCCACCATTTTCACATAATGTGGCCGCCATGTAAGACTTCTAGTTGAATACATGAAATGACCAATGTCCTAGTAGAACATAGTGGTGCCTAACACATTGCTTTGGCTGCCCCCATCAAACTTGTGGGTGTTTTAGACCTAAGAATAGAACTAGGTGCCTTGACATTCCATTACAAGTTGATGCCCCCATGGGATTGGGAATGGTGTATGTCAACACAAATGATTATGGGAGACACACTTTGCATTGAACCTCACCATGCTAAAGATCTAACCTCTCATTAACACCTCATGGTTATGGCACCTGCACATTATCTCATGTCATACTTGTAACAATGGAAATCATCTCATTAAGATTTAAAACCATAGCATGGTTTTTTATCATATATTGCCCATGATTCATGATCTTTTGACATATGTGGCATCGTATCATCTAGTGCCACTGATCTTGAAAAACCAACTCCACAAAAGGATCATGGATTAACATTTGACCCATATGATTAGCCATTTTCCTAATCCTCAACCTAAATGCAATGGATTTCTTGACCTAGATGCAATGGATTTCACTTTAGTTGCCATGTTTATGACTTTAATCTCCAACTGTGCAAACCTAGTGTCCATGGTGTTGGGCTAGCCTTGAGTTGGCTTGGCAGTCGACCTTTTGTTGGCCGCACTTTTCCCTTCTAACCCTTTTTAGAACCTTGGCCCATATTGGCACTAATGTTCTATGATTAACCCAACCATAATTATGGGTGAAATGTGAAGAAATGATCAACATCATGCCCATGTGCATGACAATGGGAACATGGTCAGTTGGGATTAGGGTTGGAGGTTGTGGCATATGGTGGATTGGGTCAATTTTTCTTCTTGTGAGGCCCACCACACCTCTAACACCTTATTCCGCTGAATAAGATGTGGAACCACCACTTGAATATGGTTTGACCCACCTTGGCCTTGGGTGGTATAGACTTGGTGGGATGACCTTGTGATTGTTGACCTAATGGTGCTAAACAATTCCTTGAGTTTTCTTTGTTAAATCCGTTTGTTCTAGATGACCACCCATTCTTTCACCATGTTCATTTCAATCCTTTTCGACAATTGAAACACACTAATTAAAGTGAGTTGGGCAGATTATAATAAAAGACATTTCACACAAAATGTTTAAGCTTTTTGTCCAATATCCCATACCAAAACTGAACTATTTGGGCTTTTGTGTCATCTTGTGTCACAACATTACAACAAAAGTGTCCATGTATGTTAAACGATTTTGTTGGATTTTGAGTGAATTCATTAGTTATAATGAACGGGGACAAGTGAAAAAGTAGTGAATTCACTGGTCTAGTGAACGAGGATTAGTGAACTGCACCCACATTTTGTAGTAGTGCAATGATCAACCTACACACCCATGCATAAGCTTCTCATAAACTCTCATGGGGCTTACGTTGGAAATCTTGTAAACTACGCAACTTTTCAATCCTAACCCCTTCGTAAATCTGCCACAACTCATGGAAGAATTCCACAATTGGGTTAAATGTGGGCAATGAACCATGTATACTAATGGATGCACATGCACCACCACTTTAATAGTTCCACCACTTCCGGTGGCTCCACTACCACTAGTGTTTTTGCTTCCATTTGCTAAACTAATGCCCAAAGTTGCTATTGCACCACTTGGGCCATAATTCCCCTAGTGATATGAACATAATTGGGAGACCAATGTAGTTGCCACTAATAAATTTGAACCTCATGGGCAAACTTGAACTCATGATAGTCATCTATAGGCAACCCTTCCAAATGTTGAAATGAACATTTTCATGTTATGAAGGGTGTGAATAGTTGGGGATTGTGCATTTGTTACATATCACACTAGTTATCAAACTCTTGGATGAAATCATATGGCTTAATGGTGCCAACCACCCCTGAATATCAATGGGGTCCTTTGGTGGCTCCATACATCTCTTCCATGTCTCACAACAATGGTATGGTGACAAACCTTGGGGAAAAATCTATGTAAAAATTTGAAGACTCTCCCCCATATGATGATGAAGGTGGTTGAAATCGCACCCCTTACTTGGTGAAACCATTAATAATAGTGTCCATGTCCTTTGAATCTTGTGTCAGATGAACCCTAAACCCTAACTTGGGTATGCCCCCTAAAATTCAATCACAAAAAAATGATACACTTGTGATGGCTCAAACTAAATCAACAATGATGTTGAACTTGTTGTGGCTTAACCAAACCCCCAAAACATAAACCTCATAACATGAACCCAAGGATGTTGCACTTGTATGGCTAAGGCACATGCTCCCACAAAAACATTTTATAGGGCCAACAAACTAAGGCACATTGTGTTCACAATAAGGTGGTCTACTGGTCATCAACCCAATCTCATCACAACAACAAACAATGGGACGTCCTAGTGATCAAATTTAGAAATATCCACAAATGTGCCTCCAAGTACAACCTAAACCTTAATTAAAACCTAATCAACATGTTCATGGAAACCAAAAGTCAAGTAGGACCTGTTCAATGATCAAGATTAGGTGGTAGCCTTGTCCCATGCCCAACCATTAACCACATTAATCACAACCCTGGGCTCATTGTAGCAATAATGACACATGTGGGAAGGCACATAACCTTTCCCTTGAAGTTTCATTCTAAACAATAAACATGGACTACCAAAAGGTCAACTTGAGAGCATATGTTCACCCCAAGGTCATAACCAAATGGCACACACCTTGGTAATCCCCTATCTCTTGAAAGCATATGATAATCCAACCAACATCCTAATAGGTAACAAATGTAACCTAATTAACATAAGTGTAAATGCACAACTCATGTAACACAAATTATCTACTTTTGTGATTTTTGCACAAAAATCACAACATGAACTAAAATATTTCGTGTTTGCTAATGGCGCGGCACTCCACCACCTCTAAAGTGCATAAAATATAACTCACTAGCATAATGTTGAACAGCCAAATGTTTGGTACGAAAAAATTGACCACAAACCACCTTACACCCTGGAATGAACCTCCAAAAGTGCCTTTCTCCAACTGAGTTGAAAACTCTCACACTATAAACATTCCTCATTGTGAATTAATTGCCATAGAAAGCTCCCGATTTCACCTTTATATAAGTGAGAAATGAATTTCCAAAAATTAAATGGAAACCAACTCCAAAAATGCCAATTAACCTTTGACCTCCAAAAATTATTGTCTCCAAAACTTTTATAATTTTACACACCTGTAAATTTCCTCTCAAAAAATTCAAAGGTGCAAATGGTTTGTCAAACTAACTTTGTATGTGAAAGATATGAATTTTCAGAAAAATTCAAAATGAAAATTCAAAATGAAATTTAAAATTGAATAAAAAATCAATTTTCTATCCAATGTTTGTTCAAAAATGGGTTTTCCACTAGCTGACCTACCCATATGATCACCAACCCTTATTTGCCCACTAGTTACCTAGTTAAATGTATATAAAAAAAGGGTGAAATATTTCAAATGGATGAGAAAAAAATTAAAAATGCTGGCAGGTTTCAACTGGTGCCAAACTTGTGTGCTAGGTTTGAAAATTTAAAAAAAATGAAAAATGAAAAGCTGGGAGGTCCAATATGGACCCTTCAGTCCTCCTTATTTTAGGCCTCCTTCAAAGCATGCAAGCCTCTATTCATGCCTAAACCTTGGAGGTTTGGAAGAAAGCTTGAGATCCCAGCGATGGTGGCTAGAGTTTGGCTCTTTTCACGGCCAACCCCCTACCTTTTTTTTCCCTCCTTTCCCCCCGCCCCCCCTTCCTCTTCCTCTTTTCCTTCCTCCTTCTTTGCTACAAGCATAGCTGCCCAAAAACCACCATGACAAAAAATAAAAAACCTTGAAGATGGAGCTCTTTTTCCTTCTTGTTTTTGGTTTATGCTATTACCATAGTTGTTGCAATTGGTTGCATGGTAGAGCGACCACAACAACACGAACGTAGGGAGGCAATGTGGCCCCCCGCTTTCCTTTTTCTTCTTGTTGACCAAAGATCAACCTTGACGATGGCGGAATGGCAATGCATCTGTGTTGTTGTCATCACTGTCACAAATGCCAAGAGAGGGACAAGGAGAAGGGATGGAGAGGTGGAGGGAGGGAGAAAAGAAAACAAAGAAAAGGGGCTTTCTTCGGACAAAACTAGGGGCCCTCCTTTGATGTTTTTGAACTTTCTTTTTCTTCCACAACTTTGCGCAAACCTTCAAACTCCAAGGACTAGGCCCTATTTGGGTTGAACTTTGAAAGGAGTTGTACGCAAAAAATAAATACACAAACATTTTTTTCATTAGATTAAGATGTGAATGAACAATATTTGTAGCCCAAGCAAAACTCTTACAAAACCAACTTGTAACAACATAAACAAAACCGAATTATCCAACACTTGTTGCTAACAAAATCATGTGCATAACATACACACGAAAAAAACCAAAATCTCAATGCTAAACAAATCTAACCTAGTTGTGACACAAAAACAACTAGTTGACTTTTGGTGGTTAAAAACTTAAGTCACTTGCAACAAAATAGGAATCTAAGTTCAAAACATAAAAACCCAAACACTTGCATATAAAAAAAAACTGCAAAGCAAAAACTATGTTCTAGAATCTCAAATCACCAAAATTGATTTGAGGTCACACAAGACGGGACTATATCCCATAACAAATGTCATGAATTGCGTTCACACCTGCATTAGTTCAAAATTAATTAATTAACTTAATGAACCCAATTTATCCCTAACTAACTAGGACCTAATTGAACAATTAAATCAACACACTTGACAATTAGTTTAACTTTTTTTTTGTTGTAAAATTTGAAAGAACCAAAATTCAAAACATGTGCCACATCTTTATACATGGTTCAAGTAGGTAGCCATAATCTTTAAAAATAAAATTAACATCACAATTTTTT